>ENA-OUQP01001215-OUQP01001215.1-human-gut-metagenome-genome-assembly--contig:-NODE-1215-length-18401-cov-11.292870_pt1 | contig 18401 bp, 19 predicted proteins | sample MGYA00237951_ERZ548836 | MGnify/ENA primary metagenome ERZ548836 (study PRJEB26490, sample SAMN05194702) | human gut metagenome | biome: terrestrial biome; feature: human-associated habitat...
TCCGCCTTCCAATGGGCCCTTGACCGCCGTGCATCGCCAGCCGTCGTCAGTGAGCGTGTAGTCAAGCACCCAGGATGCCTCCAGCCCGGTGGATACGGCGCATGTCGCCACCCGCCGCCCCGTGGACACGGGGAAGCCGGTGAACTCGGTCTCGGGCAATGGCTGCGGGGCTATGGATGATGCCGGTATGTCGAGGCCGGCGGCATCCGGCGTGAAGTATTCGCCTTCGAGTTGGCCTCGTTCGCCGCCCATGTAGACGCCGAGCGCTTTCGGCGCGAGGTCGGCGCACGGATCATCCTCCGTCGGCGTCGCCGGCTCGGTCTCTTCGTCTCCAGCCGTTTTTTGTCCGGGTTCGGTTTTCGTTCGCGGCCGGGCGACGGTGCTTTGCGTGTCCTCCGCGGTTCCGTTGCCGGCGCATATCACCGCGACGTTTCCTCCCAGGATGAGGAGCGCGACCGCAAATCCCGTCGCGGCGATGATCCTGTTCCTCTTTGGTTCCATGCTTGGTTTTCCTTTCAGTGGATGTAGCGGACGCCATTTCCGGCTGCGGCCAGTTGGGAGGCGCTGATTTCGCGTGTGGATACGACGCCGAGGCCAAGCGCGTTGGACTCGCTGATCAGGATCGACCCGTCCCCGCGGACCTCCTCGACCATGGCGACATGCCCGTAGTCGGCGGACGCGCCCAATACTCCCGGTTGGAACACGATGACGCTGCCGGCGGATGGGGAGCCGTCCACCGTGTAGCCGGCCGACGCCGCGGAACCTGCCCATGTGGCGGCGTTGCCCCACCCTGGTATCGGTTTTCCTATGTCGGCTCTTCTGGTCGCGGCCCACCAGGTGCACTGCCCCCATGGGTATCTCGTGTCCGGCGTGATGCCGGCCGTGGACACGATGCCGCCGGAGACCGTCAGTTTCGGTTCGAGGGAGCCGACCGTGCCACCCTCGGCGGTCCCCGTTGCGGTGTATTTGGTCGCTGCGAGTTCCTTGATCCGCCGCACATAGTTGATGGTTTCCTCGAAGGGCGGCACCATGCCGTATCTGAGCACGCTGCCGAGGCCAGCGTTGTACGCCGCGAGGGTCAGCTCCAACGTGTCGCCGGTCAGTTTCCCGGACTTCTTGGCCGTTTCGACCTGCGAGGCGAGGCCGCACATGTAGTTGCCCTGGCTCCAGATCGCGTCGTGCGGGTTCCAGATGTCGGCCTTGCCGTCGCCGTCGCCGTCCTTGCCCGCGGACGCCCATGTGGACGGCATGAACTGTGCAATGCCCTGCGCTCCGGCGGAGCTGCCGGCCTTCGGATTCCAATTGGACTCCTGGTCGATCTGGGCGGCGATGATGCTCGGCGTGACGACCTGGCAGATGGATCCGGCGCGGATCACGTCGGCCTCGTATTCCGCGGGCACGCCCGAGACCGTGGATTCGCTGGCGCTGGATCCCAGGAACGCGCCCATGACGGCCAGGAGCACGCCGAGCACCGCGAGCATGGCCGCGATGACGGGCAGGATGGGAAGGCTGATGGAGGCGGCTCCCGCGATGACGCGGGACGTGGCCATGCGCACGAAGTTCGCGGCGGCGCGGGCGGCACGCACGGCGGCTTGTCCGGTGGCTTGAACGTCGCGCGCCACCTTGACGGGCGCGCGGCGGTGCCGCCAGATGAATTTGGCCGACGAGTTGACGCCTTTCACGCCCGCGCGTGCCGCTTTGAAGGACAGGTCGCGTGTGGTGCTTCCCAGCTTCGATGCGAAGTCGTCGTCGGCAGCGGTGAGCCTCGCGCCGGCTTCGTCCATCCAGCCCATGCCGGTGGATCCCATTCGTTTGACGCTACGGCCGGCTTTCCCAATGCCTGTGCCTATGTGCTTGCCGATCCGCTTGCTCGCTTTGCCTTTCGCGGCGAACTTGCCGATCTTCTCGCTGGGCTTCGCCTCGGACAGCGCCTTGGGTTTGCCGGCCGTCTTGCGCATTCCCTTGCCCGACCGCAGGGCGCGTTTGCCGCGGTTCATGATGCGCCGCGCCTTGCCGGCCGTCCAGCCCACGCCGTGCATGGTGGAGGACATGCCGTACATGCCGGCGCGTCCCGCCATCTCGGCGGCGGTGTGGCCCATGGAATCGGCGATGTCGGTCCGGTCCGAGCCGAACTGCGCGGCGCTGGACACCACGCCGGTGGCCGCGCGTCCGATGCGGGCGCGTGTGCCTCCGGCGTGGTGGGCTTGGGTTCCGCTCATGCGTTTACTTTCCTTCCTGGAAGGTCGTGGAGTACAGCCGGTAGAGGTCGCCGCCCGCGGGGATGCGCCCGTCGAACGGCACGTAGGCGCTGCCGATCTTCATGAGTCCCTGGCCGGGCAGCACGCCGGTGAAGTACTGGCGCTGCTCCTCGCTCAGGGTCAGCAGCTCGCACAGGGCGTCCGCGTCGGTGCTGTTCTGGCTCAGGAGCATGAGGAAGTCCGAGTTGGACAGCATCTCGCGCGCGTCCTGGAGGTCGAGGATCTCCTCGACGTTCTGCGTGATGCCGGTCACGCCGAGCCCGTATTTGCGGGCGCGCTTGTAGATGTCCTTGAACTGGGCGGCGGCGTACTGGTTGGAGAAGAAGCGGTGGAACTCGTCGACGTACAGCCAGGTGCGCCGCCCGTTGGCCTTGTTGCGGATGACGCGGTTCCACACCTGGTCGATGACGACCATCATGCCGAACGTGCGCAGCTCGCCGGACAGGCCGGACACGTCGAACACGGTGAACCGGTTGGACAGGTCCACGTTGGTCTGCCCGTTGAAGCCGCTCATGGAGCCGGTGATGTACGGGTTGAGCGCGTCGGCAAGGTACCGGCTCACCTGGTCGCCGCCCGCCTGCAATTCGTCGTGCAGGTCCTGCAATGTGGGCTGGACCACTCCCCCGCCCTGGTTGCGGTAACGCGTGTACAGGTTGCTGACGCACTGGTCGACGAGTCCCTTCTGGAGCGGGTCGAGGCCGTCGATGCCGCCTATGAGCGCGCCGATCATGGAGACCACGTTGTTGGTCTTGTCCTTGACGGGGTCGGAGGCCGAATCGTCCTCCAGGACGATGTCCATCGGGTTGACGCGCGTGCCGGTGCCGGCGCTGATCTGGATGATCTGTCCGCCGAACGCGGCCGCGAGGGCGAGGTATTCGCGTTCCGGGTCGATGACGATGACCTCGTCGTCACGGTTGAGGAACATGCCGGCGATCTCCTGTTTGACGGTGAAGGATTTGCCGCCGCCGGACGTGCCGAGCACGAATCCGTTGGAGTTCATGTGGCTGCGCCGGTCCGCGAGGATCGGGTTGCCGCTCCTCGCGTTGCTTCCGTAGAACAGTCCGTGCGGCTCGAACACCTCCTGCGTGGTGAACGGGATGAGGATGGCCGCGCTGTTCGTGGTCAGGGTCCGCTTCATGGGCAGGGGGTTGTTGCCCAGCGGCAGCTCGGCCGTCAGGCCCTCCAATTGCATGAACTTGAGGCTCTCGGCCGTGCAGGACTGCGCGTTGACCTTGGCCTTCACGTTCCTGCACGCGACCTCCAGCTCCTCCTGGCTTGCCGCGGACACGCCGATCACGATGATCGAGTCCACGAGCCTCTGGTTGGTGGAGCGCAGCTCGTCGCGCAGCTGGCCAAGCTGTTCCTGCTGGTCGGCGAGGTCGTCGGGAAGGTCGTCGGGGTCGAGGCCCTGCTTGCGGTTCTTGCGCCGCTGGTCCATGATCTGCATCTTGACCTCGGCGTTCTTGCGGCGCACGAGCGTCATGCTTTCGCCGCGGTCCATGGGCGCCAGGTGGATGCTCACGTCGACGCGGGCGCGCAGGCCGGTCAGGTCGTTGACCAGCTGGTCGGACAGTTCCGGCGGCAGGTTGGACACCCACATGGTGCGGTGCAGGTATTTCGAGTCCAGGGATTCGATGTCCAGCTGGATGGGATTTCGCGCGTCGATGCTCCACGGGCACACGAGGTCCTTGGTGTCGGGCCTGCCGGGCTGATGCTCGAACCAGCGTTCGTCGAACCGGAACTCCTCGCCGGACCGGAGCACCTCGGCCATGAGGCGCAGCCGGTGCTCGCGGTCGAGTCGGGTGGCCTTGCATGCGTCGATGGAGCGCATCTGGCTGACGAGGTTGTTGCACAGGGCGTTCAAGCTCGCGACGGCGGCCTGCTCGTCGCTTTCGCGGACGGTGACGGTCAGGGTCTTGACGGTGCTGGTGTTGCGGCTGACGGATTCGAGTTTGCCTTGGGCGAGGCGGTTGTAGTCAAGCCTGTAGTGGTCGAGGCTGTCGCCGGTCTCGTCCATCATCACGTCGGCGAGGATCTCGCGTACGCCGCGTGAGCGCGTGTAGGAGGCGATCTGCACGCTTTGCCCGGCCTCGAAGCTGTTGATGAGCTTGGCCCACCGGTCGATGATCTCCATCTGATGGGATTCCGGGCTCAGCTGGTAGTTGATGTCCTGGAAGAGGATGGTGGCGCTCCACCGTCCGTCGCCCAGGCTGGCGATCCCGTTGCGCAGCATCGCGTCGTAGCCGATGAGCTGCTTGACGCCCTTCGGCAGACGCGTCGCCTTCTTTCTCCGCGCCTTCGCCCTGGCTTCGGCACCGCCTTCGGCCGGCGCGGCCACCGGGAGTTTCTTCTTTCCGAACATTCCTCACCTTTCCTTGATCGTTGGCTTCGCGCCGGTGCGGTATGGTCTGCCCGGACCGTCGAGCAGGTAGACCTCGCGCTGCGTGTAGTGGCGCAGGATGTATTTCAGGTATTTCTCGGGCATGAGGCCCTTTGGCCTCACCCACCCCCATACGGCTATGGGCAGGCCGGGCGGGAAGATCAGATACATGGCGAGGTTGGGGTCCACGCCCAGCCCGAGCCACAGTCCGACGTATCCTCCCCCGCACACGACGGCGAGGATGACGGCGGCGAGGCACTGCCGCCAGCTCATCCCCATGAACACCTTCGACTCGATGGTGGTCAGTTCCCTGTAGACGGGCATCTGCAACGCCATGATGTTTGCTTCCTTTCGTGGATTGCGTTGTGTCTCATTCGCCGCCGAAGAGCTTCTTGGCGACGGAGTTGGCCGCCATGACGACGCCGATGAGCATGACGCTCGCCAGGAGCAGGCCGGTGAAGTTGTCCATCACCCAGCCGGAGAGGCTGTCGCCGTCCTTGAACTTGCTCGGGTTGAGCGTGCCGCCCACGAGCGTGCGGTACATGAGGATCGCCAGATACAGGGTCGCGCACTGGAACACCAGAGACGCGTACTGTTTGAAGTAGTTGATGCCCCACTGGCGGGTCTCCTCCTGGGCGATGAAAGCGATCGGCAGCGGGTTGAAAGCCGTGAGCATATATATCTGCACGAAACGCAGGAGGATGACGACGGTGACGACGATGGTCGCGCCCTTGGAGACGAGGAACGGGATGAGCAGCAGGATCAGGCACGGTATCTGGCCCATCCAGCCGGCGGAGTCTATGGCGTCGCGCATGCTGTCGCCAAGGCCGAGGCCCGACGATGCGCCGGTGGTGGGCGCCGCCGAATGGATGCCGCCGAGCACGCTGTCGCCGATCTCGTCGATGGCCTGGAGCATGAGCTCGCTGTGCTGGGCCGCGGTGAACACGAGCGTGAGCTTGAACATCGCCATGGCGACGAGCTTGACGCCCAGCTCTCGGTCGCCGTCCGCCCGGGTACTGACCCTGGCGAGTTCCAGGACGCACATGATCGCCAGGACCGTGCTGGCTATGGGTTTGACCGCCGAGCGGGCGACGGTCAGGCTCAGCTGGTACATGCCCGCGTTGTATTCGGCGGGGGTCTTCAGCAGGTCGGCCACAAGGTCGTCGCCGACGCCGGACCCTATCGAGTTGAGGATACCGACGATGAAATCGACCATGCGCGGCCTCCCGTCTACAGGGCGATGTTGGAGAACAGGGCCGCGGCCGCGATGATCAGGCCGCCGCCGACGACCTGCCAGACGCCCGACTGGGTGGCGGGGCCGTTCTGGTCCTTCAGTCCTCCGGCCAGGGTGATGACGCCCCACACGGCCCACAGGCCGCCGCCGATGATGGCGAACTGGCTGAAGAGCTGCAACGCGCTGGTGACGACGCTGCCGCTGTCTGCCGCGATGGCGATTCCGTACATGATGTTTTCCTTTCGATGTTTTGGATGACATGACCACGGTATGGCCGTCGAGAAGGCTCCGGTTTGGACGTTCCCGACGAACCCGAAGAGGCTCGGACGATGGTATGGAAAAGGCCCCGCCGACCGTTCGCCGGTGGGGCCGGGTCCCGCCGCCGCGCGCCGGGTTTCGAGTGCCATGGTTCCCGTCCGGCGTTCCGCGGGCCGCGGAACATGGAAACGGACGGCATCAAGGAGTCGGACGGTCCGATGCGCAAGGGAAAGGGGTGGCCGGCCGGACCCGACCTCATTGGATCCGGCCTGCCACCCCGTTCTGGTTTCCATGGTGCGCGGGAAGGGGTTCCCGCGGCGTGCCCCCGCCGGGAGTCGAACCCGGCGCCGTCACAAAGAAGAAAACAAAGACGGCACCGGTGGGGACTTGGGCGCGTCCGGGAAGGGAAAGGATCTGGGCGCGCCCGTGGGCCCGTGCGGCGGATCGTGGGGGCGGTCCGCCGCGGGCCCGGGGTCAGGTTCGTCGGATCACTCCTCCGAGCCCTCGGTGTCGGCCGGGGCCTTCGCCTCGCGTCGGCGGGACGCGATCAGCAGGCCCGCGCCTCCGCCGAGCACGACGACCGCGGCCAGCGCGATCAGCGCGATGCCCGCGCCGGTCTGGGCGAGGCTCCTGCGGTAGCCGTTCCAGTCGTCGGTGGCGGACTCCACCTTGGTGTCCGAGCAGTAGTCCTTGCCGTCGATGGTCACGACGTCATCGGACTTGCTCTCGGTCTCGGCCTCGGGCTTGAAGCCGGACTCGTCGTCCGAGGTGCCGTCACCGAACGGGGCCGACATGTCGACCGGACATTCGGTCAACGGGGTGCCGGTGACCTTGGCTCGGTCGGTGTGGGTCTTGGTGACGCCCTTGAGCGTGCCGGTGACCTCGATGCTCTCGCCGGGCTTGAGCACCTTGGTGTCCCAGTCGGCCGGGTACTTGAGGTCCACGACCTCGCCGTCGCCGACGATGGTGGAGTCCTCGAGCTTGATGTCCTTGGTGCGGAACACCGCGCCCTGCTTCGTGTCGGGGTCGGTCTTGCTCGTGTTCGTGATGGTGAACACGATCTCCGTGTCGCCGGAGACGGTCAAAGCGTCCTTCGAATTGTCGCGGTCGCCGTTCGGCCAGCCGGACTTGCGGTCCCACTTCTGGACGTCAATGCTCGGGGCCATGTCCGGGGTGCGGGTCCACACGACGTTGGACTCGAGGTCCTTGCCGTTGTAGTGCTCCGTGAACTGATTCTCGTGGCGGTCGGTCACGGCGAGGCGCTTGCACTGGATGTAGGCGCGCCAGCCGGCCTCATGGGAGTCGTCGGACACGAGGGCCCTGTAGCGGCCGGTCGCTTCGATGGTGACGACGTTGCGGCCGTCGACGGTGGCCGCGGAGAGGGTGAAGAGGTCGCCGCCGAGCTTCGAGGAGTCGAAGTCGGAGCCGGCGATCCTGTCGCCCTTGGACGCGAGGACCTCGCCGCCTGAAAGCAGGTCGCGGGTCGCGTACACGGCCCACTGGCCGGTGTATTCGTCGAAGGCCGGATCGAGGGAGTCGACGATGTCCCACTTGTCGACCTGCGGATAGGCGCGGTTGGCCGGCAGGATGGAGCTGTCGAGCTGGTAGAGGAAGCTGCGGCCCTTGTAGATGCTCTTGCCGTTGGCGGATGCGCCGCCGACCTTCACGGTGACGTCCTTGGCCGGGTTGATGGGCTTCAGGGGGTTCGTGACCTCGTTGGTGTCCTTGCGGATCCGGTTGAGCACCTGCGTGGCCTTGTTCTTCACGGTGTAGCCGTCGGTGACCTTGATGACGGTCATCGGCATGGTCACGGTGTACGTGTGGCCCAACAGGTTCTGGTCGATGGCGGGCTGGGTGAGCGGGTCGTGCTTGTCGGACTCGCTGTAGGCCTTGAGGTCTTCCGGCTGCGGGTCGCCCTTGACGGTCTCGCCCGTCGCGGGGATCTCGGTGTCCACCAGCTTGGCGTAGGCGTAGAGCACGCCGTCCTTGTCCTGGATGTTGAACTTCCTGGTGACGTCCTTGCCGGTCTCGTCGGTGATCTCCACGTTGGTGGCGTCGAGTTTCAGGTACTCGTCGTCGTAGTCGTCGGTCATGCCGAGCCTCCAGACCTTGTAGGCCTGGTTGTCCTGCCTGGCGTCGATGTCGACGCGGTAGTAGATCTCGTCGCCCAGCAGGGCGGTCTTGCCGTCGATGCTGATCGTCGGGTCCTTCTGCGTGTCCTTCTTGACTGGGTCGAGCTTCGGCGGGATGTTGAACACCTCGTTGCTCGGGGTCAGCGAGTTGTTGAGGGTCAGCACCCACTTGTTGCCGATCTTGTGGTCGGTGGGGGCGTCGTTGGAGACGGTGCCCTCGAAGCGGACCTGGAGGCGGGGGCTGGTGCCGGCGCGCCACTGGCTGATCGTCTCCTGGTCGGTGACGGTCAGGGTGAACATGTGCTTGGAATCATCCCACGTGGTCGTGTACTTCTTCTTGGACACCGGCTTGCCGGTGTTCAGGTCCATCATCTCCAGGGTCTGCTTGTCCGGCTTCAGATAGGCGTCGTAGGAGTCGGTGAAGCTCACGGACTTGACCTCGTAGGCGAGGTCGGCCGGCAGTTGCGGCTGGGTGTTGAGCTGGTATTCGACCTTCTGGCCGGGCTGGACGACCTTGCCGTCCACGCTCTCCTGGTCGCCGCCCTGGCTCGCCTCGGACACGACGTCCTTCTTGACCGGCGGGATGTAGCCGCAGATCTGCGGTTCGTTGGTCGGCTCGGTGTGATTGTTCACGGTCTCGGAGCCGCCGTTGGTCAGGTTCTTGCCGTTCGGGGCGGTGCAGAAGGTGAGTTCGTCGCCCGCCTGCTTGCCGAAGTCGTCGCGCACCTGGGCCGCGCCCTTGCCGTCCGCGAAGTTGATCCTGCCGGGGATGAGGAGCGTGACCTGCTTCGGGTTCTTCAGTTTCTTCAATCCCTTGAGGTAGGATGCCTTAGCGGTGGCGGTGGCCTTGGTGCCCTGGACGGTGATGTCGAACTGGTCGGTCACGTCCTTGCCGGTGTTGACGATGTCGCTCACGCTGCTTTCGCGGTCGGTGCCGGCCGTGGCCTCGTACACGCGGATGTTCTTGGTGTCGGCGTCGAAGATGTAGTCGGCGGCCGTCCAGTCATCGGTGAGGGTGAACTGTTTCGGCGCCTGGATCAGGTTCCTGCCGACGGTGCCGTTGACGACGCTGCCGACCTTGTCGCCGTCGAGGTAGGTGTGGGAGTCGCCGCCGGTCTTGTTGGTCTCCTGCGGGTCGATGACGGCCTGCCATTCGCCGTCCTGCTCGAAGATCCAGCTCTTGTCGGGGTTGGGCTGCCAGGTGTCGAATTCCTTGCTGCCGGCGTCGGCCTCGGGTTCCTGGTTCCACTTGCCGGTCGCGTGGTCCTTGACCTTCCGGAAGTCCTTCGGCTTGCTGACGGTGACATTGAAGCTGAATTCGTACTGGTGGTCCAAGGGCATCTCGCCCTTGTCGGCCGTGCGCACGGCCGAGACGGTGTCCGTCTTGCGGTCCCAGGTGATGGTGAACTCGTTGGACACGTCGCGGTCGTTGTCGGTCTTGTCGACGAGCTTGTAGTCGTCGACGGTGTAGTCGACGCCGTTGGCCGTGATCTTGTCCTTGAGCGTCATCTCGTAGCCGCCCTTGCCGGTGCCGTAGGTGATGACGGTGCGGTTGGTCATGCTGTCGGCGCTCACGCCCTCGTCGATGGTCTTGGTCGGCGGGGTCGGCGGTTCGGCGCTCACGGTCCAAGTCTCGGACGGGTCCTTGTCGGTCGTGTCGACGGCCGATTTCATCTTGCCCTGCTTGGCGACCTGGATATCGATCCAGTACTGGCCTTCCTGCCAGTGGCTCATGCCGAAGTCGGCTGGCGTGGCGAGGTTCTCGAGCTGGGTGTCGCCGTTGTTGGCGAAGGTGATCGGCTTGCTGACCGTCTTGGCGGCGACGTAGCCGTTCTTCTGGCCCTCGTAGTGGATGATGGCCGTGCCGTTCAGGCTCTCTTTGATGCTGCTGCCGTTGTTGCTCGCGTGCAGGGTGTCGCCGATCGGGTCGGTGGAGCCGACCTTCAGGTCGGTCCTCTGCTTGTGCGTGGTGGTGACGGTCAGGTCGTAGTTCGGTGGGGCGGGCTGGTATTTGTCGAGCGCGATGATGACGATGCTGGCCGTGCTGGACACGTACCGTTCCATGAGCTTGTCCACACTCATGGACGGATCGTCATCAAACGCGGTAGAGGTCTTATAGTGACGAGTTCCAGCGTAGTTGTAATCGCCTGGTGCGACGTACTTGTTCCAGTTGTCCAACCATATACTCACGTCGGCGATGCCGGATCCGTTCCATACGCTGGTGGTGGACCCGTTGCCGGAGACCGCGCCGACCGCGACGACGCGGCAGTCGCCGTCGCCCTCGCCCGGATGGCGCTGGTGGAAACCGGCGACGCACCGGCTGTTCGCGTCGGCCAGCGCGGCGGCGGCCTTGCCGGACGAGTCGTCCATCGTCACACCCACGGCCTTCATGGCCCGGGCCACGCTGTTCAAGTCGGTCGAACTGCCCCATGAGCCGTCTGCCGTGTCCTTGTATGCCCAGAACTGCGTTGCCGCGCCGCTGCCGCCGGTGCCGGGCCTATTGCCACCCTCGCCACCGGCGTATGCGGTGCCCGCGGTCAGGCCGCCGGCCAGGGTGGCAACGGCCGTCAGCAACGCCAACGTCTTCCGTTTATTATTGGTGCAACCCAATGTTCCTCTCCTTTCAGAGACTCTGCACTTGACTGTGTCGGGTCGGGGATCGCGATCCCCGACCGATACCATTGCAACCCGGTTTCACGGACTCCGGTTTGGACATTCGCGCAGGAGACAGGAAAGGGCCGTCCCACGGATGTTCGTGGAACGGCCCTGAAAGAGAAACGGAGTCGACCGGCTTAATGTTGGATTGGGATGGAACAATCCTCCAAACTACAGGCACCTGGATCGCCCCATCCGCCGCTGATTGGACCCGAACCGCTGGAACCACCGGCCGAACCGGACGATGAGCCAGCCGATCCCGAGGATGCGCCCGCCGAACCGGCATTTGTGTAGGAGCGGCCCGAACTCGTGCCGGTGTTCGTATAGGACGGCGTGTACGACTGGGCCTGCCGTTGCGACTGTGCGGCCGCAGCGGCGGCCTGGGCCGCGGCCTCCTGTTCGGCCTTGGCCTTCGCCTCCGCGTCGGCCTTCTCCTTCGCCGCCTTCGATTCGTTCACCGTCTTCACGGCCTTGCCGATGGCATCCGCGTCACGCTTTTTGATGGCGTCCAGCAGGCTTGCGCGGGTCTTGTCGTCCTGCACCTTCCCGGAGGTCGCGTCGTAGAGCGCCTGCGCGTCGTCCACGGTCTTGTCGAGTTTGGACGATTCGACCGCCTTCACGGCCTTGGACAGCGTCTTCGCATGCGTCTTGTACCATGCCGCGTTCGCCGTGATGGCCTTTGCGGCCTCCTGCACGCCGGTCCTCGAATCCGCCTTGCAGGAAACGGTCTTCGGAATCGTGGCCTTCATCGTCTTGGACAGGGCGTCCAGCATCTTCGCGTCCTTCACGCTTTTCCTATCGGTCTTCGCCGTGTCCGCCGCGGACCCGTTCAGAAGCGTGTTCCAGTCGTTCGTCGCGGTGCGCAGGCGTTCGGATGCGGCCGCGCAATCCGCCCTGGCCTCGGCCATGAGGCGGTCCGCGTGCGTCTTCCAGGCGATGCCTCCCGCCGTGAGCAGTGCGAGTACGACGACGGTGATGACGATGGCCCTTCTGCGATGCGGCTTCTTTGTTTTCTTTTCCGTGGGCTCGTTCGAAAGTTCGATGGTCTCATCTTCGATGGCCTTTTCTTTTTCTGTCATTTGTTCTCCTTGTTCATAGGTTCACAGCTTATCGAATCGGCGGAACCGTCTGCATCGTTCCTCCGGCGCGTGCCGCGCATGGACGCGCCGGAGGGCCGCATCGAGATCCAAATGAAAAGATTCGGGACGAGGAAAAGCAGCGGGACGGCCCGATGGACGACGGTCTGGGCCGAGTCCATCGGAGCGAAGGACGCCACGAGGACGAGAGCGTAGGCGACGACGCACAGGCGGCACAGGCCGCGAAGGCTGCTGGATCCAGCGCGCCGGGCGACGGTTTCGGCCATCACGCCCATCACTCCGCACAATGCCACGCGAGAGATGCAGACCAGCAGTCCGAGGAGCATGATGCGGTTCATCGTTCCCCTCCAAAGCCCAGGTACGTTTCGAGGGCGGCGTCGATCACTTCCTGGATCCGCATGTCGTGCTCGGCGGCGAAGGTCTTGAGCCTGCGCCGGGTCGAGGCGCGCAGGCTCACGCTGGTCTTCACCCAGCCCTCCGCGTCGTTCGGTTTCACGGTCTTCCGGTTTTTCGGTATTTCGGTTTCCGCCGATTCCGGTCTTCCGGTTTCCGCCGGGTCCGTCCGGTCGCTGTTGAGCAGCGCGGTCAGGTCGCGCGGGCGGGGCGTCAGGTTCATGTTCCTCACAGGTCCTCCTCCTTGAGCTGTCGCATGGTCTGCTTGAGTTCGCCGGACAGGTCGCGGTATTCGTGCAGACGGGACCCGCGGGGGCGGGTGGATTTCGCGTTGAGGATGTCCTGGCGTTTCGGGATCAGCGTCTCGAAGCACGCGATGTCCGCGGCGTCGATCCAGGCTAGGGCGTCGCGGAGGGCGGTCGTGTTGGCCTCGGTGCGGCACAGGAGGATCGCGGCGGGGACGCCGCGACGGTCGCACAGGTCCTTCACCCCGACGGCCTGGTCGAGGTCGATGCGGCTGGGGCTCGACGGGATGACCACGAGGTCCGCGTTGTTCACCGATTCGTCCAACGCGCGCCCGTACGGGGCGGAGTCGATCAGCACCCAGTCGACGGGGTCGTCGAGACGGTCGTTGATCCCGTGCAGGTGCGCGATGTCGGCCGGCGCGGCGGACATCACGTCGAACGGCAGCGGGTCGTCCAGCTCGGCGGCCCTGTACCACCAGTCCTTCGCGTCGCCCTGCACGTCCGCGTCGGCGACGAGCACATGCTGCTCGCCCCGGGACTGGTCCACGAGGGCGCAGGCCAGGAACACGGCCGATGTGGTCTTCATGCTGCCGCCCTTGCCGGTCGCCAACGCGATCACCATCGGCTCGCGGTTCTTCTTGTCGTTCATCGGTTTCTCCTTATTTCGGTATGTCGGTATCCGGTTTTTCGGTATTCCGGTTAGTTGGTTTTTCGGTATTTCGGTTTATGCCGCGTCCCACGCGGATCGCGGCGGGAAGCGGTCAGAAGAGGCTGCCCTGGACCAGGCCCTTCGGCACGGGTTCGGTCGGAAGGAACAGCGGATCGTCGGTCGCGTATTCGCGGCGCGAGCGTTGGCGGCGTTTGGCCCGTCGCCAGTAGTCGCGGCCATCACGGCGCATGCGTTCGGCCCAGTCCGGATGTTCGGCCAGCCAGTCACGGACCCGACTCCGTGGGATCCGGTGCAGGCCGCCGTCGGCGATGTGGAGGTCGCGGGCGATCAGTCGGGCGAGGGTCCAGCGGCTCGCGTATTCGAGCCCGCCGTACACGGCCTTGTCCTTCCAGCCGTTGACGAGGGCGCGGCTGATGCAGTCGAGGCGCATGGGGCACGCGGCACACAGCACGCGGCCCTTGCCGCGCATCCGTTCGTCGACCAGGTCCCGGCCATCGTCGTCGGTCGTCGTGTTCCACATGCGATCCGCCATGGCCGGGTCGACTGCGGCGATTCTCGCGCAGGCCGGCATCATGTCCCGCCCGTTCATGGCCGCCGTCCTTGCGTCATCGGCGTCTTGCGGGCCTGGAGGCGTCCTATGGCGGTTTCGCCGGGATTGCGGGCGGCCCATGCCCGGGCGTATTGGATCAGCAGGCCGACGGCCTTGGGATGGCCGAGGCGCTTGTTGCGCCAGTAGACGGCGTGCAGCTGCCAGATCAGGTCCGCGTGCCCGTCGAGCTGCGGGTTGGCGAGGAGGAATTCGTTGAAGCCCGCCTCGGAACAGTCGATGCGCGTGGTCATGCCGTCGCCTCCCCTCCGGCCGTCGCGTCCTGGCCGTCCAATTCGGCCAGCGTCTTCACGGCCCAGTCGGGCAGCCATGGCGCAGCATCCGGCTCCGTGGACTCGGCCGGCGGAACCGTCTGCGCGTGTGCGTCGCCGTCTGTGCGGCCGGCTGCGAGGATCATGTCGTCGTTGAGTTCGTCCCAGTGTCTGGCGAGGGCCCGGCCGGTGCGGATGCGTTTGGGCCACCAATCGCCGTTCATGGCGAAGCCGATCGCGTCGACCATCACGAGGGTGGGCCATTGCGCTCCCTGGTCGACGAGCCTGCGGTACAGGCCGATGATGGCCTTGCGGTCGGCTTTGGTCGGTGAGGGCGTGGCCAGGCCGAGCATCGAGCGCTGCTCACCGAGCGAGGCGAGGACCCGTCCGGCCGCTTCGGCGATCTCGGTGTCGTCCTCGTCGAGTTGTTCGGTTTTATTCTTTTCGGCGGCGGCCGCCCCGCTTGCGGGGAGATGCCCCGTAGGGGCAGAGGGGAAGGAGGGTTTACTAGGAGGGTTTACCAGGAGGGTTTTATCCTTATATATACAGCCCTGCGAGATTTGCAGTGCTGGGGGTGCGGCATTTGCAGTGCTGGGGGTGCAGCTCTCGCAGTGCTGGAGGTGCGGGATTTGCAGTGCCGGTTCCGGTTCGTTTTCCAGCCCTGCGAGATTTGCAGTGCTGGGAATCGGCTTCGTTCCAGCGTTTTCCGGAGTCACGTCCTTGGATTCGCCGTTTTCCATGATGGTGGAGGCGGCGGGGTCCACGGTATTGCCCATGGTCTTCGGGTCGTGTTCCGCCGTGTGCGTCTCCTTGATCCATTCGAGGGTCGACGGGTCGGATTCGACCGCGAGGTCCCACACGATCTGACAGTACTGGGGCAGACGGTTCCTGCCGCCCTTGCCGAGGCGCGCGTACCGTTGGTCGCCACGGCGGATGAAGCCGCGTTCCTGGAGAGTCTTCAACGCGGTGCGCACGGTCCGTTCCGAGAGTTCGGTGATGTTGACGATGGTCGCGATCTTCGGATAGGCTGCGGTGCCGTCGTCGTCCGCGCGGTCCGCGAGGTAGACGAGCACGGCCTTCGCGCTGGCGTTGCCCACATGGCATTTGAAGGCCCATGACAGTGCGATGTTGCTCACGGTCGGTCCTCCTCACGCTGCTGGGCGGCACGGCGTTCGTCGGCCAATCTGGCGGCCATCTCGTCGCCGAGACGTGCCGCCCGGCACAGGGCCAACGTCATCAGCCACGAGAACGCGACGAACACGATCAATACGATTGCAATCCAGTTCACGCGAGTCTCCCTTCCATGGACGGGTGCGCCATCATCGACGCCAGGCGACGGGAATCAACGGAGCCCGGACCGTTGTGGCGGGCGAATGCCACCACGACCGGGAACGTCCAAACCGGTGCCTGGAAATCCCGGTTACACTCGGGAAACACAGAGCAAGACATGCGGAATGCTTTAGTAAAGTCGTTCATGTGTGATCACTACTCCAAGACAATGCATTGGGCGGCCACGGACCGGGATCCGGCAAGATACGGGATCCGCGGCCGCTCGGAATATTGGTTGCACCGCCCGTCCCCGACGTTCCAGCATCGGGAACGGGCGTTTTTCTTTTAGTTGCAGAGAAAGAGAGAAAATCGAATGGGATCAGACCATCGCACCACCTCCCTCGCCGTCGACGGGCCACGCGCCGCCGCAACGGATGGCGAGGCAAAGGCAATCAAGAGCCTGCTCATCAGGGACATCAAAGACTTCGATCAAAGCGTCCCAGCAGTCGTCAGACACGACGATGGAACGATCAGGCCTACGTACATAGGCGTATGGGGACAGGACCGTCTGATAGGCGCGGCCCTCATCCAGCCAGCCCTTTGCGTAGCCGAGACGCTCATATACCGCACCGGGACGAGCGGGGTCCATGCCGCACAGATACGAGAGGCTTTCGCCGAGCATGCAGCCATCATCGAAGGGATCGCGGTCGTCAGAAAGCATCGGCGCGAAGGCTTCGGATCGCAGATCAAGGCGTTCTGCGACTCCTGGGCGGCAGACCACGGCGCTGAACTGATACTCAGCATCCCCACCAACGAGGGCGCGCGCCTGCTCAACGAGAAAGCCGGATACACGGTCGTACCGCCCGACGGATATCTCACCATCAAGGTATTTGACGCTCAGGAACAGCCTCTTCACATTCCCTACGCCGACCAGCGGACCCAGGACAGAGGCACTAGCATGTGGGCGTACAAGCTCGTAGGGCAACGCACACAGCACTTCGAGATTGGCGTTCTCGCCGCCTCCTGAAGTTCCGAAGACCATACCGTCGATGAATGTTCCCGACGGGTCGCGGGAGAAGACGAGTCTTCCGGCTTCGTCGCTCATGCCGTTCTCCCCTCGGTCAGCAGCAGGTTTGCCACCACCCGTTCGCGGGCGGAGAGCTGTGCATCGACCTCCCGGAAGGCATGCGTGTAGGCATGCGTGGGGCGGAGCCAGGTGTCGGCCAGGCCGCGGGTCTCGCCGCGGCGCAGGGCGCGCACGGCGCAGGCCGGGCAGAGCTCCAAAATCTCCGTGTCGCCCGGCACGCAGTAGTTGCGCCAGCCGTTACGGGCGAAATAAGCGTCGCGGGCGGCCGAATCGTAGTCGTCCCAGAACGTGCCCCAGACCACTGTGTGGCAGCCATCGCACACCTCCACATAATCGCTCCGGCCCTCCGGCCAGTTATACTGCTCGAAAATTCCACCAGCCATCACATAACCTCCTGTACACCATTGGGGAAAGCTGTCTCATATGGAATGAGATCCTGAACGAAATCGGCTGAGAGACCATACTGTTCGCGGAGAACGGCACAGTCTCTGCGCTGCCAATGTGTATGCAGATTGACTTTCTGAGTCACGCTGGCCGGCGACTGATGGAGCTGAACAGCAAGCTGGCGATGAGTTAATCCCACCTCCGCCATCCACCTCTTCATATTCGACATCGTTAACCCCATTTCAGCTAAGTTAAAATTTCTAACCTCAGTATATGGGTTGGTTTTTTTAACCTCAAGTTAGGTTAATTTACGGCGTGTCGAAATTTAAAAACCGCATCTCCACAATGCGGTTTCAGCACTAGAGAAAGGAAACTTTTAAATCAAAGATAAAATTGAGCCACCATGACGGCCCATTCCTGCAAAGGTCTTTTCGCAGAAGCAATCAGACGAGGCTTTTGTCCATCCAGAATATCCTCATCTATACAAAAGTTTCCGAATAACGCATCACAATATGCGCAACCATTTGACATATAACGCCCCGCCCTACGCGAAGATCGATATTTAATTTGCTTCGCGGCGGGATGCCCAGCAATTTCCAAAAGCTCCTTAGCATAACACATATCTATGCTTTCCCAAGCTTCCACCAAGGAAATACCACTTTCGCAGTCAAGGGGACAAAGATTAGTAATTGCCACAGAGGTCCGTCCACATCTCCAACAGGATCGATCAATGCCATATATCCCTATATCTACGACCTCCCCCAAACGATGCAACGTTTTTTGAGCAGCAGGAAGAAAAACATTCGACAACATGAGTTCGCCCATGCAGACATTTTTTCGCCCCGTAAATGCAAACATGCCCAATAGGTTAGCAATATTAAACATTGTTTGATATAGTTATCTTTATTTGGAAAGGATTAACCGATGGAAGTCACGGAAACTTCAGAACAGGTGAAGATAGAAGCGCAACGTTTTGAAGACGTAGCGCGTTACAACATTCGCCGCTATATGCGATTGACCGGCAAGATTCAGAAAGACTTAGCCCACGCCTTAGGAGTTTCGAGGCCTACTATCACCCTGATGCTTAAAGGAGAAACAAAACTTAATTTGCGGCAAGTGTTCCTTATTGCCAAAGCTCTTGGCGTGACAGTCGAAGATCTCATCGATGATACTTATTATTGCCAAGATGAAGAGTTTATGAAAAAGCTGAAACCGACGACTGATGCCGAGAAGCCAGGTGCTTTGGTAGGTGCTGGCTCCCCCAGGTTCCTTGTCAGTCCCTTCAACCCCGACGCCCCGATCGAGGGCAGAATCTCGGGTGCTGCTAAAGGCGCCTTGGCTGGTTTCGTGCCATCCGGGGTCCCGTCCGGCTCGAGTTCCCCGTCCACGCCCTCAAAGCATGACGGGATTGGGGTTCCCGGCCGGTCTCAAGCCCATGAGACACTTGGGACCATGACTACCATCATCATGCGCACCTCTGA
>ENA-OUQP01001244-OUQP01001244.1-human-gut-metagenome-genome-assembly--contig:-NODE-1244-length-18067-cov-20.238286_pt1 | contig 18067 bp, 17 predicted proteins | sample MGYA00237951_ERZ548836 | MGnify/ENA primary metagenome ERZ548836 (study PRJEB26490, sample SAMN05194702) | human gut metagenome | biome: terrestrial biome; feature: human-associated habitat...
AACCCGGAATCGCTTCCTTGATTGGAGTCTTCAACAACTTACCGAACAGGTAGAGTATCTTACTATCACACACCACCCATTCAGACTTCTGATACACGTCATAAAACTCCTTGTCCTTCTGAAGCTTAATCAGATGATCAAGATTAGGAGTCACTAGAACACCCTCCTCCAGATTTTCCAAAAGTTCCTGACGAGTAATGTTCTGAATATTTATATTTAATACTTTTACTGTTTCCATTTTTATTTTAGATATAAACAAATGATTCTAATTCGTCTTCTTTCACACCAACATACCATTCTCCAATACAATATTTATCAAATGACTCACTATTAATAGACATATCCTCATCTGGAGTACCCTTTCTAAAAAGCCAAATATTAATCTGACGGTCACCTTCTGCATATTTTTCCTTAAAAGCAATCAAGAAATTGATAACCCATTCCTTATTAGGTGGAACAACCAACAATTTTACATAATAATTATCTGTAACGCCATACTTGCTTAAAATCGGCTTAGCGTATGAAGTTTCATCTAAGTAAGAAGGCTTCTCGAAGATTTCATCCAAGACATAAGTATAGCCATAATCATCAGTTTTCCTTTTCAGCTGATAAAAAGATACATTCCTATTCTTCAATGCGTCTTTAATTTTAGCCTTATCTGCAACAGGCATTTCCGATCCAAAGATAATTCCGTGCAGAGCAGAAGGTACAATTTTCTGAAATCCGAAATTATCTGTAATAATTCTTACTTCTTCTTCAGCAGACCAGCTTTTTTCTTTTGTCCCATATAGTTTTTGAAGTAATTTTCCAGAAGGGATATCCATCAAATCAGGTATTGGAAGATTACAAGAATATGACACATTCAACATATGTCTATCATTTTTATTGATAGAACCTGCAACTTCCATCAAACAATCCTTATTATAAATCACACAATACCCTTTTCTTTCACTAGCATACAATGCCCACATCACCCCTGAGCATGGATTCTTACTCAAAGAGAAAACACCAATCTGCTCACGAAACGAAACAATACTTTCAAATTGCTCCCTTACTTTTGATATTACTTGGTTACTATTTGGAAATGTTTTCAATAGTTGTTCCAAGGATGTGATAAACATTTCACTATTAAAATAGCATTCTTGATCATCATTGAGATGTTTAATGTCAGAGGAATAAAAAGAATTATCTGATAGCATTTTCAAATCTCTATCCAAATTATCAACACTCCTGTATTTATACAAATATACCTTTTCCATTATAACATTATATTATTTCAGCTCCATATTTTCCTCATCAGCAGGTTGCTTTTCTTTTTCCTCAAATTTACAGATGCCTACATTTGATGAAATGAGTTTTATCTTTGCATTCATAATCTGTCTTATTGCGATTTAATTAATCAACATCAACATATTGATAAGACATTGGAGCTTTATGTAATCCTAAATCCTCCAAGGATATAGGTTTATCATAAACTATTAAATCTGAAATTTGGTAAGCATAAGCCGTCTCTTTATTTTTGAAATACTTAAAGAATGATTCTTCACTAATGCCACCAACATTTTTTGTCGCATTCCAAACTTGATCAGGAGTTCCTTGAATTATGCCTGATATACGAAACTCACCAACAACTTTTCTTACATCACAACTTTGATAAATAAGAATTTGGTTCACTAAAGCATCTTTACGAATCTTTGTACGATACTCAACCTTTTTAGTCCCAGCCAATATTTGGTTAACATATTTGGGACGTATTGGCAACAACAACTTTTTCATAGGGCGTATTTTTTATAAACGATACAGCTTGTTTGTCATCTATCATAATAGGACACTGACTTTTTAACATTTTCAGGTCCACCCCTATTTCGGTAAAGGTACTCTTCAGAATATTCTCTTCAAAATGGCAAATATACAAGAATTCTACTACTATTGTTTTTTCCAAAGAACCTAACCAAAAATCATGTAATGCATTATTAGAAAAAGTAGAACGTTTTCGGCATCTTCTAACAAAACTTGACTCTTTCTCAAAATTCCGATATACATTTTCAACCACACCTAAAGATATTAATTCAAAAGATTTCTCATCTGCTGATTTCTGAATGAAAAACAAGAGAGAACCACTCTCTAATGTTCCAGCATCTTGATGTAAGATTAACACTTTTTTGATGGCATGCTTAGCAGGCTCTAGTTCTGTTGTTTTTTCTACACTTGAAACTGGCAATAATTGTGCCGCATAGAAGCGATTTATTGGCACAATCAACTTGTTTTTATGGAAAGAGCAAAATGGGAAACAAGCTGTTAAGTCATTAGAAACTTCTTTTCTAAATGATCTCACAAATACCTGTTCATTTCCATCTTTTGTGCCATAATAGATAAATCCCCATTGACTTATCATACCCACTAATCTTCTTCGTAGTGGACTGTTTGAAAATAATGTAACATAAATCTCATCTACAGATTCGCGCAATGCGGTATCAAAAACAATACGCATAAAACGTTGTCCTAACTTTTGACTAGTATAATCAGCTTTTAAAGACGAAATTTTTAATCTTTTGGCAGGTTTGAACGCAGGTATTATATCACCTGCTTCTATCGCCTGTTCTTCAATTTTCAATTTTAAAAGTCCACGAATATTGTTATTCAAATCTTTGGCTACATAAACCTCATCATTAGCTTTGTTTTTAAACCAAGTATGATAATAAGGTTCATATTCTGCTTTAAATGAATTAAAGAATCGGTCATTATAGTCAAGCTCTCCGAACAAAATCTTTTCAATCGAAACGCCCAAAGTTTCGTCTAATTCTAAATGTTCAATACTGCACTTTTCTATGAAACCTTCTATGGAAAAGACCTTATCATCTATATCCAGAATCCTAGCAATCTTATGAGACATTGTATTTTCTGTTATCAAAAAATCCACGTCATCATAGCACAACCAATTTAACTGCGCTAAAAGAGGTCTGTAGTTAAAACCTTTAAGCAAGAAATCGGCTTGTTCAATTTCTTCTATCTTCCTATTTTTTGGCTTGACCCCTTTCAATATATCAAAAGAAGACAACTCCTCAAAAGAGTCCAAAGATACGAAATTCGTTAAAATAGCAATTGAGGACAAATCGATAAACTTTTTCGCCTTTAACCTTTCAATCAAATGAAAGAGCATGACGATACCATCCAATTCTTGCTTTTGAAGATAGTAAAGAAGCACATCAGTTCCTATAAGTACTTTCATCGCTTACGAAATATTTTTGCAAGAATTATTTCTATGTTTACCTTGACTATCAAAGCAATAACAAATATAACCAAACTACATATCAAGACCAGTTTAGTAGAAGACTGCCAACTCGGAAGCTCACTAAAGTGAAATGAAAGCATCGAGCCAACCCAACCTAGCAGAATTACAACCGAAAAATAGGATGCCAATCTCCATAAGTCAATATTAGGGTACTTAGTACTAAAAAATACAGAAGCCTCGGCAAATGGCGGTTCTTCATTTTTACGTCGCTTTCTCCAATGGTGAGCTACATAATGTGTATTACATAATTTGTTTTCTGGCTCATAAGACTCCCAATGCAACTTTTCCAATAAACGACTATCAATTTTTAAAGAGCTTTCATTCTCAACATCCTCTCGCGTATATGCTATGTAAAATACATGAACCTTATCAAAATTCAAAGGTTTAAATCCATCTGACTTCATCTTTTCTAGTATTTTACCATCAATCTCACGCTTTTCATTAAAGCGTAAATCAAACAAATCTGTTTGAGAGAATGCCGCCTGCAACAAATCATTAGAAACATGTTCTGTTATTGCCAATTCTTCATTATTCTCAACAAAAAGCCTAAAGCGTAAATAAACTTGCTCGTCAGTGAATTGTCCTAATGCATCTTCATTAGCAGGATTACCTTTAATCGTCAGTGTTATATAAGTTCCTTTCTGATTATTTTCATCATTGAATATCTCAAACTTAATATTGTCTGAAGCCAACTGATAAAGATAAAAAGCTCGTTTATTAGTTTGGCTTTCTACTTTGTAAAAACAGGTATTATTTTGAGGTGTCCCCTTCATATCATCATTAAATATCGCACACATCAAATCCCGGTGATCCATTACATTTTTACATAGGTCCACCCATTTCTCTTTCTTCGTAACAAATGGCACAAACAATCTCAGTTGTTCGCATTTAAAGCTAACCTTGACACCTAAATCAACGTAAAATACAGGATGCAATTTAAGTTTCCCATCATTTACTTTCCAAATATTTACATGGAGTTCACCTACGTCAGAGAACGGTTTTAATCCTTCTGTTGGAGTTGATCTCCATTCTTGATTATCATAATTCTCGGATGATACCTTGTTATCTATTCCTTCATGAATCTTATAATAAACAGCTATACTTTTCATAAATAAAAATATTAATATACCTATATTTTAGTGTTTATCTTCTTCACCACCCAGTGATACCCTATAGCCACAACATACGACAACACTATGAGCACGCACCAATCTACATAGAAAGGCATGAATCTCTTTACAAACTTGAAATAGGCAGGAAATACATTACATTCTTATTTTCCAAACTCTTTAATTCTCTGTTCCTCTTTCAAAGAGCAAACAAGCAGTTGTCCGTGCTTCTCGGCTACGATATAGCCATTCAAGCCTTGAACCACCACTTTGCTTTCATCGGCTGCATGAACCACACAGTTCTTGCATTCATACAAGCGGATGTCCTTGCCCACCTTGGCATTGCCAGCCTCATCTTGTGGGAGCAAGGTACGGAGGCTGCCCCAGCTGCCTAAGTCGCTCCAGCCGAACTCGGCTGGCAAGGTATAGATTTCCTTCGACTTCTCCATCACAGCATAGTCAATGCTAATCTTCTCGCAGGTTGGGAAGAGTCTGCCGACTACCTCTTTCTCCAGTTCGGTATAGAAAGAAGGAGCCATCTCGTCCATGATGCTGGCAAGTTTTGGTTGGAAGGTGCGGATTGCCTTGCTGATGGTATCGATGTTCCATACGAAGATTCCGGCATTCCAATAGTAATTGCCTGCAGCAAGGTATTGCTCAGCTGTCTCCAGGTTTGGCTTTTCCTTGAAAGCCTCTACCTTGTGGATTTCCTCTACCGAAATTGCCATCGGATACGTCTTCTGTATCTTTCAGCAAGCAGAGGTGATGCAAGGTGTCATATTGTGCGTCTTTGGAAATTCAAAGTTGTTATCTACTGTCTAACAACTTTACTAGACTATAACTTTTACAAATTTCTTAGGAATTATACTACATAAGTCAAACAAGATACTAGGTCCCAATATTTTCAGTATCATAAAAGGAAGAGCTTTTAAGCCAAAAGAGGGTGAAAATTGTCTCACAGAAAGTTTTACTGCATCAATTTTCATAAAATCCAAATAATCCACCTTATTTACATTTCGGGAACAAATAGGATTGTGCGACATACGCAATGCCATTTCTAAAGCACTAAAAATTAAAGTTCCTTCCCAATATCCATGTATATTACGATTACATACATTCTTTGCAAGCTCATCAATCTTTAAACGTGAAAAAACAAGCTTTGTTTTATCAATTAACCTTTTATTTGCATTTGTAATGCTTGAGAGATTTGCTCCACTAGCTCTTTGCTCTAAATGATAAAAACATTCATCTAAATACCCAATTGAATCTTCATACAAGAAATAAGTATTAATAAATGTTGTATCCTCCCCTAAAGATAATCCTGTATCGAAACTAATGTTGTTAGATTTAATTATGTCTAAGTCACACATGATATGCCATAAAGCAGTAGACTCTTTACCATATCGTAGAGGTTGTTTACCTTCTATCCAAAGGTTGACATCAGAGAAAGAATGACCGATAAAATTAGGCATAACTTTTTTTACGATTTCATCATTTCTAAAAATCTGTCCTGATAAAACAGACTTATGAGGTGCTTGATCTTGCCCATTATAACGATTACAATATCCATATAAAACGGAACTCACATTATTTTTTTCGGCATACTCCAAGCATTTCTCAATCGTATCTACATTAACAACATCATCACTATCCCAAAAAAAGACTTTCTTTCCATGGGATTTTTCTATTCCCAAATTACGAGCAAATGAGACCCCATGATTCGGAATATCTATAATGCTAAAGCGATTATCGATATCAGCGTATTTCTTCGCTACACAAAGCGTTTCATCTGTAGAACCATCATTTATTACAATAACTTCAATATTTTTATATGTTTGATTTTTTATACAATCTAACATTCTACCAATATATGAAGCTGTATTATAAGCTGGAACAACTACAGTTACTAGTGGATTTGATTTTTGCATTTTATTTACTGAAGTTTTGCAAGTTAACATATATCAACTTGCTTGTTAATTAATATATTATATAATTCACTGTTAGAACGTAACTACTGATTTTCTGTAGTTAGTACATCCAACATTTTTCTAAAAAGCATATTATTAATTGATATTGCCAGAGCAACCAATTAGGCAGCCTTAACATTCACCTTTTTGTTCGAGTTATAATTATATGGAATTAAAGATATGAAGTCTTGCTCCCAATCCCTCCGACGGGCGAGTATATCTTCTATATAATCGCTAAATTAATGTCATTCAACTTGCAGCTCTCAAAAATTGAGTTTAAAAAATTTAATTATATACAACTATTAAACACTCTCTTCCATTCACTAAAAATCTTCTCTACGGAATATTCTTTACTTTTCTTAATAGCAGCCAAAGCCATTTGCTCACGCTTACCATCATCCTTCATGATATTGGCAATCATACCTGCCGCTTCATTAGCATCATATCCTTGCTTATGATAAGGAAGCACGATACCATCCTTGTCACCATCGATGATATCACATACCGCAGAATAGCTATCATATACGGCAGGAATCACACCAAAGCTCATACATTCAGCAAGCACCAATGGAAAACCTTCGAAATCAGATGTAAGGAGAAGAATTGAAGCACGCTTGTAATAGTCTATCGGCTTTTGGAATCCCTCAAAAGAAACTCGTTTCAAGCCTAAATATTTCACATGATTCTCCAAGTTCTCCCTATCCTCACCATCTCCCACAATGGTCAAACGCCAATCAGGAAAGCGTTCCTCCAAATAGTTCCATGTATCAATCACACGATATACTCTTTTCTGAACAAAGTCCAAACGACCCACATAGATGATTTCTTTCTGCTTTTCATTAAAAGCATACTCATAGCCATCATGCTCTACTGTTATAGGATTGGTCAACACTTGAAGATACCTGCCATCACTCACACCTGTAAAGCGCTTAAACTCCTCTATATAGCTTGGCGATAATACAAGGAACAAGTCACTATGTCGATAAATGTAAGCCATAGCCCTGCTCGTCACCTTCTTGAATGCAAAGCGCATCAAGCGTAAAGCCAAACGCTTCATAAGATTCTCGCATCCCATTAAAGCTATATTTAATTTCTGGATTCTACCATTGAAACTCGGCGCATTGTGATATACGGAAATTATCTTTACATCGAGACCTTTAGCAGCCTTTCGTGCCGTTTTGATTGGTGTATAAGGCAAGCCCCATTGGTTGATGATGATATCTATCTTATCATCGACCAAGACTTTTCGCAACTTAGCAACATTTTCTTTACTTCGGGAATAGTCGTCTTGCTGATAAAGTTTGATACGAGCATCAAATCTATCGGCAATGGAATGTTTTCCGCCAAGAAAAGAAAAAACACTTACCAGATGACCTTCCTCTACAAATTTATTTGCAAGAACAGCAGTCACCACCTCCAGACCACCTATTTCAAGGCCTTTCAACAAAAAAAGTATATTCGGTTTGTTCATTATAAAGCGAACCAGTATCTATAAACTTGTTTGTAATCTATATCCCGATTGCGCTCCCTAATTTTCTTGGCTGGGTTACCACCCACGATAGACCATGGCTCCACATCTTTTGTAACCACACTACCAGCCAAGACAATGGCACCTTCACCTATTGTCACTCCAGGCATCACCAAGGCATTAGAGAAGATAAAGACATCATCCCCAATATGCACAGGCGCACCTTTCGTAGAAAACTTCGGGTCATTCAAATCATGACCTAACGTATAAATCTTAGTATTATGGGCAATACCGACATTGTTTCCGATATAGATACCCCGGCGATTATCAAGGTAACAACCAAAATTAATGACAGTATTCTGTCCCACACTCATCTTACCAACATGAAAGAACTTACATCCGCGATGGATACAAGACTTGCCCCCCCATATCCGTATTCCGAACATTCTCAAATAGTAATTTCTGAGAGGATTCGGTATCAATTGATAAGATACATTAAGAAATTCCACCAATAGGAATTTACATTGAAGAAGTATTGCTTTCATTATTATCTTTTTAAAAGGGCTACTCAGCTTGCCCAGAAAAGTAGCTCAAAAATAAAAGGATCAAGCCTTTCGCCCCAAAATTATTATTCTGCAAATATCTTACGAAATTTTTCTTCTGAATTTGCATTATACGTAGTCTCTATCCTTCCCAACGTCACCGCTTTTTCCATCGCAGCAGCGAGCTCTTCTACATTTTCCTTAGATGCCAAATAACCTGTTCTTCCTTCAGAAACAATTCTTTCAATAACAGGAATACACTTAAATGCAGCAACAGGTGTACCTAAATATAAAGCTTCTATCATAACATTAGGCAAACCTTCATTACGAGAAGACAAAACAAAGCAATCAGCATTTTTCATATATATATAAGGATTGCTTTTAAAACCAGTAAACTCCACAGACCCTTGAAGTTCGTTATGTTTTACAAAGTTTTGCAATTCTTGGCAAACAGGATTATCCTCATTATAGTCTCCAACTATGTACAGCTTAGAATTATTTATATTTCTTTTCACAATACAGAAAGCTTTCAGCAATAAATCAAATCCTTTATCTCGATGAAATCTTCCAACGGCAACAAATCTCGCATTAACATCGTCTTCTCCAAAAGGACTTTTCTCAGCCAAGCACTTATTAATATATTGCTTATCTATTGCATTTGGAACCGTATGAACCAACTTTTTGGAAAGGTGCAACCCTTTTATTAACCCATCTCTCATTTCATCAGTTTGAGCAATGATATAATCAGCAAATGGATAAGTAAGAGCCAATCTTAATTTCTGCGTAAAACTTTGAGTATAGAGATAATTCTCATTTCTAAGAATCACTTTACATTTCAAAAAAAATGATGCAATTATCAGACGCCAATTTACAGGCATACCTGCACCATAAACAACATCTGGTTTTTCTCTCTTTATCACGTTACGCATATTACTTATCAAATTATGCGTAAATTTCGGCTCCTTATGAAAAGTCCATACTCTATTATCTGGTAAAAACTCTTCCAACTGATTATTTGGACCAAATATATGATAAGAAACTTCAAACTGTTCATCACTCAAGCATTTAGAAATAACAATTGCCTGACGCTCTGCACCTCCACAACCAGAAGGGATGAAAAAGATTATTTTACGTTTCATTATAACGAATTAAAAAACAACATATAAAAATTTAAAAAGGCGATATTTCGATATATATAAAAAGAAAAGCGAACAAATCAATGTTACCAAACTAACCCATATAAATAAAAGCATATCACCAAATTGGAAGTATCTCAAAAAAAGAAAAACCACTAACATGTGAAGAAGATAAATCATGATTGATAATTTTCTCAATTTAACGAAGAAAGTATTTGAACCAGAAACAGGTACGTTAATCAAAAGACCAACAAAACCTAATGTTATTGGTATCATAGCTATATCGGTATTTACAAAACATAGAATTGCCCCCCCACATATTATTATTAAGCTTTTTTTAAAATTAAAATTCCATCTCGCAAGCATTATACCACACATAAGAAAAGCCCAACCTACAAATATTCCATTTCTTGTGAATCGAAATATTTTGTCATAGATGAATACTATTATTCTTCCCCAGCTAGAAATGGATATGGTCTCATGAAACTCTTGGTAAAGCAACCCTATCATAAAAGCCATGATACTTAAAGCAAAAATTAATTCAAAACGAGTATTAAATCTACGAAATAACGCAATAACACAAACTCCAACCAAGGATGCTAACAAATACCAGAGTTGCCAAGAACCTTCATTTTGCCCTACAAACAACCATCCTCTTAAAATATCAAAAGTAGCAAATAAAAATGAAAACCCAAACTTATATATGTCATAATATAAATTTATAGGAAGATAAATAATACTCCATATAATATACATATATGCTATTCTCTTGAGATATTTACGATAAATTAAGTTTTCCTCGGTAGCAGTTTCCGCAAGGAACAACTTTTTACCTAAGAAATATCCAGAAACCACGAAGAAAAATGGGACAGCATATTGCAACGTTTGATTTATAATCTCTACAATCACCTGTTTAGAGTTGCAACAAATATGCGTATGAATCGCAATTACAGCAAAAGCAAACACAAATTTCGTCAAGTCTAAAATATTATAATTTTCACTCGTTTTCATTTCCAATACATAAATATTTATGAGGAATAAATAACTTTGCTACTGTTGGAGTAAGTATTTTATTAAAAAGTAACAATGATGTAACAACAATATATCCAGAGAACCATCCATTAGTAGTGTTCATCAACGCATAGCCAAATATAAGCGTTATAATTGCCATAGTTCGATTTATCTTTGAACGAAAATCATAAAATACCCTAAATGTCAAGTATGTAAAGACTACTGTGAACAATAGTCCATAAAGTATCACCTGATTAAATACAGATATTTCTAATATCGTGACATCCATATCACTAATCACATTTTGTAACATCTGGTTTGTAGTTCCAAAAACGAAATCACTTATTGAGAGACTCGAGACATAATCCAGCGCCTTGAATCTCATTTGCGCAGAGCCTTCATCATCTTCAAAAATACGTTCACCAAAGCCAAAAGCAAACAAAGAAGCAATAATTCCACCCAATACAATCAATAAAAACACAAAATTAGAAACTCGCATTTTTTTTGCTAAAACCTGCAAGAATAAGTAAACGAACAAAAAGCCCAAACTAAAAGCCATAGCCATTCGTCCTTGAAGGAGCATTAATATAAAAAAGTTAAATGCCCACATTCTATACTTAATCTTGTTTTTTAATGGAAGTTGCAAAATAAAAAACGACAGATAGGCCATAACATGAGAATTAGCTACAGAGCTACCCACCAAAGCTATAGGCCGAGATTGGTATTTATCAAGATGAGAACCATAAGTTGTATCAATCCAAGTTAACACATGCGTATGGGTTAAAGCTTCATAAATAACCAAAAAGCTCTCAATCGCACAAAAAACACATAATGAAATAAATGCAAAGTGTAATATGTCTTTTTGTTTTTTTGTTTTTATCTCATTCGGAACAGAAATAACTAAAAATGCCGGCAATATCAAATTGACACTAAATCGAATTGAATCATTTAATATACCTGTGCTATACCTAATTGCTAACATCAAGAAATAGGCAATAAGCATCCATAACTCTATTTTAAGTTTCATCTTCTTATAATTAAGAAGAAATAATAATAGACCAAGAACTGCCAAAACATAACCTAGATAATCCAGGTTTATTCCAAATGTTGTCAAAAGATTACTTTGACAATAAAAAAGAACAAATATGATTACTTTATTTAAATTCATATCTTTTTCCCTTTTCGTAAACATCTAATAACTGTTTAATAACAATAGAATTATCAAATTTTAGCAAGCTAAAATTATTATTATTTCTACTATTACCTAACAACAACTCTGCCCAGTTCTCATCTGGAGCTTCGATTGACAATTTAAAACATTTATCTGTACAAATCACTTCGTCAGGAATAGCATCTGAGGCGACACATCTGACACCTTGGGCTTGAGCTTCCACTAAAACTAAAGAGAAACTCTCTTGATAAGAAGGTAAAGCCATTGCATTAAAGCAACTCATCAAGGCCGTAGCATCTTTTCTTACTCCAAGAAATTTAACTTTATTCTGAAGGGAATACTCTTTAACCAACTTATGAACTCTTTTTCTCTCCTGTATATTGCCATCACCTATTAATAGCAATACAGAATGTGGATTTTTTTGGAGTACACATTTAAAAATTCTGATTAATTTTTCATGATTCTTAACCTTATTAAACCTGCCAACATGCCCCAAGATAAAGGTATCCATTGGTAAGTTTATTTTTTTGAGCAATTCTATTTTGTCATATTTTTGCGAATGAATACTATTAATATCAAGACCATTAGGAATTACTGTAACATGAGCATTACCATTAAACTCCAATAGATCTTGTTTCATTTTGTCCGTAAGAGCCAATACCAGAAGCCCCTCAGATAATTGATCGGAGAAATTATCTATTCCCTTCTCATCAAATTGCGACAAAAAGCGATTCACATCTGTATGCAAGGTAAAAAACCACTTGGGACACAAATTCTTATCTATCTGAGTATCTCGCAAGAATGTGTGAAAATGAACAACGTCGGGCTTATACTCAGATATCACATTCATTATTCTTTCATTAAGACTCGTTTTTGAAGGATATAAATGATTTATAATTCTTGTGATTATATTTGATTCTTTAAAAATACTAAAAACAGGAATACTGGCATTCTTCAATTTTCGAAACAAGATAGTATTAAAATGCCATATATCCAATACTGCAACTTCTATACCCATTTTCTTCATCTGAAGGGCATAATTTGTAACTATCGTTTCAGCACCACCCATCTTGAGATGGTGGATAACAAATAACACTTTCATTTCTTCTGATTTCTAATATTATGCAACAAACCAAGGAATTTAACCATTCGTGGAAAACGAAATCTATGTCCATCTACAACTATCAATCCATTTTTCATATTGAACGTATGATACCCCAAACTATAATCTGGATTATTAGAATGGAAAGAATTAATAGTTTCAAACACAAAAGTGTTTCCTTCTTTATTAACCTTTTGAATCTCTATACCATTTCCATAACACTTATTGCAATCCAGAGCAGGACGATACATCTGTTCATCAATGTAGAAGGCATCACCTGCATTACGTGCTACATTACTTTCAAAACTAACATTAGCTATCGGATTTTCATCCATAAACATCTCTTTACCATCAAAAGGATAAACCTGCAGTTCATTTCCATTTGGATTTGGCAATTTGGTACTGAAAATATAATCTTCACCTGACGTGAACTGTACAATTGTAGCATCAGTCAATGGTAATTTACCTACTTCATGCAATTTTTCCAAACAAATGTTTTGAGAGTTATATCTGTAAATGCTTATGCCACCAGATTTCGAATTCTCTGGCATTACATAAACTTCTCCGTCTTTTTGGTATATAACGGGAAACGAAAGATGAGTTGGCAACTCAAGAATAATCTTCATTTCTTGGAGAACATAGTCAGGACGACTTACAACAAGTCTGGCTATTCTACCTTTACGGAGCTTATAACAAAACTCTTCAACCAACACAACTATTTGTTTATCTGTCACCTCCAATAGATAAGGATCAGCAAACCATCTATCAGTATAGCTGTGCTTCATCCAATGGATATTTAATTTATCAGACTTAATAACATCAGCAATATCATCTGTCATAAAGCCTAGATTCCACATATCTGAACGTAGAATCATTCTATCTTTCTTTGAAAATAAGTTCAACATACGATTTACTTCTTTATCAGTCGTTTAATCATTCTACTAAAAGTTAATGCGAAATAAACTAACCCTGGCTTTATATCCCTTTTATTCAATATAAAAAAAGAATTTGTTTTATGCAAACAACTCAACCAATTAGCCAGTGTCAAGTGTCCCCCAGATATATGTTTATAGTCTGTTTCCTCTGACATGAAATAAAATGGCTTAATTAAGGACAAAGATTTACTATTATCAGTTATTCCACAACAATAATGATACCATATAAGAGGTAAGTTTAATCCTGCTCCTGTTGACATATAGCCATTTCCATCATTACGCATATTTATTTCCAAGAAATAATACTTATTTCCTTTAACAATAAACTCTATACTAAATAAGCCCTCATAGCCAATTTCATCTATAAAGTCTAAAACTTTTTCTATCTGAAAATTTGGGAACATATCTAATGAGTCAAGGCACGCAAAAGACGTACCACCTACCATATAAGGATACTGTCTATATTTACGGATCATTCCTGGAAATAAGACTTCTTTTCCGGTTTTGATAGATAAACCCATAAACATTAATTCATAATCTTTCTCAATGTATTCTTGAAGAATATAATCAATACCTTCATGCATATTCCGTAAAAGCTGCTCTTTATTATAAGAGATTTTAATGTCTGCTTTAGTACCCCCCAAGCTGTTGTTGGGCTTAACAAGTATTGGATAAATCAAATTGGCAGAATCAATTTCACTTTTCTTCAAATGCCATGTCTTAATCGTTGTTAACCCACACTTTTCTGCCAAAGGAAACATAAACACTTTATTCATATAGTGATTAATTCTTCCTCTTGTGTTCTTAGCATTAAAAATGAAAAACTTATCTTTTAACACATCATATGCATTATCCAACAAAGAAATGGAAGCATCACTACCGCTATATATAATAGGCTTTACCTTTTCATTCGAAAAAGTTGTTAGCAAATAATCAACCAAGTTTTCTCCTTCTGATAAGATATAATTTCCTATTATATATTTGGAAACAAAAAGCCAGTTCACTTTTGGATGACAAGGCTCTAATATAACATAGGACTTTATTCCTGCTTCACCTAAACTACGGATTAAGCCATAAGTATTATGATGAAAGCCACCAATAACTATAACTTTATTCATTTACTTTTCTTTTAATCAATAATAATATTTTTTTTCTGTAATTTGGAAATATCATAAAATCAACAACAGTTAACAGGCCTGTATTTAAGACTATAGCCATGCAAAGTCTCAACAAAGAATCCGAAACAGTTTGTAAAATATATTCCAAAATTATCAAAACAAGCAACATGATTACGCAACCCTTAATTATGCTAAAAAGATAATTATATATAGGAAAACGGCTCACTAATAACTTAAGAACTATTAAATTGATAACTGTCTGAATAAACAAACAGATAACCATAGAAATGTAAGCGTATTGTGCATCGAATCCCCCCAAAAAGAACAAATAAGTGAGCAATAAGCAAAACAAGTTAAGTCCGCCCATCGAAAGGGTCATTTTTTTGATATTTCCCGTAGCATGTATTCCATCCTGCAAAATCTGTGTTGCCACTGAAAACACGTTAAAAACAAGCAAGACTTTACAAAAAGCACTAGCATAATCGGGGACTTTATTCAACCACAGATGCATTATATATTCTATATTAATATAGAGAGGAATAAATACCAAAGAAAGCAAGTAGAACAATGCATCACATTCTACACACATTAATTTGCCCATTCTTTCTATATTCCCAACCGAATATTCCTTTATTATTTGAGGTTTAAAAGCTTGAAGTACATTGGTCATAAATGTAGAAATGATGCTACTTGCCTGAGTTGCAACTCCACTAGCAGCATTCAGTGTTACACCAAAGAATTTATTGATTAAGATATTTATTCCCTGTTGCTTTACAGCAAATGTACCATTACCAAACAAATCACAAGTTGCAAATTTTAGCATAGGCTTCACAAAGTCTTTATTGTAATGAAAATTAAGCTCAAAACCATCAATATTCTTATAGCAATAAAAGAAATATAAGAAGCATATTAAAACAGACACAGCAAACAACAGACCACCATAAGCAATTAATCTATTAGGAAAAAGAACTAAGCAAAAAACGATAAGACACTTAAGTATGACATTAACAATTTCTATGATTGCAAAAACATCCATTCTTTCATAAGAAACCACACAAGCATTATAAGGTACTTGTAGGACTGCTATGACAGAAGCAAACAACGAAAATTGATATACCCAATTAGCAGCATTCATAGAAAATGCTGGAATATTTAATTCCGTGTTGACAAACCATAGTCCAAAAGTCTCACCTACCAACAAAACCAATATAGAAATAACAGTATGGATCTGTATGGAAGAACTAATCGTTTTCTTTAAATCTTCTATTTTTCCTTTACCGATGCTGAATGTTATAAATCTAGATGTTGCTCCACGCATAGAAGAATTAACAAACATCATAAGTGCAACGATACCACCTACAACATTATAAACGCCAAAATCTTCAACTCCCAGATATTCAAGAACCAGTCTAGAAGTGTAAAGGTTGATACAAACAGCAAATAGCATTCGAATATACAAGTAAATAGTATTCTTTACTAATCGTTTGTTTTTTGAATCACTCCCCATTATTTATTTAATAATTAACATTTTCTTTTTTATAAACTTAACATCTTCTAGCCTTAACAATAACTGTTTTTTGGCAGAAGAAGATAATCCTTTGGTACTTGTATTATAATGCTTATTCTTCTCATAATAATCTTCAAACGAACAAATTATATGAGCAGGATTACCACCAATAACAACATTGTCAGGAACGGAATGTGTTACAACACTACCGGCTGCAATCAAAACGTTATTACCAACAGTTACTCCAGGCATTATCAAGGAATTAGTTCCTATATATACATTATTGCCAATTTTTACCTTTCCAAAGCAATCAAAAGTAGGATCGATTTTTCGGGCAACCTTTGCCCCCCCATGAGTGAAGAATTTCACCCCAGCCGTAATCTGACAATCGTTACCAATTTCAATCAAATAAGGCTCCGAGCTCCAAAAAGCACCTAATATTTGATTGTTTATACCAATCTTCACACCACTTATACGTGCCTGCTTTTCTAGACTATAAAAATGTTTAATATAAAGCGAACGTATTTTTTTAAATAAATTCATTTTCTTATATATAAAGTGGCAGGCTCCACGCCTTTAGCCCCAAAGTAGCTCATAAAAATAAAGCTCAACACTTCACCTGCCAATATGTTTGTAAAATGGCAAGTTTTAATTCTGATAGTATCTTCGATACCACTCAGCAAAGGTTCTCAACCCATCTCTCAATGTAGTAGCTGGCTTATAACCGAAGTCCTCCTCCAGCGGAGTCGTATCAGCATAAGTAACTGGCACATCGCCTGGCTGCATTGCAACCAACTCCTTATGTGCCTCGAAGTCATAATCCTCAGGCAACACTCCGGCACGGATCAACTCTTCCTGCAGGATGCTCACAAACTCCAGCAGATTCTCAGGATGCGAGTTGCCGATATTGTATACCTTATATGGAGGGATAGGTAAACCATCTTCACCATTATGCTTCTCTGGGGCATGCTGCATTACTCTTACGATACCCTCAACTATATCATCTACATAAGTAAAGTCACGCTTGCAGTTACCATAGTTGAAAATCTTGATAGTTTCGCCCTTCACCAGCTTGTTAGTAAATCCAAAGTATGCCATATCAGGTCTTCCTGCTGGACCATACACGGTGAAGAATCTCAAGCCCGTACTTGGAATGTTATAGAGTTTAGAATACGCATGAGCCATCAGCTCATTACTCTTCTTGGTAGCAGCATATAGACTTACAGGATTATCCACCTTATCATCTGTTGAATATGGAACCTTCTTATTGCTACCATACACGCTACTAGAACTTGCATATACCAAATGTTCAACTTCGTGATGACGGCAAGCCTCAAGGATGTTATAGAAGCCAATAAGGTTGCTTTGGATATAAGCATCAGGGTTAGTAATACTATAACGTACTCCTGCTTGGGCAGCAAGGTTGACAACCACAGAAATCTTGTTACCAGAGAAGATTTTCTCGATGGCCTCCTTATTGGCAATAGAGTCATGAACAAACGTCCAATCCTTACCCATTGCCTCAATTTCCTTTAGACGTTCGAACTTGATGTTTACATCATAGTAATCTGTAATACTATCAATACCTATCACCTTGATGTTCTCCACATTATTAAACAAACGCTTTACAAGATTGCTGCCGATAAATCCGGCTGCACCTGTAACAAGGATTGTCTTACCTGTTAAATCTATATTATAACTTACCATAA
>ENA-OUQP01001245-OUQP01001245.1-human-gut-metagenome-genome-assembly--contig:-NODE-1245-length-18065-cov-10.662687_pt1 | contig 18065 bp, 12 predicted proteins | sample MGYA00237951_ERZ548836 | MGnify/ENA primary metagenome ERZ548836 (study PRJEB26490, sample SAMN05194702) | human gut metagenome | biome: terrestrial biome; feature: human-associated habitat...
GCGCCTCCGGCGGCCAGAGGACGACTACCGTCCTCTGGACTCCACGCGCCGGGAACCGTTCCCGGACCCGACAGGGCGTCGCCGTGGCACGGAGGCCACGTCTCGCCGACGGGAAACGGAGCACGGCACCAATGCCGCGCGCATCCCGAGGATTTTCTTTTGACCGGCCGGCTGACGCCTTGATCATAGCGGCACGCGGAACCCGTCAACGCCCGCGCAGCGAAACCCGTGGTTTCGACGCGTTCTCATGACGGAACCCGCTACCACCGCTAGCGCTTTCGCTTGACCATCCGGTCAAAAGAAAAATATCCTAGAATGGAAGACAACGAAAACAAGGAGGCGGACATGCCGGTCATCAGCATGTTCTTCGGGATCATCATCACCATGAACGCGGACGACCATGTTCCGCCGCACATCCACGCCAGATACCAAGGACATGAAGCGTCCTTCACCTTCGATGGCAATCTGCTCAAGGGAGACCTCCCGCGCAAGCAGCGCAAACTGGTCGAGGCATGGGTGCTGCTTCATGCCGAAGAGCTGGAAGCCGACTGGGAGCTGGCCTTCAACCTCGAGCACCCATTCAGAATCGACCCGCTACGCTGACAAGGAGGCAACGGACATGACCATCGACTATTCAATCAAAGTGACCCAATGCGAGCCCATGCCCGGCTACAAGCTCAAGGTCACCTGCTCCGACGGCGCGACCGGAATCTTCGACATGTCCCGATACATCGACCGCGGCATGTTCAAACCGCTCAAGGACCCGCAGACGTTCGACCGCGTGCGACTCGCGTTCGGCGTGCCCTCATGGCCCGGAGACATCGACATCGCCGCGGAACGCGTCCGCTCCGACATGCAAATCATCTAGGAACCCGCACACCCCTGCCCCGACCGTCACCAAGACTGCCGGGGCTTTTTCATGCCCGTATGCATGACGGACATGACGCGCCACCAACGACCCACCGGCCCCGCGATTTTTTCGCGGGGCCTTTTCATTTCCCGCGCTCCGAGTGTCCAAACCCGCCGCTGTTTCCACGAGGGACGATTGGCGTAAGACACCGGCCTTCCCTTCAAGGCCATGGGCGAAAGGAGCGAGGGGTGAACGCGATTATCCTTCACGGCATTCTGCAATCATGTCGTGCGAAATCGCTCCCAATCCATGAAATGGATATGGGAGTAGCAAGTGACGTGAACGTATATACGTTCACTCGATTCGCACCGCGAATCGGCTTGCTCGGGAGACCCAGACCCCATGGTCGAGCAAGCTCTCCAGACCGCTTCGCGGCATCACGGACGTGCCGTCCGCACACCTCCACGGGAGGTGCGAAATGAGCTGGGCGAACAAGCGCCGACGCACCGTGCAGAAGCTCGTCACGTTCACTCCCGACGAGTGGGAACGCGTCAATTCGCTGCACAAAAAGGTGAACAAGTACACGACAAGATACCGTTCGTTCACCGTGTTCGCACGCAAAATGCTGACCGATGGCGAGATCCGCGTCACCGAGATCAGGCCGCTGACAGACCCCGAGCCGCTCGCCAGAGAGATCGGCCGCATCGGCGTGAACGTCAACCAGATCGCCCACTGGGCCAACGCGAACGAGCACATCACCGCCGAGCAGGTGGCCGAGCTCCGCGCGTCGTTCGACCGCATCGAGCGTCTGCTCGGCGACCTGTTCGCCAACAAACGCACCGCCGGGAAGGACGTGTGAGCATGGCCGTGGTCAAGCTCGGCAAGCCCGTGAAATCGAATCTCGGCGGCCCCAACGGGGCGATGGCGTACATCATCGACCCCGCCAAGACCGACGGCGGAAGACTGGTCAGCTCCAACTACGAGCGGACCGGAACGGACTACGACGCGCTGGCTGATCCAATGCTCGAAGACAACGAGAACTCACCCAAAGGCATCCAAAAGAACAGTCGTCTGGCGTACCACATCAAGCTGAGCTTCAGTCCCGATGACCCCGTGACGCCCGAGCGGGTGCACGAACTCGGTGTGGAGTTTGCGCACCGCATCACCAGTGATGAATACAAGTTCGTGGTCGCCACACACACCGACCGCCACCACCTGCACGACCACATCATGGTGTGCGCCGCCTCCCGATACGGGAAGCATCTGAAGGCGGAACTACCCAAGGACATCATCGAACAGTGGCGCGTCATCGCCAACGAGATCAGCGAGAGGGAGGGGCTAAGCGTCATCTTCAACCCCGCCACCGAGCGGGTCGCACGCAAAATGCGCGGCGACGAAACCACGCCGAACGAAGACCCGACGACACAGGCACGCGACCCCAAACATGTCGAAGAGACTTCCGAACCGGGCACGGCGGCGACGGCGCGAACGACGCGACGGGCCGAAAACGAGGAGCCGATGGAGCGTCGCTACGGCATGTCGATGGAGGAGATCTACGCGTCCGCGAAGGGCCTGGGCGTCAAGGACCAGCTCCGCATGCTGATCGACCTGACCCTGGCCGGCGCGGAGAACTTCGAGGACTGGAGGAACATGCTCGACGTGCAGGGCGTGGACGTGACGGTCCGAGGACAGCACTTCACGTTCACCATGAAGGACACCGGCTTCAAGGTCCGAGACACGAAACTCGGCTCGGCGTACGACATGACGAACATCATGGCCGGACTGCAAAGCACGCCCGTCATCCCCATCACGTTCAACCGTCGGCTCGTCGCCAAACAGACCAGGAAGACGGTCACCGTGTGGCTGCCCGGCACCCACCGGAAGAAAAAGATCACGTTCGACGCGAAGCGTCTCGTGGACGACGGCGGATCCACGCTGCGCGCGTTCCTGCCCCTCCACCGCGACCAGATCATCCTCGACCCGTCCAACCGGTACGCCGGCAAGACCACCACCCACGGCCTCTACCAGTGGTTCGGCGAGCCCGCGAGCCGACTCGAACCACTGGCCTCGCCCGAACGGCTGCCCCTGCGCTACGGGGTAAGTCCCGCCCAGCAGCGCTACTACCAGGCACAGGCGCGACGCCTCGACCGGCTCGCCGGCGAGGCGAAGGCGCTGAACGCGGCGATCCGCTGGACCAGGCTCGCGGGCGGCGACAGCGCCAAGGGACTCAAGCTGCTGCGCGGAAAGGTCCGCGAATCGCACGACGAACTCCAGGCCGCCGTCATCGCGTTGCATGACGCGATCCAACAGGGAGACCCCGACCTCGTGGCCGAGACGCGCGGCGAGATGGAACGTCGCGAGGCCCTGTGCGACCGGTACGAGGGCGAGCTGGCCGCCATCGAACGGGAGATCCACACGACCCGCGACCGCGAGCAAACGGAGACCGAGCAGCGCGAACAGCATCAGCACAAGCGTGGACGGTCCATCTGAACCGTCCCAGGAAACACCAACCGACAACAGAAAGGAAACCGCAATGCCAATCGAGGAACAGGCTGAGGAGAAGATCCAGAACGCCGTCCAGACCATCATCACCGGAGGCGCGAAGCTCATGCTCAGAATCCCCAAGGGCGTGGCCATGGCGCTGCTCCGTTCCGGCATGAAGCTCACCAAGACCGGCGTGCACGCCGCGGGCGAGGCCGTCAAGAACAAGATCGACAGCGGCGAGATGTCCGAGAAACGATTGCAAAGGAAGAAGGACGGCGACCTGCACGAGCTGCAACTCGACGACTCGACCATGCGCGAGGTACAGCACAGCCTCAAGACCGCCGGCATCGACTACCACCTCGAACGCACCGACCAAGGCCAGTTCATCCTGCACTTCGCCGGCAAGGACGAAGACCATGTCCGCCACGCAGTGCAACGCGCGTTCAAAGGCATGGGCCTGGACGTCACCGACGACGACTTCACCGTCGAGCAGACGGAACAGACCCGAAACGAGCCAGAACCCCCGGCGCGGGAGACCCCGGCCGAATCAGCCATGAAGCCCATGCCGACGCAGCGCATCGCCTGGGACTTCGTGGACCCGGAGGTCATGGAGATGGCCGCGAACAGCCTCGCCGCCCGGCATCCCGAACTCTCATGGGACAAGCTCATGGGCGACACAACATGCGACGAGCAGGCCGGCCGCGACTTCGCGGACCGGATCATCGGCAAGGCCGCCGCCGACCCGAGCCTGCGCGACGAGCTCGACGCCATCCTGCGCGACGACTACGGGCAGGGCGCGCAAACCCAGGAGCAGACACGCAGGCAGACGACCGAGCCGAACCGGGAGAAGCCGGCACCGGAGCCGGAAAGCGAACCGGAACCCGCGCCGGACGAAGCCCGGACACCGGCCACGCGACAGCAGACGCAGGCCAGGGCAGACAATCCCAGGCCGGCCGGCAAGGAGCGGAAACCGAAGCCGATCCGGTCGAAGAAGGCACTGCTCGAACGGTTCAAGACCCGGCTCAACGAGAACCTCGCCGAACAAAAGAACCACATGCCACCCACCCAGAACAGGGACCGCACGCCCCGCAAGGGCCGCTGAAAGGAAACCATAATGAACCAGCAGGAACAGGCGACGAAACACGCCGCGATCTTCCAGGACACCATCAACGGAACCAACGACCCGACCCCATGGCCGGTGACCATGTGGGCCTCGTCCGGCGACACGATATGGACGGCCGGCACTGCAAGGACGGCCGGCGAGGACTCGGTGGGCATGATCTACGATCCCGGCGACACCATCGTGCACCGGAACACAATCGCCGGCGACGTGACCCGCGCCACCGAATCCTTCGCCATCAGACCGGCGGACGGGCAGAGCCCGATGGACGCGATGCTCGCGGGCATCGAACAATGGAACCACCGCCATCCCGACCGGTGGGACACCGTGGCCACGCCGGGCCAGTACCGCATGACGGATCCGACGACGGGCCGGCAGCTCCCTATGGGATGGAGCGCCAGCCTCGCCGCCGCCGCGTCCGCGGCGGGACGGCTCGACCCCGACCTGCTCCAGGCCAGCCTCATGCAGAACGCGGTCGAGCACGAGCCGCGCCCCTGCGTGTTCTTCCTGGAGGATAACGGGTACGACCTCATGGTCTTCTCCTGGCATCGGAACCAGCAGGGACTGTTCGACGCGATGAGCTTCAAGCACCTGCAATACGACGACCTGAGCATGCAGGTCACCACCATCAGCCACAGCGAGGACATGAGCGAGTCCTTCCCCGCCAAGACCATGAGCGACGGCGAACTGCTCACCCAAAGCCGCGTCTACCGGGATGAATACCAGCACTGGCGCGAACAGGACGGCGGAACCGTCGCCCAGGGCATGACCGGCCGCGTCATGCGCAGCGGACTGCTCAAACCGGGACTGGAGCAGAAGCCGCTGCTGAATCTGAACGACGGTCGACGCGCCCCGGACTGGGACGAGTTCACCGACCAGGCCGCCATATCCATCCTCCAGGGCCAACCCATCTCGCCGACGCCCGCGCTCCCCCAGCAGGAGCAGCCGGAGCGGGACACCGACCCCACAGTCGTGACACAGACGCCGGCCCGGACGGCCGCGGCGACGAAGCAGGTCTGGCCGAACGCGTGGGTGGCGAACAGGCTCGCGCACACCTATATATTGCATGCGAAGGACGGACGCGACTGGCCGAAGATGATCGTCGGACTCCCCCGCGGCACCGCCATCGATGGCAAGGACCTGACCGGCTGGGCGACCGACATGTTCATGAGCGCGAAGAACCAGAGGCAGAAGAACGAGGGACGGGCCGTCAACATCAGGTTCAGACCCGGTACCCCGGTCGAGCTGTTCACCGGCCGCGGAGCGGAACGCCGCACCATGCAGGTCGACCCGCAGACGCTCGTCCAGGCGGTCATCGACGCGCAGAAACGCAACCGCGACGCCGAGAAGACGCTCGACACGGCATCGGTGGAGCTCGTCTCGAAGACCGTGGAGGAATCCTGGCCGCAGATCGAACGCATGCAGGGCCGGTTCACGGAATACCAGCGTGCCGGTACGTACAAGCCGTCCGTCGCAATGAAATGGGCGCGCAGACTCGTCGACCGGACCGCCGGAGAGGACGAGGGACGGTGGACCAACCGCCAACGCCGCCAGGCCGCCAGACTGCTCATCCAGGAACTCACCGGCACGCAGGATCCGACGCAGGCCAGGAGCAAAACAACGGATTGTCCGACCGTCGAACAGTACGTGCCGGAAGGCGGCAAAACGCCCGACGCCATAGGCGATGAGACACCCGCGCCGCCACGGAAAACAGAGACGGACATGGCGACGAAACAGCGGCAAGGCCCCATCGTTCCCGCCTCGCAATCCCCGGCCGCCGGTCCGGAACGACGGCACACGGACCTGAAGTCAACGCTCGACCGGTTCCGCACCAGGCTCAAGAAGAACCTCGACGGACTCAACGCAGACCCGCCCACCGCCGGCACCGATCGTAACCGCGGGCAGCGGAAAACCTTATAAGAAAGGAGAGAACCATGGTGAGAAAACGCCTATACGCGAAGCAGACCGCCTCGGTCGAATACGAGCAGATCGACCTGTTCAGCCTTCTCGAGGAGGAGCAGCGACAGGCCGACAGGACGGCGGAACAGGTGCGCGGATACGAGATAACGGTGGGCCACGCCGCGGTGCAACGACTCCGTGCACGCGGCGCGGACGACGAGACGATAGCCGCCGTGGCGGCCGAATACCGGGAGAACCGGCTCCGTGGACTCGGCCGACGGGACGCGCGGATCGCCGCCGAGAACAAGCTCGGCGTCGGTGCCGCCACGCCCGGCGAAACCACGCCGCAACCTGTGGTAAAACGTTTCACACAATCCTCCGGCACGGAAAACAACACTGAAGAAAGGAACAATGATGGACGAGATGACATGGACCGACCCGCAGTTCAAGGCGCGCTACGAGAGGAACCTCAAGGCGATGGAACAGCGCCGGGCGGCGCATCCGGAACTGTTCAACAAGTGGGCGCTGCCGTACAAGGTGTTCACCCGCAGCAGCCTGCACGGGATCCAGAACATGCGCATCAACTGGCTGATGGACAACCATCCGCAGCGGTTCAGGGAGATGATGATGGCCAACGTGCTCGAGGAGCATCTGCGGGACATCGAGAGGCGGACGAGGGAACGCCAGGCGCAGATCATGGACCAGCTGATGGAGTCCAGGCACCTGCTCAACCGGACGGACTGCCTGAAGGCGGCACCCCAGATGACCGACCTGGACCGGCTCAACGGGATGAACGAGGCGCAAGCGGAGTCGATGAGCATGGCGATCCACGAGATCGTGGAAAGCTTCTAGCATCCCTCGACTCGCAACGCGCGCGTTCGCCCCGCGAACGCGCCGAAGCGAACATCGCCGCCATTCGGACACTCAAGACGCTCGATGGGAACGGCGACGAGCCTCTCTCCGCGGAGCAGACGGACACGCTGCGCGGATACTCGGGATGGGGCGGATGCGCGGACGCATTCTCCGACAAGCCCGAATGGGCCGACCTGAACGCCGAGATCCGCGAACTGCTCGACGACGATGAGTACACGCAGGCGCGCGCCTCCACACTGACCGCCTACTACACGCCCGGACCAGTGGTCAAGGCCATGTGGGACGCGCTCGACATCGGGTCCGCGCCCATCCAGGTGCTGGAACCCGGGTGCGGCACCGGCAATTTCATGGCCGGCATCCCCGAAAACATCAAAGCGAACGTGTCGGGCGTGGAACTCGATCCGATCAGCGCGCGCATCGCGGCCGCACTGAACCCGGACGCCACGATCCTCAACGCGGACCTCGCGGACTGCACCATCCATCCGGGATTCGACCTGACCATCGGCAACGTGCCCTATTCGGGCGACATCAGCCTCGACTACCGGACCACGGACGGCGGCACATCCCGCCTCCCCCTGCACGACTACTTCATCGAACGCTCGGTGGACGCGCTGCGGCCCGGCGGCGTCGCCATGCTGCTGACCAGCAGATACACGCTCGACAAACGCTCCGAGACCATGCGCGCCGACCTCGCGAGAAAGGCCGAGCTCGTCGGCGCAGTGCGCCTGCCGTCCTCGACGTTCGCCCGCCAGGCCGGCACCGAGGCCGTCACCGACGTGCTCGTTCTGCGCAGACGCGAACGGACGCTCGACCGCACGCCCGACGAGGCGTGGATCCACTCCAATCCGGTCGCCGTGCCCGGATACCAGGACGTGACCGTCAACGTCAACCAGGCGGTCGCCAACGACATGACCGCGCACGCGGTAGGCGACATCAGACCGGTGATCGGACGGTTCGGCGGCGACTTCGACGTCGTCTTCCAGGGCGACGCGGAACAGGTCGGCGAACGACTCCAAGAACTGCTCTCCACACAGATCACCCACGGCCCGGCGCTGTCGCTGGGCGAGGCGGAACCGGCCGGACGGGCGGAGATCACGGTCCGGCCGGACCATGTGGCACCGTTCGAATACTCCGTCGACCAGCGCGGAGTGGTCTGGTACGGCGACGGCACCACCGTCACCGAGATAGCCCACGGCCAGGGCGACGAGGCGCGACGCCTGCGCGGCATGATCCGCCTGCGAGACCTGGCGCGCGAGCTCCAACGGCTCGAACTCGACCCCGCCCGCGTAGACGACCCGGACGTGGAAGCCAAGCGCGCCGAACTCGACCGGGCATACGACCGGTTCACGAGCGAGTTCGGACGACTGTGCGACCGCGCCAACCAACGCGCCTACAGCGGCGAGGAATCCGGCTGCCATCTCGTCATGGCGTTGGAGGAGACCGACGAAAAGGGAAGGTTCGCCGGCAAGGCGAAATGCCTCTCGCAACGGACCATCAGCCCGGTGCCGCCCATGCCCGACCATGCCGACAGCCTGGACGACGCGCTGGACATCAGTCTCGACCGCGCCGGCGGGGTCGACCTGGAACTCATCGCGCGCCTGGCCGACACCACCGTCGAGGAGGCCGAGACCGGTCTGGGCGACCGCATCATCCGTGACCCGGACACCGGCGAGGTCATGCCCGCCGAGGACTACCTCGCCGGAGACGTGGGTACGAAGCTCGACCACGTCACGGCCATGGCCGAACACCTCAGACGCCGGGCGGCACGCGAGGCCATGACGGAGTTCGCGGCATCCACCTACGCGACATCGGAGGACATGCCCGCCATAGAGCAGGCACGCGAATGGATCGACACCGCGGGAACGGACGTGTGGCGCAGCCTCACGGACCCGTACGCCGCCGAATCCTACAGGGATCCGACGCCGGTCATCGAACGCATCAACGACGGACGGCACGGATGGACCATGGGCTGGAACCGCAACCCGGAACTCGTCCTCGCCCTCGTCTGGCGGGCGGTGGAGGAACTGCCCGAGCGCCACTCACGCGTCACCCTCGAACGATCCGACACCGGAGAGCGGAAGCCGTGGCACGCGCCGGCATGGCACCGATCGCACGGCACCAGCCCACTGTGGGACGCATTGTGCTGGACATGGCGCGACGGCGACGCGCCACAGCACTACGCGCCGATCCTCGCCGACCGGCGCATGCCCGTCAGGGACCTCGCCCTGTTCGTCCACAAGATCGCCCACACCGACCGGCTCGAAACCGCCGACAAGACCGCGATCCTCTCCAACCTGTTCGAGAGCTATTCGGCCCACGACAAGCATGGCAGCACGATATGGACGGACACGACCATCGGCGCGATGGCACGCCGTCTCATGCCCGGCACCGACGACCCCACGCGGCTCGCCGAACGGCTCGCCACCGACATGTCGGTCAGCGAATGGATCTGGGGCATCGCCCGCGACCTGCCCGACCTGCGCCAGGGAGCGGCACACGACGCCTACGGCGCGCCGCCACGCGCCATCGACGCGCGCCCCGACGACTACCAGGCGTTCCGCGCACGCCGCGAGGAACAGCTCGGACAATGGCGGGAGCAGCCGGAGCACGCCGAGGCCGCGCGCGCCGACCAGACGGACGCGGAACGGCTCGAACACGTGGCCGATCTGCTGGAACGCGTACAGCCCACCCCGCTGGAGACCGAGCAGATCAAGGCGCCGCTGGGGGCCCCGTGGATCCCCGCCAGGGACGTCCACGACTTCATGATGGAGACGTTCAACGTGCGCGGCCACGGGCTCACGCCCGGCAAGCTCTCCCAGTACTCGGTCGACTGGATCCCCCAGCTCGGACAATGGCGCGTCGGCTACTCGGGCGGCGGCGACATCGACTACAAGGCAGCAAGGACGTACGGCACCGAGGACCGCAACCCGTTCCAACTGCTGGAGGCGTGCCTGGACAACGCGCAGATCACCGTCACCAAGGACTCCCCCACGGAGACCACGGCGTCCGGCAAGCCCAAACGGGTCAAGGACCAGAAGGCCACGATGGCCGCCATCGAGAAGGCCAACGCGATCCGCGACGCGTGGAACCAATGGGTGTTCAAGGACCCCGACCGCGCGCAAAGGCTCACCGCCCTGTACAACCGCAGATTCAACGGCATGCGGCCCCGCCACGTCGATGGATCCTACCTGACCACGCCCGGCATCGCCCACGGCGTCGCCCTGCGTCCGCATCAGAAGGACGCGGTGGCCCGCGCCCTGCGCAGCAACGAGGGGACCCTCATCGCGCACGTCGTCGGAGCCGGCAAGACGTTCGAGGGCGTTGCCCTCTCCCACGAGGCGAAACGTCTCGGCAAGGCGTCCAAGCCGATGCTCGTGGTCCCCAACCACCTCGTGGACCAGTGGGCCGGCGACGTGCTCAGGCTCTATCCGGCCGGACGGGTCCTCGTCATGGACAAGGACGCGCAACGCAACCCCGAATCGGTGAGACGCTTCTGGGGCCGGGTCGCCAACGGCGACTGGGATGCGGTGATCGTGCCGGAGAGCCGGTTCAGCCAGCTGCACGTCAGCAAGGAACGACGGCTGAGGAACATGCGCGCCCGCGTCGACGAGTTCGCCCAGGCCGTCGAGGCCGCCGCCAAGGCCAGGGGCGACAAGGACCCCACCGTCAAACGGCTGGAGGCGGCGCGCAAAAGCGCCGAGACCGCCATGCAGCGCCTGCGAGACGGCAAGGAGTCGCGCGACGACAAGGCACTGGCGGGCATCGAGTTCGAATCGCTTGGCGTGGACATGCTCATCGTCGACGAGGCCCACCACTTCAAGAACCTCGGCGTGCCCGTCGCCTCCGCCGACCTGGGCATGCAACTGTCGTCCGCCGCGAAATGCGAGGACCTGCTCGACAAATGCGAATGGCTGCGCGAGGCCGGGCACGGAGGCAACATCGCGTTCATGACCGGCACGCCGGTCTCCAACTCCATGAGCGAGCTGTACAACATGCAGCGCTACCTCGCGCCCGGAACCCTCAAGGCCCAGGGCCTCGACACGTTCGCCGCATGGGCTGGCGCCTACGGCCAGGTAGTACCCACCGTGGAACTGAAGCCCGAAGGCAACGGATTCCAGGTCAAGCAAAGGTTCGCGCGCTTCCAGAACCTGCCCGAACTGATGAACGCGGTGAAGCAGTTCACCGACATGATCACCAACGACGACATCCAGCTGCCGCTGCCCGAACTGGAGCAGGTGCCCGTCCCCGTGCCCATCACCGACCGCCAGAAGAAGGAGATGGAGGAACTGTCCGACAGGGCCGACCTCGTGCGCGACGGCGACGTGCCGCCGGAGGTCGACAACCTCCTGCGGATCACTGGCGACGGGCGAAAGATCGCCCTCGACCCCAAGCTCCTCAAAGGCCACGAGAACGACCGCCCCCTGGAGAACGGCAAGATCCAGGCATGCGCCGAGAACGTCGCCCGGATCTGGCAGGAGGAGACGCCGCGCCTGGGCACGCAGCTCGTCTTCTGCGACTCGAGCACGCCCGCGTCGGGCGGATGGAACGCCTACCAGGACCTCAAGGACCGCCTCATCCAATTGGGCGTGCCCGCCGAGCAGATAGCGTTCGTGCACGACGCCGGCGACAACCCCGCCAGACGCGAGCAACTGTTCGCCAAAGTCAGATCCGGCGAGATCCGCGTGCTGATGGGAAGCACCCAGAAGCTCGGCACCGGCACCAACGTGCAGGAACGCCTCGCCGCGATCCACGACCTCGACTGCCCATGGAGGCCCGCCGACCTGGAACAGCGCCTCGGCCGAATCCAACGCCAGGGCAACACGTATGACCACGTGCGCGACTACCGGTACGTGACCGAGGGCACGTTCGACGCGTACAGCTACCAGACCGTGGAACGCAAGCAGCGGTTCATCAGCCAGCTCATGAGCTCGAAGAGCCCCGCCCGCGAGGCCGCGGACCTCGACGCCGACGTGGTGACCCTCGCCAACATCAAGGCGCTGGCCACCGGCGACCCCGACATCCAACGCCGCATGACATTGGAGAACGAGATCAACCAGCTGAAGCTCCTGCGCGCCTCATGGGCGCAGCAGAAGGCCGACACCCGCAGGGACATCAACCAGCAGCTCCAGCCACGCATCGAGGGGATCCGCCAGGCGATCCGCGAGAAGACCGACGACAAGCCGCTCGCGTCCAAGGCCCTGAGCATCCACCAGACCGCACGCATGAACGGCAAGTGGGAGGGCATGACCATCAACGGCCGGCCGGTCGGCGACCGGCAGACCGCATGCAGGATCCTCCACCAGGCCGCCCACCAGGCGCACGACGGGGACACGATCGCCGAATACGACGGACTGCCCGTCATCGCACGCAGGGCGGCCACCACCGGACGGATCACCTTGGCCGTCAAGGCCGTCCACGAGCACGAATCCGGTACCGAGATGCCCGGACCCTACCTGACCGGACCTTCCAGCATCGTCAGCCAGCTCGACCGGATCGTCAAGAACATGGCCACCGACCCCGGCAAGCTCACGGAACGGCTGGCGGACGCCGAAAGGGAACTCGCCGCCGCGCAGGAGACGCTGGCCGAACCATTCGCCCACGAGGACGAGTACCTGCAAAAACAGGCAGAACTCGAACGGCTGACGTCCAAACCCGACGAACCCCGGGAGACGGAAAGTAGAGACCAGGAAACCAAGGAAAGGAGCGCAGGAATGCCATTGACAACGGAAAACGCCAGACGACTGCTCGAACAGGACCACGACGTCACCGAAGTCACCCAGGGCGGCAACGCCATGGGCCACTACCTCGAAGCGAGGCTCACGGACGGACGCGCCGTGCAGATCGACTTCCACGACAACCCCGCATGGAAAGACACGGACCGTCTGGCCGGCCGGATCGAGGTGTCCTACGCCAACCGGCCACAGGCGGAATGGCAATACGACGACAACGACATGGCCGACCGCGAACACACCGTCATCGACCCGGCCGACCCAGCCGCCGGGAAAACACTCGCCAAGGCGGTGGAGGGCTGGGAACGCGCGGGCGGCCTACACACGGCCCGCGCAGCCGGGACGAGCCATCTGGCCGCGAACCAGCCGCCGGAGGAATACGCCTACCGGTGGCGGAAGCCCGGGGACCCCGACAGGCACATCGCATACCTGAGCACCGCCTTCGACCGCGACCAGGCGATGAAGGCGAGGGAGAACGCCGGATACGTCGTGACGAAGGTCGATGAGGATCCGGCCGTGCTCTACGAGCAGCACCGCAAGGCGTCCTGCATGCGCGCGAGCCACATCCTGGAACGATACGAATCCCCCGACCAGGACGCAGTCAGAATCCTCCACGGCATCGTGGGCGAGGTCAACGCGCACGACCCCGAGAACGACATCGCCACCTACCTCGCCTACCCATCCGACAAGGCGGTCCAGATCGCCGGAGACGGCCTCACCTCCGCGGACATCGCGGAGAAACGCGAGATGGGCGGATGGGACCCGCGAAAGGACCCGCTCATGCGCATCAACGCGCAGGGCGACTGGACGGGCATCACCCAACAACAGGCCGACCAGATCGTCTGGGACAACCGCGATGAGATCCTCACCCGCGCGTCATACGACAGTGAACTGTCCACGTGGACGCTCCACCAGCTTGACCAGTTGAAGGAGCCCCAGCCGGCCCAAAGCCTGGACCGTGACCGGCCGGAACCGGATCACAAGGCGCCCGCACAGGCCGATTCCACGACGAAGCGTCACGGGCCAAGACTGTAGTCCTCTCCAGCCACGGGGTGGCGCGCTTTCCGCGCCACCCCGCATTCATTCCATACGAAGGAGCAGAAGACACGCATGACAACAGAAACAAACGACCAGCCGGAACCCATCATCTGGTTCGAGGGCACACTCATCAGCAGCCCACGGCAAAACAGAAGCGCGGAAGACTGGCTGCTTGAAACCATGGCCATGGGAACAGCCACGAGGAAAATCACCATCCACGCCAGCGGCAGGGAGCATTCGGAGAACATCCGCGACCACGCGCGCAAGGGATCCCGCCTCATGGTCAAAGGCACCGCGGGCGACGAAGGATCAGGCATCGACATCGAAGCCACAAGCCTCGCGTTCGATCCCAGCCATGACGAACCGGACGGGAATCGATGATACGGACCACCACCGTCAGCGGCATCAGACCGGACAAGGCCGGCGACGGCGAATGGATCGACATCAACGGCCACGTCGGCCGACTCATGTCCACGCTCATGGCAGACGGCCGGCCATTCAGCATCGACGCCGCGCCGGGCGGCATGACCACCGTCACGCCCCTCCCACCCCCGAAGGACGCGGAAGCGGCCGGCGGCGACGCCCAGGCCGAAACGGAGCCGGCCGACGGGAGGATCACCAGCAGGAAGACGCTGTACGACCGGTTCCGCGCCAGGCTCAAGGAGAACCTCGCCGAAAGAAAACAATAGAAAGGAACAATCATGGAACAAGCAAGAGGAATCATCGTCAAGACGCTGACCATCCTCGCGGGATTCTGGCTCTCCGACCTCGCGGCCGCCCGCGTCCAGGCCGGCATCGCCGCCGGCGAAAGCATGGAACGGATCATAGACGGCATGACGATCATGCTCCAGCATCCGCTCGCCCTGGGATTCGACCGGGCCAGCCTCCTATGCGGACTGGGCGGCGCGTGCGCGGTCGGCCTGTTCCACCTCTACCGGTGGAGCATGAGACGCAACTGGAGGGACGGCGAAGAGTACGGGTCGGCACGCTGGTCGACCAGCCGGGAGATGGCCCCGTATACCGACCGCGACACCAGGCAGAACCTCCAGATGACGGCCACCGAGGGCCTGAGCCTCGACGCCCCGGCCACGCGCCGCAATCTCAACACCGCCGTGATCGGCGGCTCCGGCTCCGGCAAGACCGCCACCCACGTCATCCCCAACATCCTCAAGGGCAGCATGAACTACGCGTGCACCGACCCGAAAGGCGAACTCTACGCGAAGACCGGCGGGAAACTAAAGACGATGGGCTACACGGTCAAACAACTCGACCTGGTGGACCTGACCAGCGAGACGAAATTCAACCCCATGCGCTACATCGACCCCACGAAACCCGACGTGGCGATCATGCGCCTGGTCACCAACATCATGGACAACACCAACGGCTCCACACCCAAGGAGCACCAGACCGACGACTTCTGGACCAAATCCGAACGCAGCCTCCTGACCGCACTCACCGCGTTCGTCTACTACCTGCCCGACGACATCCTCAAGGACTGCCTGCACATCGACGCCGGCCAGACCCTCAACGCGGTCGCCGACATGCGCGACCTGCTCGAAGCCAGCGAACAGGACGAGACCAAGGAAAGCCAGGTCGACGCCGTCGCCCGGACCGCCACTGAAATATACGAGGAGACCCGCGCCGAATGGGAACGCGAGGACGCGGACCACGACGACCCGGACCTGCGCGAGGCATGGCGTCTCGCCCAGGGCCTGAAGTTCGCGGCCCGCCAGTACCGGCCCTTCACCCAGGGCGCCGGAGAGACCAAGAAGGGCATCATCATCAGCCTCGGCGTGCGCCTCGCCCCACTGACCGTCGGACCGGTCCGCGAGATCCTCTCCGACGACAACCTCGGCATCGACCGGATCGGCGGATACCAGGACGAGCACAAGGGCGGATACAAGCATCCCAACGGGAAGACGGCCATATTCCTCGCCCTGCCCGACGAGGACCCGACATTCAACTTTTTGGCCGCGATCTTCTACCAATGCCTGTTCGACAGCATCATCCGCCGCTGCCGCACCTACCCCGGCGAATGCCTCGCCACGCCATTGCACTGCTTCCTCGACGAGTTCGCCAACGTGGGACGCATCCCCAACTTCGACAAGCTCATCGCCACGATCCGCTCGCGCAAGGTCAGCGTCAGCATCATCCTCCAGACCATCGCCCAGCTCAAGACGATGTACAAGGACTCGTGGGAGACCATCGTAGGCAACTGCGACTCGGTGCTGTTCCTCGGCGGCAACGAGCAGTCCACCACCGAATGGCTCAGCAAGCTGCTCGGCAAGGAGACCATCGACATCCGCACCACCAGCGACTCCAAGGGCGTGTCCGGCAGCCACACCACCAACTACCAGCGCACCGGCCGCGAACTCCTCACACCCGACGAGCTCGCGCAATTGGACAACGACAAATGCATCTACAACCTGCGAGGACTGCACCCGTTCCTCAGCCGCAAGGCATGGCCCGGAACCGCCATCGCCAGACCGAAATCCACGCTCAGGCATTCCAAAGAATGGAAGGCAGCGGCATGAAGCCAATCACAACCCCGGATCGCTGCCGGGCAGGCCGGTGCCCTCGTCTGATGGCGCGGGCACGGACCATCCCGGCGAGGCTCCGCCCGTATTGGTGGAGGACGACGAGCCTCCCGAAGACGGACGTCGAACGGTTTCGGAACCGGATCCGGAACTTCCTTGGGATTGGGATTGGCTTCCTCCCGAATATGAGGGTGTTTGCCGCTGTGGAACCGATTGGGATTGCGATGCCTGCGCCTGCTGCGCGGCGGCCGCAGCGGCTTCCTGTTCTGCCTTGGCTTTCGCCTCCGCGTCGGCCTTTTCCTTCGCCATCTTCGATTCGTTGACCTCTTTCACGGCTTTTGCGATGGCGTCCGCGTCGCGTTTTTTGATGGCGTCCAGCAGGCTTGCGCGGGTCTTGTCGTCCGCCACCTTGCCGTCGGTCTGCTTGTACAGCGCGTTCGCGTCGTCCACGGTCTTGTCGAGCTTGCTGTCGGTGACGGCCTTGGTCGCGGCCTTGATGTCGGTGAGACGGTTCTTGAGCTCTTTGGTCGTTCTGTGCAGCGACGCCGTGGTCTTGTCCAAGTCGGATGTGGCGGCGTCGGACGCGCAGGAACCGCTGATGGTGGTTGTCTTTGCGTCCAGGAGCCGGTTCAACGCATCAAGCGTCTTGGGATCCGCGACTTGGCCGCGACTGGTGTCCTTCAATAGTCTGGAGGCTTTGGCCGTGGTCCTGTCCAGGTCGGACTGGACGGTCCTGCGTGTCGCTTCGGCCGAGTCGCATGCGCTGATTGCGGTCTCATGCGCCCCTTGCCGCATGGCAGCGGCACGGCGGTTTTTGATTTGCAGTCCCATCCAGGACACGGCTATGAGGCTCGCGGTCATGACGATCGCGACGAGCGCTTTCCCGACCGGGAAGACGCGACGCACCTTCAGATCGTCGGGGTCGGCCGAGTAGGTGACGGCCGACCCCGACGATTCCGCTTCCGGTATTGGAGGGATGTCCGCCGTATCCGATTCCAAGTCGGCGATTCGTTCGAGTGCGGCAAAATCGTCGTCGGCGTCCTTCAGGGCCTTCTCCGCGGAATCGTCGGGAGGAGACTGCTCCGCCGGCGCAGACACGGGTTCCTGCCCCGGCTCGTCTTCCGGCGGCAGCGGCGCGGACGGTATGGCGACGCGACGGCGGCCGCGCATGGACGCGGGCGGCCGCGGCGCGGCGCCGGCCGTGTCAAAGCCTTGCTCCTGCGCGGTATGCCACCAGTCGGCGAGCTCCGGCCACGCGTGTGGATGTTCGGCGATTAGGCGCATCCATGGACGCCAACCGGGCTCGTTGGCCATGGCGTACAGCTGGTCGACCGTAAGCTTGGGGCTGAGAATCAGCTCACCCGTCTTCCTGTCGATCCTGGTCATTCCTCTCCGCCCTCGTCTTTGATGAGGACTGGCTGATCCTGTTCGTTTGCCTTCATCACTTTTGTTCCTCTGGTTTGCCTTCATGCACCCGGTATCCGCCTTCCAATGGGCCCTTGACCGCCGTGCATCGCCAGCCGTCGTCAGTGAGC
>ENA-OUQP01001268-OUQP01001268.1-human-gut-metagenome-genome-assembly--contig:-NODE-1268-length-17802-cov-27.949794_pt1 | contig 17802 bp, 15 predicted proteins | sample MGYA00237951_ERZ548836 | MGnify/ENA primary metagenome ERZ548836 (study PRJEB26490, sample SAMN05194702) | human gut metagenome | biome: terrestrial biome; feature: human-associated habitat...
CACTGCCCTATGTAATCTTATAGCGTATCTAGACCCCAACTATTTTTATATAGTCACCTTTTTTTGCAAAAAAAATGCGCATCTATAGGATGCGCAATATTTGTTTTAGCGAACTAATTCTTCCTGGTGACTAGCGTAAGTATATTCTTCAATTGTATACATAACGCGAGCTTTGATTAAGTCTTCAGGAGTATTATTCAATTTACCTTCACGTACCATAGTATATTGGAAAGGCATGTACTGACTTAACAATGGTAATGGTACTGGGTGTTCTTTTAAGTTAGTCAATAATTTAGCTAAAGCATTCTTAACATTTTCCTGTGGTAAATAATAACGGCAACGATCTGAGAATGAATATTTACGTTTGAATGCAATTTCATTTTCTGTTCCATGATAATATGGAGCCCATTTACCTGGGTTTGCTAACATGGCTTTGTCTAATTCTTCACGGAAGTGACTCGTTTCAAATCCATAAACAGCAGCCAATTCTTCTTCAATCATGCATAATGAGAAGATTCCTTCACGAGCGGCATAAGTAAGTCCAGGACCAACTTTTAAGATGCCAACACCATCTTCTACTAATTCACGTAATTTGTATTTAGTTTGATAATCGGTTGAGTGTCCTTCAAATACTAATTTGTCAAAATCTTTAATGCTTGCCATTAAATCTTTAGCACGTTCACGATCGTATTCTTCGCATCCGGCATCTTTTTCTTCAACACCTGGCTGAACAACAGCAGCAATAACGTGGTTCCAAGCATCTGCGATTCCCATATCATCAAACGCTTTTTCAAATGTAGCTACAGTACTCTTGAAGTCTTCAGGTTTTGTAACTTGCATACCAGCATTTTCTTCTTGGGCTCCACCTGGAATTGGGACTTCACTACCGACGATATATACTGGGTGAATTGCTTCTGGATTTTCTTGAAGTAATTCTTGGTAAGCTTCTTCGCAAACTTTAGCTAAAGTAGCTCCACGACGAGCAATTGTTTCATCACTTAAACGAGTATTTGGATCATCATCAGCAACTTTCATACTTGTATCAATATGAATCTTAGTGAAACCAGCACGAACATAGTCATGTACTAATGTTTTTGCGTATTCCATAGCTTCTGCTTCTGGTTTATTTGCGACTGTTAATGGCCCTAAGTGATCTCCACCTAGGAAAATACGATCACTTGATAATCCAGCTTCTTTTGCCTTTTCATGACAGAAGTTGAAGAAATCTTTTGGTGTCATTCCTGAGTAACCACCATTTTGATCAACTTGGTTTGCAGTCGATTCAATTAAAACACATGAATCTTGTTTTTTTGCGGTTTCCATCGCAGCTTCAATAACGAATGCATTACTTGAACAGCATGAATAGATAGCTACGGCTTTACCTTCTTTTTGTTTTTTAACAATGTTTAATAATGGGTTTTGTTTAGGCATTGTATGTCCTCCTTAACTGTTTTTATTATACAGTATCTTTAACTTTTTTTCTTCTTTTTAACGTAAAGTCAATTAAAAAGTGCAAATATTACTAATTTGTTAAAAATGACAAAAGCATTACTAAAATGTACATTTTATTTTGAAAGCGCTATGTTATAATATAAGAAGAAATATGGAGGAGATAACAATGAAGGTTATTGTATGTGAAAACTATGATGAAATGTCAGCAAAGGCATTTGAAGTCATGAAAGAATTATTGGATGCTAAGAAAGATGCTGTCTTAGGTTTGGCAACAGGATCTAGTCCAGTTGGATTATATAAGGAAATGATCCAATACCACAAAGATGGATATAGCTATAAAGATATTAAATCTTATAACTTAGATGAATATGTAGGAATCGATCGTAAAGATCCTCAATCTTACTATACTTTTATGTATGAAAACTTATTTAAAGATATTGATATTGATTTAAATAATACACATGTTCCTTATGGAAGTACAGAAGCTGATTGTAAAGCTTATGAAGATGCTTTAAGTGAAGTATCAATTGACTTACAGGTATTGGGAATTGGACAAAATGGACACATCGGATTCAATGAACCTGGTACACCATTTGAAACATTAACTCACATCGTTGATTTAACAGAAAACACTCGTGAAGCAAATGCTCGTTTCTTTGATAACGATATTAACAAAGTTCCAACACAAGCTATTTCAATGGGAATTGGAACAATTATGAAATCTAAAAAAGTATTATTAGTGGCTAATGGTGAAAATAAAGCAGATGCTGTTAAAGCTATGATCGAAGGACCAATCGATACTGCATGTGCTGCAAGTGCATTACAAAACCACGCTGATGTAGTTGTTGTATTAGATAAAGCTGCTGCTAGTAAATTAACTAAATAATTGCGATTATCTTTATAGGATAGGGAATTCATTTCTCTATCCTTTTTATTTGTGTTAAAATTAAGCTGTATGAAAAAATGGATATATAGAATCGTTTTTGTCGTTAGCCTTTGTGTATTTGGGTACAGCGCCTATAATTTATGGGATATTTATTCACAGAAACAACAAGTTGCGACACAGACAAAACAATTAGAAAAAAAAGTAATTAAGAAAAAAAGAGAAAATAAAATAGAAAAGAATGTTTTAGAACCTGATTGGACAGCACTTCAAGCAGAGAATCAAGATATAGTAGGATGGATCTATGTTCCAGGTTGTGATATTTCTTTTCCTGTTATGCAATCGAAAGATAATGAATATTATTTGAATCATACAGTGAGTGGGGAATATAATAATAGAGGTTCGATTTTTTTGGACGCGAATGCGAATGCACAATTCCAAGATGATAATTCCATTATATATGGCCATTCTGTTGAAGGTGGAGGCATGTTTACCTTATTAAAGAAGTATTGTGATGAAGATTTCTTTAAGTCGCATCCAGTATTTTATTTATTAACACCAGATGCGAATTATAACTGTCATGTATTTACATTTGCGAAAACTACAGACGATAGTGTATTCTATACAACGTCATTTGGAGATTATAGACAAGAGACTTTAGATTCTATGAAACAGTCGTCTACATACTTCAATGATTTGGGGAATACAGATCAAAAGTTTGTTTCTTTATCCACATGTGATTTAGATTATGGATTTGAATCGAGTCATCGTTTTGTTTTGACTGGACAACTGGAAAAGACAAGTGACGATATTGTTTTAAAAGATTGATATATGATATACTTGGTGAGGTTTTTAATATGAAAATTTGTTTTGTGACAGGAGGAACAGGGGGTCATATTTATCCGGCATTAGCTTTAGCGGATAAAATGAAAGAACTTGATTCTTCGACTGAAATATTATTTATTGGAAATGATGATCGCATGGAAAAGGATTTGATTCCGCAAAATGGCTATGCGTTTAAGGCTTTACATACTTCTGGATTAGTAGGAAATGCATTAAAAAAATGTATGGCGGTTTGTCAGATGTTTAAAGCAGAAGGTAAGGCAAAAAAATACTTAAAAGAATTCAATCCAGATGTTGTGATTGGATTTGGAGGATATGTGAGTGCGCCAGTTATTATGGCAGCTCATTCTTTAGGAATCCACACCGTAATTCATGAACAAAATTCCATTGTTGGTAAGGCCAACCAGCTTGTTATGAAGAAAGTGGATGCGATTATAACTTGTTATGAAAAATGTAATGAGGTTTTTCCAAAGGAAAAGATTCATATGTTGGGAAATCCAAGAGCAACAATTGCCAAAGAGGCAACATTTGATGAAGACTATTTTAAATCATTAGGTTTAGATTTAGATAAAAAAACCATCCTTATTGTGATGGGTTCTTTGGGCTCTAGTTCTGTAAATGAATTAATGAAGAGTGCTTTAAAGGATGTCAATGATGATTTACAATTTTTGTATGTCTGCGGAAAAGACAATTCTCAAGATTTGAACTTATTTGAAAGCCAAAAAAATATTCATGTTGTACCATATGTAGATACATTGCGTATTTATGGACATGTAGATGGAATGGTTTGTCGTGCAGGAGCTACAACGCTTGCAGAAGTAACAGCTTTAGGGATTCCTTCTATCGTGATACCAAGTCCTTATGTGGCAAATAACCATCAATTTTATAATGCGAGTATGCTGCTAAGACAACAAGCTTGTCGTATTATTGAAGAAAAGGATTTGAATGCAGAAACTTTGCAAGGTCAAATTGTATCTTTATACGCAAATCCAGTAGTATATGAACAAACACATGAACATGCATTGCAGATGGGCAAACCAAATGCGGCATATGATATTATAGATTTATTGAAAAATATATGTAAAAAGGGGAACTAATATGAGCATAAAGGATCGTTTAATGACGTATGCAGAAGTTTTAGAACATGAGCCTATGAAGAAACATACCACTTTTAAGATTGGTGGTTGCGTAGACTATTATATATATCCCAAAAATTGTACAGCACTAATGTGTGTGCTTGAAATACTTGCACAGGAAAACATTCCATATTATGTACTTGGACGTGGATCTAACGTTTTATGTTCGGATACAGATTTTCATGGTGCAATCATCAATCTAGATCGTACTTTGAATGATTTCTATTTTGAACCAGATGGAGTGCTAGTAGCGCAAGCGGGATGCTCAATTATAAATATGGCAGTAGAGGCCATGAAAAGATCACTAACAGGTTTGGAATGGGCAAGTGGAATTCCAGGCTCGATTGGTGGTGGACTTTATATGAATGCCGGAGCCTATAAGGATAATTTGGCTAATCATTTAATTGATGTCTGTGTTTTAAAAGATAATACAATTTGTTGGATGAAAAAAGATGAATTGGATTATGCATATCGTCATTCTATCTTCCAATCACACAAGGATTGGACTATTTTAGTGGGTCGTTTCCAATTAGAAAAAGGAAACCAAAATGATATTCGTGATTTGATGGATTCTAGACGTGAAAGAAGAATGAGTGCACAGCCTTTGGATAAGCCTTGTGCAGGTAGTGTGTTTAGAAATCCAGAAGAAATTCCAGCTTGGAAATTGATTGAAGAGTTGGGATTAAGGGGCCATAAAATTGGTGGTGCAATGGTTAGTGAAAAGCACTGTAATTTTATTGTGAATGATGATTTAAATGCGACAGCTCAAGATGTTCGTGATTTGATTCATGAAATTAAAACTCGAGCAAAAAAAGAATATAACATTGACATGGTTACGGAAGTTGAGCAGTTATATTGGTAAAGAAAAAAGTTAAGCTAACTATTAAACAATCGATTATTTTTAGTCTTGTTGTTATGATGGTAGCTAGTATTTTTGTGTATTATTTTTCTACAGATTCCCATGTCAAGGTTTTATCATGTAAAAACAACTATTATTTGTCAGATAGTGAAGTCTACGATTTGGCAAATGTGAGTACGAAGACACGTATCTATTTAATGCCTTCGATTATATTGGAGAAGAGAGTAGAAAAGATGCCTTTTGTACAGTCTTGTGATGTTTCAAAGAAAAATCGAAAGCTTACTTTTAATGTACAGGAAAAATTGATTGTTGGCTATTATGTGAAGGATAATAAGAATTATGCCCTTTGCCAAGATGGCTCTTCGATTGAGATAGATGAACAATATTTAAATATGATTGTACATTTTCCTTTGTTGTCAAATTTTAATGCAAAACAAAGAAAGCAGTTGTGTGAACAGTTTCAAAAACATCGCAAAGTGTTAACTCGTGAATTAATTGAAAAGTTTGCAGAAATTGTACCTTATAAAACAAGTTATGATAAGAATATGTTTAAAATCACAATGCAAGATGGGAATATTGTTTATACCAATTTAAAAAGTATAAAAATGTTATCTAAATACCAAAGTGTTTTGACAAAACTAAAAGGACAGTCTGTTTGTCTGGTTTTGGATTCTACGCATTCAACAATTGAAAAGGTGAATTGTGATGATTTGAATTCGAAACAAAAGGTTGAAGAAAAACAGGAAGAGAAGACGGAAAAGACCAAAAAGACTGAAGCAACAGATGAAAAACCTTCGGAAAATACTGAGGTTCAAGAAGAACAACAGCCAACAGAAGATGAATCTGAGAATCAGGCTGAATGGGTCTATGATGATAACACAGGCGTGTATTATCATGAAGCCATTGGAATGTATTATGATCCAAATACAGGTGAATATTATGATGGAAATGGTACATATTATTATTGGGATGAGGAATCTCAAAGCTTTGTAGAAGCGTATTAGGATTTGTGTTTATATTTTAAGTAGAGTATAATTAATAAAAACGGGAGGTTTTATTATGCCTATTAATAAATCAACAGAATACGGAAATATCGAAATTTCATTAGATGCGATTGCCAATTTAGCTGGCGGAGCAATTACTGAATGTTATGGTATTGTAGGTATGGCTAGTCAGAAAACATTGAAAGATGGCTGGGCAGAATTATTGAAAAAAGAAAACTATGCTCGTGGTGTTGTTGTAACACAAGATGAAACGGGATTAGTTTTGAATCTTTATATTATTGCATTACAAGGAATTAAATTAAGTCAAGTTGTGTATGAAGCACAAAAACGTGTTAAATATGTATTAGAGAAAACTTTGGAAGTAAAATGTAACGCTGTAAACATCTATGTACAAGGTGTTCGTGCTGTAAAGTAGGGGTTAAGAGATGGAAAGAATTAATGGTATTTTATTTAAACAGATGCTTGAATCCGGAATGAATAACTTATCAAATCATTCAGCGGAAATCGATGCATTGAATGTTTTCCCTGTGCCAGATGGAGATACAGGTACAAATATGCATTTAACTGTGTCAAATGGTGTAAAAGAAGCGCTTAAAACGAATTCTGATTCTGTAAAAGATATTGCGAAAACGTTATCTCGTGGATTATTAATGGGTGCACGTGGAAACTCTGGTGTTATTACGTCTCAGATTTTTAGAGGAATCTATCAAGCGGTTGAAGATTTAGATGATATGGATGCATCCCAATTGGCTCATGCATTGGTTAATGGAAGTCGTGTGGCGTATCGTGCTGTTATGCGTCCAGTAGAAGGTACAATCTTAACTGTTGTTCGTGAAGCTGCAGATTATACATATGCATATACTACAACGGAAGATGTTACAGATTGTATGGATGTTATGAAGAAGATGGTGGAAGAAGCCAATGCTTCTTTACAAAGAACACCTGAATTATTACCTGTACTTGCAGAAGTAGGTGTAGTTGATAGTGGTGGAAAAGGTCTTTGTGTGATTTTAGAAGGATTCCTTGCTGCTATGGAAGGTCATCCAGTAGAGCTTGAAGGTGCAAAAGCAGCTGGTGAAAGTGCACAAGCTAAAGTAGAGGGTGGAGAAGAAGAATATGGATTCTGTACAGAATTTATTTTGAAGTTATCTGAAAATGGTATTCGTCATTTCTCTGAAACTAGCTTTAAAGATGAATTAGCAACAATTGGTAATTCAATTGTTTGTGTGCAAGATGAGGATTTAGTAAAAGTTCATGTTCATACATTAGAACCATTCACAGCGATTAAAATGGGACGTCGTCAGGGTCGTTTTATTAAGTTGAAAGTTGAAAACATGCAAGAGCAGCATGACAATATTATCGAAAAAGAAGAAGAGGAAAAAATGGCAGAACACAAAAAATATGCCATTATTACCGTAGCTCCTGGTGATGGAATCAAGAAGATGTTCACAGAACTTAGAGCTGATATTGTTGTTGGTGGTGGACAAACAATGAATCCGAGTACAGAAGATTTTGTTTCAGCCGTTGAAAAGTTGAATGCAGATCATATCTTCATTTTACCGAACAACTCAAATATTGTTTTAGCTGCTAGTCAGGCTGCACAGGTATGTTTAGATCAAGATATTCATGTACTTCCAAGTAAAACAATTCCACAAGGATTAAGTGCTTGTGTTATGTTCAACCCAGATGTTGAATTAGAAGATAATTTAGCTGAAATGAATGAAGCTATTGAAAATGTTAAATCTGGTGAAGTGACTTATGCAATCAAAGATACAACATATGATGGTCTTGAAATTAAAAAAGATGAATATATGGGTATTTTTGGAAAAGATATTTGTGTATCTTGTCCAGATTGCATGGAAGCAACAAAAAAATTGTTGGATAAAATGTTAGATGACGATAGTGAACTCGTTACTTTGATTTATGGTGATACAGCTACAGAAGAACAGGCTGAAGAAATCGCTGCTTATATTGAAGATAACAGTGATGCAGAAGTTGAAATCCATGAAGGAAATCAACCAGTTTACTCATTTATTATTGGTGTTGAATAATAAAACCATTGAAAAAGTGCCCTATTTATCGGCACTTTTTGCATGTTGGATTGTATCAGGGGCTTATTAGGGGCTTAAAATTAGTTGATAGAAATAAAAACTAATGAATTTTAGGGAACACATACTAGATTTCAAGATTAAACTCAATCAGTTGTGCGACCATCTGTTGTTGAGATTTTAAGACATCAATATAGATGTTGGCAGTGGTTTGAATATCATTGTGCCCTAAATGTGCTGATACAATTTTTAAATCAACACCATTTAAAAGTAATAAAGTTGCATTTGAATGGCGTAAGGAATGAACGGTGATGTCTTCATAGTTTGTTCCTTTTTTTAATGAGTTTAAGCGATTATTAATGTTTGCTTTTTGAATGTAACCACCAGTATCTTGAGTAAATACTAAATTTAAATTTTGCCAAACATCTTTTAAATCATCTTTCATCTTATTTTGATAATCCTTTACTTGGCTAAGAAGTTTGTAAACAGTTTCATTCATTCCTAACACTCTGTAACTATTTTCTGTTTTAGGTGGACCAATTTTAAATTCACCTTTTACAAAATTCACAGTTTTATTGATATGGATAAGGCGTTGATTGAAATCTATGTCGTCCCATGTAAGTGCAAGTGTTTCTCCAATTCTCATTCCGGTATATAGTTGAAAATGGATAACTGCATTATAGGTGCTGAAATCTTCACTTCGTTTTAATAAATCTTTAATTTGATCAACTTCTAAAGGCTTGATTTTTTTAGGTTTGTTTCTTTTTGGTTTAATAGCGTTGGTACAGGGATTGTCTTTTATCCAGCCTTGTTTAACAGCTGCATCAAAAAGTGAATGTAATTTTGAGAATATCAATTGTGTATATGAATCTTTATAGTATTTAGTAGGTTTTATAGGATTGCCATCTCTATCTTTGTATATTGCAGCATCATAAAGAAACATGGTAATTCTATTCGGTGAGAAATCACCAAGTTTTATATGTCCAATGTCAGGAAGAATTTTTGCTTCTACAATGCTTCGCATGGTTTCGATGGTAGATTCTCTAAGGTAGTTTGGTGCATAGTATTTTTCAAACCAATCCCATACTTCACTTAATCTCATATTGATTCCATTAGCTTGATGTTTTTTATATTGATCTGTAAAATCTAATTCCATTTGTTGTGCTATTCTTCTTGCTTGACGTAATGGCATATCTTTTGGTGGTCGGTATGTTGTAGATTTTTTAACTTGTATATATTTACCATCTTTATCTAATTTGTATCCATCGTAGGCAATTATCTTAAAACTTATACCTGTTTTTGTTCTTCTTTCTTCAATAGCCATCTATTCATCACTCCTTGTTTTATTACTTTGTATAAATTCTTTGAGTACTTTGTTGATTAGTGTATGTTCAGAGTTAGATTTCAAAATTAAAATAGATTTTTCATTCAATCCTAATTCAGAAATGATAAATTCTTCATGGTTTCTATAATCATCTTCATTAAGTAAATAGTCTAATGAAACATGATAAAGTTTAGGTAAGGAATATAAAACCATGTTACTAGGAACTCTCTTTCCTTGTTCATAAAGAGATAATGCTTGAAAACTTAGAAAATCAAGAATACATGATACATCTCTTTGAGAATAACCAGCATTTATACGTGCGACTTTAAAGCGATTATTGGTTGTCTTTATTTTCATGAGTTTCGATCTCCTTTAGCAGTTGATGTTGAATGAAATCATTTAATTTCATATTTAATTCTTTGTTGGTAGAAAGTTCTAGTAACAACTGTATAGTTTCATCATCTAATCCGAGTTCATTTTTTGTATAATCTATATGTGTTGGATAATCATCTAAGCACAGTAAATAATCTAAAGATACTTGGAAGATGTTTTTCATTTTAATTAAGGTTGCTACATTCGGCAGCCTTTTATTGCGTTCATAATATCCAATAGTGGCTTTGCCGCCTTTAAATCCTAAAACACTACTGAGTGCGGGTTGAGAAAGACCACTTCTTAATCTGCATTCTTTAAAGCGATTGGGTAAGGTCTTGTCTTTGTAATAAAAATTCATGTTTTCACTCCTTTTCGGTAATGTGTAAGCAAGGGATAACAATCAGTTTATACTTACATTTTTCATTTTATTGAAAAGAAAAAAATTAACAACGGTACGAATTTTTTAATCGCACATTCATCGTTCTGCCTAGTTGAGTGAAGTAGAGTTTAGTGAATTTAATTTGAGTAGGAGTTATTTATTTTCATAAAAAATTTTTAAAATCTTTTGTTTCAAAATTTAATTCTTTTTACATAGCCAGTTCATAGCAACTGGCTTTTATGTAGAAAGGAGGTAAATTTATGCCATATGGAAAAATTATTGCTATTGCCAATCAAAAAGGTGGAGTAGGTAAGACAACTACTTCAGTAAATCTTGCAGCCGGTCTTTCTCTAAGAAATAAGAAAGTCCTTTTAATTGATTTTGATCCTCAAGGCGATTCAACGAAAGCAACAGGCTATCAGCACCCAAATGAATTAAAAAACACCATTTCCAATACGATGTTAGAAATGATTGTTTCTGATGAATGTAATATTGATCAATGTGTGGTTAAAACTCATGAAGGCTTTGATTTAATACCAGCGAATGAAAAACTATCGAATATAGAAAAAACTCTTGAGAATATTGAAGATAAAGAAACGGTTCTTAAAGATGTTTTAGAGCCTATTAAAGATAAATATGACTTCATTATTATTGATTGCAGACCATCTTTAGGTATGCTTACCATCAATGCTTTTACTTGTGCAAATAGCGTGATTATTCCGACTCAGACAGAGTATTTATCCGCAACTGGAACACAGCAAATACTGAATCGAATACAGAAAACTAAGTTAGATCAAAACCCAAAGTTAGAAGTAGAAGGTATTTTGTTGACTATGACTGATAAGAGAACGATATTAGGAAAGGAAATCAATCAGCAAATCAATGAGAAGTATGGAAAACATGTACGTATATTTTCTAATCAGATACCAAGACGTGTGAGCATTGCTGAAAGTTCCGGTGTAGGACAAAGTGTTTTTAAGTATGATCCCAAGAGTGATGGTGCTAAAGCCTATCAAGTATTAGCAAGGGAGGTGGATTTGAATGCCAAGAGGGAGATTAAAAGAGGGCATGAGCATTCCATCACTAGATGATGATGTATTTGCAAGTGATAAGAAAAAAGCGTTAGATAACGCTGAAAGAGTTATTGAAATTAAATTAAACAGTATTAGTGATTTTCCTAATCACCCTTTTAAAGTAAAAGAAGATGAGGAAATGCTAGACTTGATCGAATCAGTTGCTAGAAGTGGTGTGGTAATGCCAGTTATCGTACGTCCTGTTGAAGATGGCAGTTATCAAATGGTTGTAGGGCATAGAAGAAAGTATGCTAGTGAAAAGAATGGTAGGACAACTGTTCCTGCTTTGATTAGAAATTTGAATGATGATGAAGCAACAATTATTATGGTGGATACTAATCTTCAACAAAGACAAACAATACTTCCATCAGAAAAAGCATATGCTTATAAGTTAAAGTTAGATGCTATGAAAAGACAAGGTAAACGAACAGATTTAACTTCTGGCCCAGTGGGCCAAAAGTTAAACTCATTAGAAAAAATAAGCCAAGAAGCAAACGAAAGTGTTAAACAAATTCAAAGATATATTCGATTAACTTATCTAACAAAAGAATTGCTTGAGTACGTTGATGAAAATAAAATTGCACTTCGCCCAGCCGTAGAAATTTCATATCTAACTCAGGAAGAACAGATAACATTATCGTATTTTATTGAGGAAAATGAATGTACTCCCTCGCACGACCAAACAATTAGAATGCGAAAAATGCATGATGATGGTACTTTAACCGATGAAGCAATCGAAAACATCATGAATGAAGAAAAACCAAATCAAGTTGAAAAATTTAGAATTACAAAAAATCGAATTGAGAAATTTTTTAAGCCAAAGACGTCAGCAAAAGAAATGGAAAATGAGATTGTAAAGGCACTTGAATTTTATCAACGACATAAAAATCGCATAAGAAATAAAGATGCGAGATAAATCTTACGTACAAGGGATAAGTGTCGATTGTAAATGATAGCCACTTTTTTTGCTCACTTCCCCCTCTCCACACCTCACCCCCTTTACCAGCTTTTATTACCAACTCAAAAAGAAATATAGGAAGTATATCTAATTGCTGTATTAGTATATAATATAGTCAATAGCACATTTGTTCTTATATCAATTCATTGATAAACTAAAACAAAGAAATGAGGTGTGTTTATGAAAAAGAAATTGATTTATGTATTCGTATTATTGTTGCTTTTTGGTGCAGGGTGTTCAAATCTTGATTCACAGGAAACGAAACAAGATAAAGTAGTTATCAAGGATCAAAATGAACAAAAAAATGATGAAGTTAAAGATGATAAAAAGAAAGAAGAAAAAGCAGAAGAAAAGGAAAATGCAGATTCAAAAGAAATAACAAATTCTAATTCTTCTAACAACAAACAATCTTCCACAAAGGAAAAAGATTCAATAAATCAATCAAATGTTGTAAAAGAGGAGCATTCTAAACAGGAACAAAGTTCGGAAACTGTTACTCCTCCATCTAAACCTATAACTCCACCAAAACAAGAAACAGTCCAACCGCCAAAAGAAGAAGTGAAAGAAGCACCAGTGAAACAATCTTCAATGGCTGCAAGTGTGATGAATCAAATCAACAACTATCGTATTCAAAAAGGACTACAACCATTAGAATCAACACAGTATTACCAAGATAAAGCTGATGCTCATGCATTAGATATGGCAAATAAAAGAGCGTTGTGGCATAGTGATAATGGAGAATGTATTACCAATCACCCTGATCCATTCAATGCTTGGATCAATTCACCGGAGCATAGAGAAATCATTTTAAGAGAGAATAATACAAAAGGTGTTGTATCAGTCTACTATGTTGATGGATATTATTATTCTGTCTTTCAAACATCTTGGTAAATTTAAAATTTAATCTATATATACAAGGCACGAAACAACATTCGTGTCTTTTTTTCATGAAAGGAGAAAATGTAAACATGAAAAGAATAACAAAGAAACTCATATTATGTTTCGCAACTATATCAATGATATTTACTTCATTGTTTTCCAATGTTGTCTTACCTGTTCATGCAGCAAGTGAAACAACATTCTTTGAAGTCAATAAGGCTGATGAAGTCATCAATGAAGCCCAAAAGCATATGGGTAAGCCTTATGTTTGGGGTGCAAGTGGACCGAACAGTTTTGACTGCTCCGGTTTTGTCAGTTATGTGCTGAAACAAACAGGTTTATCTCTTGGTGCTGATCGTATTACCACTTCAAGTGCCATTTCTTTCTTAAATGGTAAAGGAGTCACAAGTTATCAGTATCCTACCAATGAAGGAAATCCAACCAATGCGAAAAAAGGCGATCTTGTCTTTTATTATGACTCAACGGGTGATCCTATTCACATGGGAATCTATATGGGCAATGGACAAATCATTCATTGTGCTGCCTCTATGCCTAGTGGACCACAAAATCAAGTTATGATTTCCGGTGTTGATGAGTTAGGTACAAAACATGGAACAAGCATTGTCACTTATCGAGTTTATCGTGTCTTTCCACAATCCGGTGAATTTTCCATTAAGAAAGTCAATGAAAATGGTGAACCATTAGCTGGTGTCACTTTTGAGATTACGATGCCTGATGGAAGTAAGAAAAATGTAGTCACTAATTCCAATGGTATTTGGGACAGTGATGCTGCAAAAATGGATTTACAAGTCGGAAACTATCAAGTCAAAGAAGTCGCAACAGTACAAGGTTATTTATTAGATTCTACTGTTCGCACAATCACAGTAAAGGCTGGACAAAAAGCCAATGAAAATATCACTGTCATCACCAACAAAGAACCAAGAGGAAAAATCACACTAACGAAATACAATGAAGATAAAAGTGCTGTGATTCCTCAAACAACCTATTTAGTAACCGGTCCAAACGGATACAGTCAATCTCATACAACCAATGCAGATGGTCAAATTGTATTAGAGGGATTAAAACTTGGCGAATATACTTTTATTGAACAGATTGCCGGCAATGGATATTTAGTCAATACAACTCCGATTACGGTGACTTTGACATACAAGGATCAGCATACTGAAATCATTACTGGTACTGCCGAACAAACAAACAAGGAACCTACTGCGACTATTGAAATCAAAAAAGAAGATAGTGAAATGGGGACAATAGCACAAGGCGATGCCACACTAGAAGGTGCTGTTTATGAACTGATTGCTGCTGAAGATATTTTCAACAAAGCTAAAACAAAGAAAATCTATTCTAAAGGTGATGTTGTCGCAACACGAACTACAGATAAAAATGGTAACATGAAGTCAATTACTGATTTGCCACTAGGGTTTTATCAATTAAAGGAACGTGCAGCAAGTGAAGGTTACCTATTGGATAAAAATATCTATGATATTCATTGTGACTATAAAGACCAAAACACACAAGTCATTACTCGTTCTGCAAAATCGCTTGAAACTGTAAAAAAACAAGCATTTCAAATCATCAAGGTATCTACTGATGAGAGTGAAGAAAGCGAATTATTAGCAGGTGCTGAGTTTACAGTTAAACTAACAAGTGAGGTTGATAAAGTTGGCTGGGATAACGCAAAAACTTATGATGTATTAACAACTGATAAAAAAGGTTATGCAAAATCTATCGAACTTCCTTATGGAACATACACTATCAAAGAAACCAAAATTCCGGATAATGTCATGCCTGTACCGGACTTTACTGTTGTGATTGATAAAGACAGTCGTGAACCACAAACATGGCGAGTATTTAACGATGCACCATTCAAGGCACTTATTCAAGCAGTGAAAGTGGATAAAGAAACTGGAAAAACAGTATTGCTGCCGAATACAGAATTTAAGATTAAAAATGTGGAAACCGGAGAATATGTCGGGCAATGGGTATGGTTCCCAATTCCGCACTTTGTAGATATTTTTACCACAGATGAAAGTGGTACTGTGACGACTCCAAATACTTTAGATGTAGGCACATATGAATTAGTTGAAATCAAAGCGCCGTACGGATATGTATTGGACGATAAACCAATTCGCTTTACTGTTTCTTCCAATACTGCTTATGAAGTAGCAGAAGATGGAAAAACACCAGTGATTAAGGTAACAAAAGAAGATATTTCAGCAAAAGGTCAGGTCGAAGTATCTAAAATCGGTGAACAGTTAGTTGATGTATCTGCAGACGAAAACGGAAATATCCAATTCCATTATGAAAAGAAACCTGTTGATGGTGCTGAGTTTGTAGTAAAAGCTGCTGAAGATATTTACTCTGCCGACAATCAAGGTGATTTGATCTTTAAGAAAGATGAAGTGGTTGAAGAATTAACAACTTTCAATGGCTATGCTCAAACTGATGAATTGCCACTAGGAAAGTACAAAGTTTATGAAGTGATTGCTGGTGATGGTTTTGTATTAAACAAAGAAATCAAGGAAGTAGAACTCACTTATAAAGATCAAGTCACACCGGTTGTTACTGAAAGTGTTGAATATGAAAATATTCGTCAAAAGGTTGATTTAAAAGTTGTGAAGTTAGATAGTGAAACAGAAACACCACTAAAAGATGCTGAATTTGGTTTATATGCAAAAGAAGATATTTATGGGTATAAAGAATCCCTTCCAATGTCAAATGAAGATGAACCATTAGTCAAAGCCGGAACTTTCATTGAAAAAGCTGTAAGTGATGAAAATGGAAATGTAACATTCAAAACAGACTTACCACTTTCATTATTTGAAATTCGAGAACTCAAAGCACCAATCGGTTATGCAAGCAATGATGAAGTGTATGAAGTAGATGCAAGTTATCAGGGACAAGATGTAGAAACGATTAAAATCATTTATGAAGTCTTGAACGATATTACAAAAGTAGAAATCAGTAAGCAAGACATCACTACAGGTAAAGAACTTGCCGGTGCTCATATGGTCGTGAAAGAAAAAGATGGTTCTATCTTTGATACTTGGGTATCTACAAATGAACCACATATGATCAAAGGATTAGAACCAAACAAAACTTACGAATTGATTGAAACTTCTAGCCCTTATGGTTTTGCGATTGCTCAATCAATTGAGTTCACAGTACAAGATACTAGCGAAATGCAGAAAGTCGAAATGAAAGATGAACTTGTCAAAGGTCATCTGAAATGGGAAAAAACAGGTGAAGCATTTACACATACGATTGATGGACAAAATGAGTTTGGTACTACTCACTCTCCTGTATGGGAAAAACAAAATCTATTAAATGCAAATATTACGATCTATGCTGCTGAAGATATTACGCTTGGAAATGGTGTGACATATTGGCATAAAGATGAAAAGATCGAAACATTATCAAGTGATTGGGAAGCAGTAATGTCACAAGATTTGTTAGTTGGAAGATACTATTATGTTGAATCATCAGATTTGCATGGCTATGTCACAGACACACAAAAACACTACTTTGAAATTGAAGATAGCCAATCTACTGAAATTCAAGTCATTGAATCCACATTAGAAAATAAACGACCAACTGTTGAAGTGAAATTTATTAAGTACATGGAAACATTAAAAGATCATGAAGAATTGAACGCCTACAAAGATGTTATTTTTGGTATCTATGCTAGAGAAGATATTTATAATTATATGGGTAATGTCGCTATTCCTTATGGCACTTTAATTGATACTACTGGTATTGATGAGTTAGGACAATTCGATCACTTCCCTGATTTACCAAATGGTGTTTACTATGTGAAAGAACTTCAGACAAACAAAATGTATAATCTTGATGAAACGGAATATGACTTTGAAATCTCTTGGCATGGTGGAGATGTATCAAAATATACAATCAACATCGGTAGTGATGAAGGAATTGTCAACGAACTTCAAAGAGGAAAAGTCATCATTCATAAAACAGATTTGGACACAAAAGAAGCATTGAAAGATATTGAATTTGTGATGTCTACGGATCAAGACTTTACACATATCGTTGACACAGTAAAAACGAATGATAAAGGAATTGCTGAATTTAATGAACTGGAATTAGGACATTATTTTATTAAAGAAAACCCAGTTGATGGTTATGTAACGAATACACACATCTATGAAGTAGATATTACAAAAGATGGTGATGAATTGACGATTGATATTGAAAACAAACCATTAGAAATGGAGTTTTCAAAAGTTGATATTACCAACAATGAAGAATTAGAGGGTGCTAAACTTCAAGTCATTGATAAAGAAACAGGTAAAGTGATTGGTGAATGGATTTCTCAAAAAGAACCTCATAAAATCAAGTATCTTATTGAAGGTAAAGAATATATCATGAAAGAAATCACAGCACCAAAAGGTTATGATATTGCTGAAAGTATCACTTTCAAAGCAGAAGATGGTGTGAAGATTACAATGAAAGATAAGTTAATTCCTAAGACACCACAAACCGGTGATAGTACAAACTGGTACTATGTCAAGATTTAAGACAACTTAAATATCTGTTTTTTTAATGTTTAT
>ENA-OUQP01001269-OUQP01001269.1-human-gut-metagenome-genome-assembly--contig:-NODE-1269-length-17801-cov-26.155134_pt1 | contig 17801 bp, 10 predicted proteins | sample MGYA00237951_ERZ548836 | MGnify/ENA primary metagenome ERZ548836 (study PRJEB26490, sample SAMN05194702) | human gut metagenome | biome: terrestrial biome; feature: human-associated habitat...
GCGGGCAACGGGACGTCCGCGTATTTGCTTCGCAAATCCGCACCGGCTGCGGTCGATCTCCTCGGATTCACGGAGACGATGGGGGAGACTTTGTTGAATTGGCCGTCCCAAGGTCTCCCGCGCTCGATGGAGCGGGCAACGGGACGTCCGCGTATTTGCTTCGCAAATCCGCACCGGCTGCGGTCGCCTATCGGCGCCCTTGCCTGCTCGCTATAAACGCTTCGCGTTTATTTAACGCTCGCACCCTGTCGGGTTCGAGTCCCGGCGCTTTGTTGAAAAAAGCACGGCACCGAAACGGTGTCGTGCTTTTACTTTTTTGGAGCGGGCAACGGGACTCGAACCCGCGAGTGTCAGCTTGGGAAGCTGATGCCTTACCACTTGGCGATGCCCGCTTGTGTGTTGGCTAGTATAACGCGGTTGTCTTGTTCGATACAAGGGTGGCGATGCTTGTTTTAGCTGTGGAGATTCGTTTGAAAATCGCATCAATTGTGGAGATGAGGACCTTTGGCCTCCTGTTCTCCTTATCTTCTACCTGCGCTTTTGCCTGATTGTTGTATTTGAGCTCAATTTGTCAGGGATTGGGCAAGCTTTTGGTCAGGCTCCGGTACTTACCCGCATGAACCTCGGGGGTAGCCTCATCCTACGCGTCGCAGCCTCCCCGTGCGGCGCACGAGGGATAAGGAGCAGCCATGTCCAACGCACCCACGCACTCTGTCCACAGCGCAATCGCAACAGGTCCGCTGCTCCTGCTCCTCTTCCTGCTTTTCGGCTGCCTGGCACCGGGAGCCGCATTTGCCGTCGATGGCTACGACCAGCTCGGCTTCCGCACTATCAGCGATGATTGTGGGCCCTTCTTTATCGGCAAGTATGAAGCTCAAGACGCCTCGATTGCCTACTGCATGAACCAGGAGCGTCCCGGCCCCACCAAGCCGGGCGGCCCATGGCTCAACTTTGATCAAGGCTGGGTGTGGCTCGACGACGAGTTCGCAGCAATCGTTTGTCACGGATATCCTACCGCCACGTCGTTTGGCGGTTACCATCTTTCACCCGATCGCGCCCGCGCCGCCACCCAGCTTGCCGTATGGATGCTCAACGGCACTACCCATGTCGACGGCACCTACTCCTACACGACCGCTCAGGGCAAAACCAAGAGCGGGCACTTTACCGCCGACGATGAAGTCGTGGCGGCTGCGCGGTGGCTCCACGACAGCGCAAAATCAGGAAGCATCAAAGCCGCTCCGCACCGCGCGCGACGCTATCTAGGAACCGTATCGGGCGGCAGCAGACGTCAAGACATGCTCTATGTACTGCCGGCGGTCTCTGTTTCCTTCCAAAAGCAGTCTGCGAACACTGTTATTACCAGCGGAAACAATACCTATCAGTTTACCGGGGCAACATTCGATGTTTTTGAGAGCGCCAGCGGCGCGCGTGTCGGCACCATCCAGATGGACAGCAACGGTCAAGCGCAGGCAGCACTTCTGCCCAACACGGCATACTACCTAGTTGAGACAACAGCGCCAGCTGGTTATATCCCCCTGCACGATCGCATTGCCTTTACCACGACGGATAACGGCGGATACGTCACCATTGATGAACAACCCGGCACCATTACCTTGCGCATTGTAAAGCTCGACGCCGCAACGAATGCAGGCCCCCAAGTTGGGGCTTCGCTCGCAGGAGCAGAATTCGTGTGCGTATCGCAATCAACCCCTGGATGGACACAAACTCTCAGGACCGATGAAAGCGGTCGAGCTACCCTCACCGATGTCCCCCTGGGAACCTTTACCATCTATGAATCGAAGGCGCCCGAGGGCTATTTGCCCTCCGGTGACAGTTGGTCTTACACCGTTGGAGCCGACCAACTCGGCGATTCAGGCGTGGTCGAGATCGAATCTCGCGTTTCCGATATCCCCATTGCGTTTGACCTTGAGATTTCCAAATTCAAGGACTACGGCAATAGCGATCAATCCGGCCTGGAGCAGCCGGCAGGAGATGTTGTCTTTGAGGTTGTCAGTAACAGCTCTCAGCAGGTTGTTGGCACACTGACTACAAACATCTATGGCTTTGCCTCCACCAAAGACCAGCCCGAAGCATGGTTCGGCACAGGCAAGCGACCAGCCGGTGTCCACGGAGCCGTCCCATACGACCGCGCCGGCTACACGGTTCGTGAGGTTCCGGAAACCGTCCCCGAGGGTTTTAAACGTGCGGGGGAATGGACCGTCGAGGCCAATCAGATTTCCGACGGCGCCGAGCTTCAATATATCGTGGACAACCACGCTCTGTCGACGCATCTCCAGATTGTAAAACGCGATGCCCAAACAGGCGCTTCTGTTCCCCTAGCCGGATTCACCTTCCAACTCCTCGACAGCAATCACAAACCTGTCTCACAAACATGCTGGTATCCAGCACATAACGTAATGGACACCTTTACGACTGACGCGACCGGCACCGTCACACTGCCCGAATCGCTCGTGCCGGGCACCTATTATGTACGCGAAACCTCGGCCAAAGAGCCCTATCTTGTCGGCGGAGAAATCGAGGTAAACATACCCGCCGATATAAACCTAACGCCCGTTGCAATCGTCTCGTATTATGACCACGCCGCGACCGGAAACATCAGGATCGTTAAAACCGATGCCGTAGACGGCAGCAGCCTCGCGGGCGCCATCTTTGAGATCCGTGCCTCAGGTGATATCGTGCGCCCCGACGGTAGCATTGCCGCGCTCGACGGTGAGACTGTCGCTACCGTCACGACGGATGAAACTGGAGAAGCACGCGCGGACGACCTCCCGTTGGGATCTGGCACCGCACGCTACGAGGTCGTCGAGACTCAGGCGCCGACTGGCTTCTTACTCGACCGAACGCACCATATCGTCGACCTTACCTATGCCGACCAGAAAACACCCGTTGTGAAAGCACGGCTTAACGTATCCGACGATTACACCAAGGTTGATATCTCCAAGGTCGATGCAAGCGGAGAGCAGGAAGTGAAAGGCGCACAGCTCACCTTATCTGGTCCCGATAAAACCGAAATAGACTCCTGGACCTCATCCGACAAGCCGCACCGCATCGAACATCTTGCACCCGGCACCTACTCGTTGCGCGAAACGATGTCTCCGCGGACCTATGACCTTGCCGAGGAGATAACGTTTGAAATAAAGGATACGGGAGAAGTCCAATCCGTCGCGATGAAGGATGCGCCCATCGAGATCAAAGGACAGGTCGACAAGCGTCAGGAACTTGTCCAACCTATCGGGAAGGGTCTGTTGGCTAACGGCGATGGAAAAAACCGCGCCGCGATGCAAACCAATACGGATGGGCTTTTCTCCTATACCATCGATGCTCGAAACGATTCCGCTACTTGGGTTGATGAGTTTACGATTACCGATGATCTTGAGTGCGCCAAAGACGGCACGGCGAGATTCGTCTCAATCGAAACCCCCGTCGCCATCGGCGACCTCAACGGTCTGTGCAACGTGTGGTATCGCACGACGCCGTTGGACTCGACAGACGTCGATGAGCCGGCAAACGCGACGCTTGACGATGGGCACGAAAATCCTTGGCTTGAGTCCGACGAAGTAAAAGAGAGTCTGGGTGAAGATTGCCGCCTCGTCGATTACGACGGCTGGCACCTCTGGAAGGCGGATGTCTCGACCACGGAATCCGCCACACTCGAGGCGAAAGAACTCGACCTTGCATCCAATACCGTCGTGACGGGCATTCGCATTGAATACGGTGCAGTAGCCGCCGACTTTACGACTCGAAGCGATGCGGATTCTTGGACCCGTGATGATCTCAAAGATGAGCACGACGACCTTGACGATGCCAGAGCAATCCTTGGCACAGATGCTCGTGGCGCAGTCGTGCACATGCAGGCAACGTCGGCTTATACACCCCAAACTGCACTCACCAACAGCGCACGCGTCGATCTTTGCCGCAACGGCGGCGGCGATAAACTTGAGTCACATGACGAGGACAGTGTCATTCAACGCTGTACCCTACCGCAGGACCTACCGGCAACAGGATCAGCCCCCATCGCCGCTTGCATCACCGCGCTCCTGACCTCGGGTGCCGCAGCCCTATGGTTCGCTCGCCTTAGGTCAATCCCAAAGAAGCGCTAGCGCGATGAAAAAGCGGGCGAGCCAGTCCCCCGGCTCGCCCGCTTTCAATCATTTAAATCGCCGTATCTACTCTGCAGACGAAGATCCACCATCAACGATTGCTTGCTCGGACTCAGGAATCCCATCGGCACCCGTGCTCTGTTCTTGCTCCACCTCTTCGCTGATTGCGGAGGCGGGGGTCGAGCCCTTCGCGCCCACGATATAGGCGGCTCCAAACCCCAACGCAATGGCAATCAAGGTCAAAATCACGTAGACAGGCCAATGGCGCTTAATATACGAAAACACGTTGACTCCTTAGAGCTCCGTCTACGAACGGCGGATAACCTCGGTCACGACCTCGGATACCGTGGCAATGTTCGTCGGGTTGACATTGTGGGGCAGGTCGTCCTCGGTACGAGCGCAAGCCAGACGCGTGCCGTCCACGCCGGCGATGGTGAGGGCTCGGCGGCTCGCCTCGAGGGCGGCGTAGGCATCGGTCTTGGCATAGGGCATCTCGAGCGCGCCACAATCGACATGGAACGACTTGCACACCTTGCTGACCAGGTTCATGATGCGGCGATCGCCCTTGAGCAGCTGCTGTTCGCCCTCAACCGTCACCACCGAAAGCCTACCGGCGCCGACGGATTCAAGATTGATGAAGAATACGCCGCGGAGCTTATCGCGATGCGAAGCCAAGAAGGCCTTCATACCGGCGCCATCACAATCCGAGGCGCCCGTTGCCACAAACCAGATATCGTGACCGAGCAGCTCATCGTCACCCATAGAGGCAACAGCCGAGAGCATATCTTCGGAAGAAGCGCCGTCGGAAGACGTAGCGCCGCCCTTCCAGCCATCGTTATCGTCCTCGAAATTATCCCACGAACCGATGCCGCGACCGGACTTCTTGGCATCGTAATCGTCTTCGACGCCCAGCCAGTCACTCATGCTGTCCTGTTCGTTTTTCTTTTTACGACCGAACAGGCCGCCCAGGCCGCGCTTGCGAGACTTGGGTGCCGCCGGGGCGGGAGCCGAAATGGTCTCGATCGGCTGTGCGCCCGACGCAACGGGCCTAGGAGGCGCAACGGGTGCCGATGTGGGTTCGGGACCCTGAGCGGTAGCAAAGGGGTCGTTGACCTGTGCGGAGGGGTCGGGAAGGTCGAACAGCGACGTGCGAGACGCAACGTTTGCCTGCTTCATCGACGGCAGCGACGGATCGGGGACCGAAGCTAGCGGAGACGAGGAAGGTGCAGGCGACGGAGCCGACGCCGGATCGGGAACATTCATCTGCGGACGTGGTGATGCCTGGGAGGAAATCTGGGCCATAAGGGAATCGATCGTTTCGTCCTGGGTGGGAGCAACATCGGCAACCGTGGCACCGGAACCACTCGGGGCCGGCATGGTGAAAATCTGCGTGGAGTAAGGCCTCGACTCATCTGTCTCGGGAGCCTCGGAAACCGCAGGCACTTCCTCCTGCTCGACCTCGGTCGAATCATCTTGCTCGGCTGCCGCGTATTGCTCTTCGTCACAGTTGGCCTCGACGGGCTCGTCCTCGGCGGCATCTTGGATTTCGGCAGCATCAATAGGCTCGTCATCGTCTGCCGCGTCGCCCTGCTCATCGGAAACAGGAAGGGGCTCGGCAATCGCGGTGCCTTGCTTTTCAAACGTTATCGTGGAATCGAACTGCGCGGCATCAAACGACATGGTGCTATCGACGTGCTGCTGAGCCTCGAAAGACGTCGTCGCCTCAACAACATCCGCGGACGCCGGTTGCTGGGACTCAAAGGACGTCGTAGCTTCGGCAGCGTCGACGGGCACGGACTGCATAGCCTCGTTCTGCTCGAACTCTTGCGCCGCGAGCTCACGTGCCGCCTCAGCTGCCTGCTGCTGAGCGATAGCTTCCTGCTCGGCAGCCTCGCGTGCAGCAGCGCGCTTCTCTTCGAAATCGTCGACAAATTTCTTGCCCTTTGCAAGCGCGCCCTTAAAGAAGTTGGAAGCGCTGGCGCCAATCGAAGAGAACGCGGATGCAATATCGGCATGGGGCGTTGCCGCGGGAATCTCGGCCGAGAAATCAGTATCGCTCTCGTAAGACACGCGCCTCGGCTGTTCAACGTAATCGTCGTCAGACTCATCCGCAACGTCTTGCGCCGGCGCGGCGGGAGCCAAAATGTCCAGTCCTGCCGCGGGATCGATCGCGGACACCGCCTCGGACTCGGCAACGGCAGCGGTAACCGCGGCAGACTCATCATCCACGGTCACGACGGGGGCAGGCTCGGGCTCAAACGTCGGCTCCTCGCCCTCCTCGTAATCGAGCGTGCAGGACTCGGGAAGCATTCCGAGCGCACGGATGGCATCCGAACCAAAGCGGATGTTGCCGGCGGCATTGCGATAGAGCTTGGGCTCGGGCTCGGCCGCGACAGGCTCCTCCGCCGGCTCGGCAGCGGGAACCTCGTCATTGAACTCTTCGGCCTGGACAGCCTGATTCTGATCCTCGGGCACAATGGCGCCAATCAGCGTCTCGTCGGCAGACGCACCCTCAAAGCCCTCGACCTGCTCGTCGAAAGCCTCACCCTGTTCGGGCTCGGCCTGAGCGTCGGGAGCAATCGGCTGACCGAACTCGTCCTCGGCGTAGGTAGGCTCTTCATACTCGATGGTGTTGCCGTAGTCGTTTTGCTGCTGGGCCGCGGCATACTCCGCCGCCGCGCGCGCCATTTCCTCGGCACGACGCTTCTGCTCCCCAAAATAGGTATCGAACGGAACATCGTTGGGAAACTCGTTTTCGCCCTGGAAAGGAGCAACGTTGTCCATAACACCGAGCATAGCGGCGACAGAAGACTTGTTGCACACCGCGCCGGACGTATAGGGAAGAATGTAGCGGTTAGAGATGATGTTTGCCGCGTTGGCGAGCGCAACGAGGGAAGCGAGGATCGCGACAATCCACAGCAGAACCTTGAGCGCGCCGGGGAGCGGCAGGATGCGCAGGATGGCAACGGCAGCAGGGGCAACCGTGGCAACAGGCAACAGCTTGGCGATGAGCGCACGATACGAAGCATAGGGCTCGCGGGCGAGCAGCTCAGCACGGGGAGAGTCGTAGTGTGCGACAACGACCACCGGGCGGTTGCGCGGAGACGCGAGCGGGCCCGAGGCCCTGTGGTAGGCGATGACATTTTGGCTCACGCCCGTCTTGCCCAGGCGTGAAACCACGGGGTGGCCCGTGCGCTCGAACACGTAAAGAACGGCGCCGACAATGGCCAGCAAGGTGCCGACCAAGCCGATGCCGCCGCCGATGCCCATCAGCAGGGCGCCGGCAAACGCAAGAATACCGGTAACGGCAAATGCCAACCTGCTGGGCGCCGGGGCATTGAACTCCTGAACCTCGGGATCAAAGCCGTGGTTGCGGAAGATCTGAGCGATATCCTCGGCAGCCAAGCGCTCTTCTTCGCTGCATGCCGGCGTAATGCCGGTGTTCTGCAGCAGGTGGTTAATATAGTTCTGGGTGTTCGCCATGTGCGCTCCACATCCATAATCCGACAAATAGGCCCAATGTATGCACATTAGAACCGTATATAGTCGAAAGTATACCCCGAGCGAGCGCAAACGACCGAATTCGGGCCATCTTAACGCCCCGAGCGGACAAGGATATAGCCTAATCTCCATATCGGACTAAAATCATGGCAGCAAACCACCTTCTCATGCGAGGACTCTATGACGGCAAGCGACGCGACCGCGACAATTAAAAAGGGGAATTCGGAGCCCAGTTTCGATAAAACGGCTCAACGCATCCTCAATCTTTTCTTTGTGCTCAACAGCTCCCCCGAACCGCTGACGACCGAGCAGATCGTCTTGGATTCTGACCTGGGATATGGCTCGGGCAATATCGACTCGGATAAGCGCAAGTTTCGGCGCGATCGTGACAAACTGCTCGAACGCGGCATCTTAATCAAGGAGGTTCGCCCCGCCGGCGCGCAGGAGACCGAGGAAAGCTCATGGACAATCGACCGCGAGCACACGTTTGCGGCAGGCGGCCTCATCACCGCAGACGACGCCGATATCCTGCTCAACGCTATCGACCAGACAATAGCGGCCGGCTCATCCACTTTTGCCGCGCCGCTTGCCGATATTCGTTCCAAGATTGCCTACCTCACCGGCATGTCGGCGGTAGACGAAGCACCGATCCGCCGCTCTCCCACCGTCGATGCGGTATGGAGCGCCTTTGCCGAGCGATGCGCGCTGCGATTTTTATATCAGAACGGACGCGGTGAGCAGAAAGAGCGTACCGTCTGCGTCTACGGCATGTTCGAGCGCGAGGGCGTTGCGTACTTCTGCGGCCTCGACAATGCCACCGACGACATCAGGACATTCCGCTGCGACCGTATCGTTCGCGCTTGGCGCCCCTCGAAGGCCTACGTTATCCCTGCGGACTTCAACCTCAGCGACTACCTGTTCTTTGAATTCGATTTTGCCGACCGCCCGCCCGTTGCGGCTACGTTCTCGTTCGCCCCGCAAACGCAGATCGATATGATCAACGGCCTCACGCGCGGGCGAGGTGAGCTCGCACACACCGATTCGGGATGGACTTGGACCGTTGACGTGCGCGATCTTGAAGCCGCCGCCTCATTTTGCATGGCCCACGCCATGGACGGCATGAGGCCCATGGCCCCCAAATCGCTCAAGCAGGCGTGGAACCACCTCATTGAAAGGACGGTGCACGAGCATGCCCGTGCGTAAACTCACCAGCGAGCAGAGGCTCTCGCGCGCCATCGACATCATGGAGGCCCTCTACGCCGCCGGCGAGAGCGGCATGACACGAACTGAGATTTGCAGTCGCTTTGACATCACGGGAGTGTCGCTCGACGAGATTCTCGAGATCGTCTCGACGCTCGCGGACCGAGAATCGGGTGCGCGCATCATCTGCGAATGCCACGGCGAGCGCGTGGTCCTCACCGGTGACGCCGGGCGTGTACTACCGCTGCGCCTGAGTGCCGCCGAGGGCGCTGTGCTCAACCACGAACTTGAATCGTTGGGGATCGAGCCCCAGGCGGCGGCTCGAATTCGACATGCTCTTCTACCCGAAGAGCTCGGCTATAACCAGCACGTCTTTGACACCGTCAACCACGGGTCGCACTGGCAGCAGCTGAGCTGCGCCATTCAGGACGGCGTTCGCTGTCGTATCTCGTATCGCTCGATGGACGATGCACGGCCACGCGAGCGTCTGGTCGACCCCTTGCGCATTACGGCAAACGGCGACCAAACATATCTGATTGCCTGGGACATCGCGGTCGATGAGCAGCGCACCTATCGCATGGATAAAATCGAGGGACTCGCCTTGACGGAAGACTCCGTCGTGCCTCACGCACCGGACGTTGCATCCCTCCACGATTCCCTTGCCCGGACGCAGCGTAGCGCAAAGCTCTTGATGCCATTCGATATGGCGGAGCATCTGGACTGGGCCGGCATCACCCTAATCGAGCGCAGCGGGACAGACATGGCAACGGTAACCGTACATTACGGCTCCGAGCGTTGGCTGCTGAGCCAGATAATCGCAGCGGGCGGAGCCATCCGCATCTTGGATGACCCCGCCCTGTCAAAGCGTCTGTGCGATATGGCAAAAGCCCTCGTCTGTCCGCTTTAGCGCCGCCGCTCGTGGCGTGCACGCCACAGCTGTAGATAGTGCCCGATCTGCGCCGATTCGATGCGCTGGTAGGAGCTCGTGGGCAGCGACGTTAAGAACTTCTTGCCATAGCCCTTCGTCACCAGGCGAGGATCCGCCAAGATCAGCACACCGCTATCGGTCGACGAGCGAATCAAACGCCCCGCGGCCTGCTTAACCTCGAGCACCGCCTCGGGCAGCGAATAGCGCGCCCATGCGCGGTCTTCGCGCAGGTTGCGCTCGCACGAGAGCGGGTCCGTGGGGCTCGAGAACGGCAACTTGGGAATGATGACGCAGCGCAGCGTCTCGCCGCTGGCATCAAACCCCTCCCAGAAGGCCTTGAGCGCAAAAAGCGACGAGGTCGGTTCGTTGATAAACCGGTCGCGCAGGCGACGAGGAGATGAGTTGCGCTGCTGGCAGTTGAGCTCCAGACCCGCACGGGCCATCTTGGGCTCAACGCGGGCGTATAGGTCCTCCATGTCGCGCCGGTTGGTGAACAACGTGAGCACCGATCCGCCCATGGCAAGATGGGCGTCGACCAGTACGCGCTCGAGCGCCGTAAGATAGCTCTCACGATCGCGCGGATCGGGGATATCGCCCGCAACGACTACAGCCATGTTCGAATCGAAGTCGTAGCTCGAATCCAAGTGCAGCGATGACGACGTTGAAGCACCGATGCGATCAAGGCCGACCGCATGGTTAAAGTGCTCAAAGCTTTTGGACACCGTCATGGTCGCCGAGGCAAAGATAGCCGTGTGAACCTCGGGCAGCCACTCGGTTGCCAAGGCCTCGCCAATGTCGATGCGCTCTGCGGTCATTGACTCTCCGCCGGCACGCAGCCTGCGATTGACCTGCAGCGAATACACGTAGTGTTCATCGGTACCATCAATGATGAGTTTTAGGTTCTCGGCCAGCTCGTGCAGGCGGCGCGAGATATCACCCAGGTCGACAACAACCTCTGGCTTGTCGGCGGCGACGGCTTGCACCAGCGCGTCGACGCTCTTGTCAGCTTGTTCCAATGCGTCGATGCCAGTGTAGGCCGACTGTAAGAAATCATGCCAGTCGTCAGATTCGCGCAGCTCGGGGCCAATCCATAGATTGGCATTGTCATAGCCCCCACGGGCACGGCGACCGAGCTCGCGAACGCCATCGAACACGCCGGCGATCGCCATGCTCGCGCGCGCAACCGTCGACGTCGCCTTGGCGGTAAGGCCCAGATAGAGCGTAGAGCCCTCGGAGGTTGCCAAATCACGGGAAACCTGGCTTAGCGCGCCGGTGCTCGAGCCACCCAGACGCTCGAACAGGACGCGTGATTCGTCCGCCGACACCACACGCGCCCACTGACGGCGCGCCTCGCGCTCGATGGAATGGGCCTCGTCGATTACCCAATGACGAATCGGCGGCAAAATCCTGCCCTCGGCCGCGACGTTGCGGAACAGCAGGGAATGGTTGGTGACCACCACATCGGCATGCGCCGCACGACGGCGAGCGCCGTGGACCAAACATTTATCAGGGAAAAACGGGCAGAGGCGACGAGCACACTCGCGCGAGGCCGTCGTAAAGTCGGGACGGTTGACGCTGCGCCACCGAATGCCGAGCGAGTCGAGGTCGCCATCGGCTGATTGGCAGACGTACGCCATAATGACCGCGACCGCCGTGAGCGTGTCCGCCGGATCGCGCTTGGTGGTAATCTCGACCTGGCCGCGGCTCATGCGCTCAAGCTTGCGCAGGCACGGATAGTGGTCATACCCCTTGAGAGCGCAAAATGACAGACCGCCGTCCAGTTGCTCGGCAAGTTTTGGCAGCTCATGGTACATGAGCTGGTCGGCAAGATTATTCGATTTGGTCGCAATACCAACCGTGATGTTGTTACGGCGTGCTGCCTCGGCAAAAGGTACCAGATAGGCCATCGATTTGCCGACGCCTGTGCCTGCCTCAATTACTCGATGAGTGCCCGTGACCAGCGCATCGCGGACCTCGAGCGCCATCGCGATCTGCTCATCACGCGGCTCGTAGGTGGGATACATGCGATTGACTAGGCCACCTGGCGCATAGTCTGCCTCAATCTCCTCACGACTCGGCATCTTGAGAACCGGCAGTTCATCGGCGTCCACCCGATCGTCGGCGCGATCGGCCTTGAGAACGTCAGCACGAGCGGCGCTGAGAGAGAAGATGGAACCAGGGTTCTGCCCTGCCAAGAATGAGAAGATAGGACGATAGGACCAAGGCACGTCCGGATGCATGTCGGCTAGGCGCGCCATGAGGCCCTGGGGCAAGTCGGTGAGCGCCACGAGCAACACGCGCCATACGCCACACAGGGCGTCGACGTCGGCATTGGCACGGTGTGATACCGAGTCGCAGCCAAACAGATCGGCCATAAAAGACAGCTTGTGCGAGGCCAGGCGCGGAAGCGCGATGCGCGACAGCGCCAGCGAATCGATCCAAATATCGCTCACGTTGACGCCGCCTTTGACCGACTCGATAAACGAGCGGTCGAACGTGGCGTTGTGTGCGATCACCGGGCAGCCACCGACAAAATCGGCGAGAGCGGCGACGGCCTCAACCGCCGACGGGGCATCTGCCACATCGGTATTTGTAATGCTCGTGAGCTCGGTAATCTCGGCGGGAATCAGCTGCTTGGGATGCACGAAGGTATCGAAGCGGTCGACGATCTCGCGGCCCGAAAGACGGGCCGCCGAAATCTCGATCAGCTCGTTGTCCTGCACCGAAAGACCCGTGGTCTCGGTATCGAGGACAATCACATCTTCCTCGATAAGACCGAAGGACTGCGTTTTGGCGCGCTCGGCAAGCGTGGCATAGGAGTCGATGACGAACTGCGGCGTTCCTGACGAAACCGCGTCCTCGATTAGCATGCAATGCCCGCTCGACGAAGGCCCATACGGATCAAGCTGTCACAGACCTGCGGGAACGTCATGTCGTCGGTGTGGCGGATCTCATCCGGATACAGCGACGTATCGGTCATTCCGGGAATGGTATTGGTCTCGAGGATAACGGGGCCGTCCTCACTCACAATAAAGTCGCTGCGCGAGATACCCAGGCAACCGAGGGCCTTGTGAGCGGCACAGGCAAGCTCCTGAGCGCGAGCGTAATTCTCGGGTGAAATCTGTGCCGGAATGCGATGGATGTCCGTAGGGTCGACATACTTCACGTCCAGATCGTAGAACTCGCAGTCCTCGGGCTTACGAATCTCGACAATCGGCAGGGCGCGCACGTCATCTTCGCCGTATACGCCGACGGTGATCTCGGTACCCTCGATGCACTTCTCGACCAGCACTTTGTCGCCGTACTCAAACGCCTTGGCGATTGCCGCGGGCAGCTCGGAGGGCTCATGGACCAGGGAAATGCCATAGCTGGAACCGTTGACGGCCGGCTTCACAAAGCAGCGCTCGCCACAAACCTCGACGATATGATCGATATCGACTTCATCGCCCACCTCGAGCGCAAGGCCGGGAGCAATGGGAATGCCCGCCTTGGCGTATAGGAGCTTAGAGACCTCCTTGTCGGCACCGCAGGCGCTGGCAAGTACGCCCGAGGCCGTGTAGGGGATACCCAGGGTCTCCATGGCACCCTGCATGGCGCCATCCTCACCGCCGGCGCCGTGCATGGCGATAAATGCCACATCGAATCCGCCGGTCGCCATGGTTACCATAAAGTCATCAGCGGCCGTGTCAAGCAGCTCCACCGAGGTGTAGCCGGCTTCCTTCAGTGCCACCACAACGTTCTTTCCCGAATCGAGCGAGATCTCGCGCTCGGCGGAATGACCGCCCGCCAAGACCGCTACGTGCATGTTCTCTAGGCTTTTACCCGGCATGGGCAGACTCCTCCTCTATAATTTCTGCAGCTGATACCATATTGTAGCGATACCCTCTACGTTTCCCCAAAATCGAAAGGCTTCCATGAATCCCAGGACTAAATCTCAGGACATTCGCGACTTGAGCCAAAACGATATTCGCGAGCTCGTGGCCGAACTTGGCCAGCCCGCCTTCCGCGCGAAGCAGCTCATCGAATGGGTCTTTGAGAAGAACGTTTGTTCGTTTGACGATATGACCAACCTTCCCAAGGCTTTCCGTGAGCAGCTTAAAGAGGCTTTTGCCTTTGATACGCCGACTGAACTCACCAAGCAGGTTTCCAAAGATGGCTCGCGCAAGTATCTGCTCGAGTACCACGATGGCATTTCCGTCGAGACTGTCGGCATGCCCCGTCGTAACAAACTTTCCGTCTGCGTTTCCACCCAGGCAGGCTGCGGCATGGGCTGCGCCTTTTGCGCTACCGGTCTCAACGGCCTCAAGCGCTCTCTGACCGCTCAAGAGATCGTCGACCAGGTGCTTCATGTATCCAACGACTTTGGCGAGCGTGCCACAAGCGTTGTCTTCATGGGCCAGGGCGAGCCGTTTGCCAACTACGACGAGGTTCTCAAGGCATTGCGTATCCTCAACGACCCCGATGGTATCGGTATCGGCGCTCGTCACCTCACCGTCTCTACCAGCGGCGTTATTCCCGGTATTCGCAAATTTGCTGATATCCCCGAGCAGTTCACTCTTGCCGTTTCCCTGCATTCCGCCATCCAGTCGACGCGCAATAAGCTCATGCCCGGTGTTAAGAAATACACGCTGCTTCGCCTTCACGAAGCGCTTCAGCTCTACACCGAGAAGACTGGCCGCCGCCCGACCTATGAGTATGCCATGATCGAAGGCGTCAACGATACGAATCCCGAGATGCAGGCACTCTGCGACTTCTGCGAGGGAACGCTGTGCCACGTTAACCTGATTCAACTTAACGACATCGAGGGCAGCCCGCTCAAGCCGTCGCCGATTCATAAGGTTGAGGATCTTCAGCGTCGTCTTGAGTCCCGTGGCATCGAGACCACGATTCGTAACTCCCGTGGTAACGATATTGACGCCGCTTGCGGACAGCTGAAACAGCGCTTCAAAGTTCAGAAGAGCGCATAGGGGAGTCGCACTCCAAAACGTTTCATGTGAAACATCGGACGGCCCCTGTTGCAGGATATGCAACAGGGGCCGTTTCATTTATTGACCTCAATTTTGGACCGCTGCTAGCTTCCCCATTGTTTACGGACAAAATAAGCAGCCCTTGTCTCATGAATCAGACAAGGGCCGCTCAAAATATGCAGGGTAATTGTTAGGTACCTAATAGCCTACATTTTCCCATTGGTTGCTAACCCAACCTTGATTAATCTTAGGATTTTTTGTTACCTGAGCAGTGCGCATGGCAACATCTTCTGTCATAACATCCATTTTCTTCTTGGAAGTATCGACAATATCCTGCGCACCACGAAGCAAACGACCTCGAAGTTCATCGTCTGTCGCGATCTTATAGCCAGCAAAGGCACCGGCCGCGACAGTCGTCACCAATGCAATCGCAGTTAAAATCTTATTCCTCATCTTGGCCTCCTTGATCAAACTGAATCATTTCATCAAGAATACGAGAGAGCTCTTCCTCGTCTTTAAACTCAATCTCAATCTTATTCTTTCCACGCGAGCTTTTCACGCGCACGTTGGTATTAAATACCTGACGAAGTACACGCGCAGCCTTTTTAAAAGACTGAGGCGTTGCAGGCCTCGGCGTCTTAGGCGTCTCTCCGGCAGAAAACAATGGAGCAAGATTTTCTGTCGCTCTTACGGAAAGGCCCTCTGCAACAACCTTCTCTGCAAGTCGAATTCGCGCGTCCTCATAGGGAACTGCAAGAATCGCACGTGCGTGACCAGCAGTAAGTTTACCCTCAAAAATCATCTGCTGAACTACTTCGGGGAGATCGAGAAGGCGCAGCGAGTTTGTAATTGCAGAGCGTGACTTGCTTACGGCCTTCGACAACGCCTCCTGGGTCATACCGCTAGCATCGATGAGCTGGCGATAGCCCTTAGCCTCTTCGACGGGATTCAGATCAGAACGCTGAAGATTTTCGATAAGAGCAAGAGCCAGCATCTCTTCATCATTAACATCTTTAATGATGACAGGCAGTTCCTCAAGACCAGCAAGCTTTGACGCCTGGTAACGACGCTCACCAGCGATGATCTCATAGCCGTTTCCATGCTTGCGAACCAAGAGCGGCTGCAAAACGCCATGTTCTTGGATTGACTCGCTCAACTCGCGAAGTTCAGTTTCATTAAAGTGAATTCGCGGTTGATTAGGGTTGGGAACGATATCCTCAATAGGTAGTTTTGTTTCAGATGCGGCATTTGAAGCAGATGCAGCGGAACCACCGGTCTCATACTCAGCCTCTGAGACCAAAGCATTGAGTCCGCGTCCCAATCCACCACGTTTCTTTGCACTAGGCACGCTTGATCACCTCTTTTGCAAGGTTCATATACGCTTTTGCACCCTTATTTTGAGGTGCATAGGTAATTACCGGTTCTCCAAAAGACGGAGCTTCAGAGATTTTAACCGTACGGGGAATCAGCGTCTTAAACGCCTTATCACCAAAGTACGATTGAACTTCCTCAACAACCTGATTCGACAAAGAAGTACGTGAGTCATACATGGTCATAAGCACGCCATAGGTGTCTAAGCCCTTGTTCAGACGTGATTTGACCATCTTCATTGACTCAAGCAGCTTCGTAACGCCCTCGAGTGCGTAATACTCACATTGGATTGGAATCAAAACGCTATCTGCTGCGGTCAAGGCATTGATAGTAAGCAGGCCGAGCGAAGGAGGACAGTCAATGAAAATAAAATCGAACTCGTCCTGAATCGGCTCAAGCAAATCTTTGAGGCGGGTTTCACGAGCAATTGCGCTTACGAGCTCAATTTCGGCACCTGCAAGCTGAATCGTAGCTGGAATTACGAATACCTTTTTGCAATTTGTATCAAGAACAAGCGATTCTGCCGGCACATCATTCAACAATGCATCATAGATGCAGTGATCAAGGTCTTCTTTTTCAATTCCAAATCCACTGGTACTGTTTCCCTGCGGATCAAAATCGACAATCAGTGTCTTACGACCCTGCTCACCCAGTGCTGCTGCAAGGTTTACAGCCGTCGTTGACTTACCGACGCCGCCTTTTTGATTGATGATTGCAATGATACGCGTGTCTTTTGCGTTCTTAGAACGCTTAACGTCGCGAAATCCCACGGTCCCTCCTGGTGTGTATTAAAGCTGTCAAACGGAGGATGTTTCACGTGAAACATTCCGATTCGATATCAACCGCCATGTTTCACGTGAAACACTGCAAGTTGTTAGTATCCATTATGTTTCACGTGAAACATCTAGGCAAGCGGATTCTTCTTAGCCATGCCATTTGCACGAGGCAATGAAACGGATGCTGGATGACTCTTCTTGAGAACAATGAACTCCCTGTGGCCCAAGCCCTCAGGCAAATCGATTGCGTCATTAAGAAGCAAAGTGAAGCCGCAAATCTTAGCTGCCGACATGCCGGAAACTAGCTCCTCATCCGAAGGATTACCCTTGGTGATAACAAATAGACCTCCATCCTTGAGGAACGGAGCCGCATACTCAACAAGAATCGGTAGAGGGGCAAGTGCGCGGGCGGTTACGACAGAAAACTGCTTCTTATGGCTTCGAGCATATTCTTCAAGGCGATCATGAATCACATGAGCATGTTTCAACCCAAGAGCATGAACAAACGAATTGACAGCATCAACCTTCTTGCCAACAGAGTCAATATAAGTAGCCTTTCGATGAGTGGCTATCGTTAATGGAATACCAGGGAAGCCTGCACCTGTTCCCATATCAAGCAAAGCTCCATCAGGAGCCTTATTGATATAAGGGAGCAAGACAAGTGAGTCGAGGATATGAAGTACCGCAGCGTCTTCTACGTTAAGAATACGGGTGAGATTGGTAGTCTTATTTGTTTCCAGAACCAAATCCAAATGCTGAATACATTTCCTTAGCTCAGCATCAGTTACGCTCAAGGAATACTCTTTGCAATAGGAAGTTAGACGACTCAGCATCTCGTCAGCCTGCTGATCGGTAAGTACAAACAACAGAAGCTCCTTTCTGACAAAAATCAGTGTATCGAGAACTTTTGACAAAAAAAGGGGACGTGGAAACCACG
>ENA-OUQP01001276-OUQP01001276.1-human-gut-metagenome-genome-assembly--contig:-NODE-1276-length-17704-cov-4.521616_pt1 | contig 17704 bp, 15 predicted proteins | sample MGYA00237951_ERZ548836 | MGnify/ENA primary metagenome ERZ548836 (study PRJEB26490, sample SAMN05194702) | human gut metagenome | biome: terrestrial biome; feature: human-associated habitat; material...
GCGGTACTCGATGCCATCATACATGCGGCCGAGCACGCGGGCGGTGTCCTCGATGGACTCCTTCTTGCCCATCTGCGAGCTCTTGGGGTCGAGGTAGGTGACGCCCATGCCGAGGTCCATCGCGCCGACCTCGAAGCTGCAGCGCGTGCGCGTGGAGGTCTTCTCGAACAGCAGGACGACGTTCTTGCCGTGGAGCCAGTCATGCGCCTCGCCGGCCTTCTTCATGGCCTTGAGCTCGGCCGCGAGGTCGATGAGGTAGAGGATCTCGTCCGGGGTGTAGTCGAGGAGCTTGAGGAAATTGCGACCAGAGAGGTCGACGCCCTTCGCCGCGTAGGTCTCGTCCGCCTTGGTGTGGTTCATGATGATCCTCTCGTTTGGCCGCTGCGCGTTATGCGTAAATGCGGCTGTTATATTCATTATCTTGCATAAATAGTGCCATTTAGAACATTTCGTGATTATAACGAGCTATCCAAGCACCTTCAAGCGCCATCCCTGCCACGATATCGAAAGTTGACAAAGCAACCCGTGCAGGCACGCCGGTTGACAAAGGGACAGTCCCCTTGTCAACCCCGCGAAAACCTGAAAAAGGGACTGTCCCTTTTTCAGGTTTAGAGGGCGTCGCGGACGAAGGGCATGCTCATGCAGCGGGGGCCGCCGCGGCCGCGAGAAAGCTCGCTCGACGGCAGGACCACGAGCTCCAGACCCGCCTTGGCGAGTGCCTCGTTCGTGGCGGTGTTGCGCTGGTAGACACAGACGCGGCCCGGAGCGATGGCGAGGGTGTTCGACCCGTCGTTCCACTGCTCGCGCGCGGCGGCGACGGAGTCTCCCCCACCGCAGCGGATGAGCTGAACGGCGGGCACGTGCAGGATGCGCGCGAGCACGCGGTCGAGCGAGTCCGAGACCTCCTCGACGGCAAGCTCCCCCTCGTGGGCACCGCGCGTGATGCGGAAGACCTGCATCGTGCCGAGGATGCCTGGATAGACCGTGAAGCGGTCATAGTCCACCTGTGTAAGGACCGTGTCGAGGTGCATGAACGCGCGGTTCTCCGGGATGCGCAGGGCGTAGACCTCCTCGACGGGGCAGGCCTCTTCCCAGATCATGCGGCATGCGAGCGTATCGATCGCCGCCGCCTCCGTGCGCTGGGAGATACCCACGCATACCGTGTGCTCGCCCAGGACGAGGATGTCGCCACCCTCGACGTGGTAGGCGAGGTCGCGGTCATACCACAGTGGCACGTCGCGGTACGCGGGGTGGCAGGCGAACAGGAAGCGCCCGTAGATGGTCTCGCGACGACGCGTCACCTTGTACATGCGGTTGAGGCACACGCCGGGGCCCACCACGCTGAACGGGTCCCTCGTAAAATAGAGGTTGGGCATCGGGTCGACGATGAGCTCCGTCTCCGCCTCCGCCGCGTCGCCAAGGATGCCCGCGAGCGTGGAGCCGGTGCCGCCACGCGAGGAGGAGCCGGGAACGAGACCCGTACCCGGGACATAGCGGACGTCGAGCGGAAGGCAGAGCTCGCGCTTCGTTATGCCCGCCATCGTCTTGAGGACGAGCTCGTACGGATCCGCGATAGAGTCGAGCAGGCCACGGATGGCGGCAAGGGCGACGTTGTCATGCACGCCGCACTCCGCCAGGAACTGGTTGGTGAACTCCTGACGCGCCCCTGGCACGGCGGCGATGGCATCCGCAACGAGACGCTCGAGGTAGACGACCTCGACGCCCTCGTTACGGAGGAGGTTGGCGAAGTTGTCGTGCTCCTCCTGGGCGAGCTCGAGGAATGGCGTGTCGTCGAAGAGCAGTCTGTCGAGGTCGACCGGAATGAGGTTCAGGAGCTCGTCGCCGGGACGATGGAGGCAAACGCGGCGGAGCTGGCCGATCTCGCTCAGGACGGAGAGCGGCGAGGTAGGCGTGCTGGCGTTGGGGCTCGTAGCGGCAGCCGTGCTCGCTGGCGTGACGGCCGCGCCCGACGCAGCGCTCGTCGCCGTGGCCGCGCCCGCCGCCGCGGCCCCCGTGCCCGTCATGACAGCGTTGTCCGTGGCCATGCTAGGCCCTCTCCTTCTCAGCGGCAATCTCGGCGTCTAGCTCGCGATACTCCTCGGGGACATGGCCGTACTTGACCATGAAGGACTTGCAGATGGCCTCCGCCTGCTGGCGACGGGCCATCGCGATGCCCACGCTGCTTCGGGACTCGTAGGCGTCCGCGATGCGCAGGAGCGCGTAGGCGACGTACTCCGCCAGGGAATCCGCGATACCGGAGAGCTCCATCATCGTGACGAGGGAGTCCGGATCGAGCGAGAGTGCCGTCGCTCCGTCGAGGTCGAGCAGGTTGCCCACGGCGTCCTCGAGATCGTGGATGGCATCGGGGTCCGCGTCGAGCATGGCGGCTCGCAGGCGCTTCGAGAGCACCTCTCCAAAACGCCTGGTCAACTCAACAATGTAGTCGCGCTGCAGCATACGAGCTTCCTCCTCTGAACAGTCATTCTTCAGATTCTATTCGTTTGGAAGGCGAGATTATGCGCGGATGGCCAACTACCACCTAGGCAACGCAAGCGCGGGGCGCGAGACGGCCGCGCGCCGGCCCGAGGGCTAGCGCGCGGCTGGAAACGGTTCTATGGCATGGCCCGCACGGAGCGTCTACACCCCGGGAGGCGGGGTAAGGCCGAGATGCTCGAACGCGGCGAGCGTGGCCTGGCGGCCCTGCGGAGTACGCACGATGAGACCACGTTGGAGCAGGTAGGGCTCGTAGACGTCCTCGATCGTCGAGGGGTCCTCGCCCACGGAGCTCGCGATGGTGGAAAGGCCCACGGGCCTGCCGCGGAAGGTTCCCGCGAGCGCCTGGAGGATCTTCGTGTCCATCCAGTCGAGGCCAAGCTCGTCAATCTCGAAGAAGCTCATGGCCTCCGCCGCGACCTCCGCCGTGATGGCACCGGCGGCGCGCACCTGGGCGTAATCCCTCACGCGCTTGAGCAGGCGGTTCGCCAGGCGTGGCGTGCCACGGCTGCGGCTCGCGACCTCGAGCGCGGAGTCATGGTCGATGCTGACGCCGAGGATGCCGGCAGAGCGCTCCACGATCTGGGCGAGCTCATCCACCGAGTAGTAGTCGAGCCTGAAGGAGATGCCAAAGCGGTCACGCAGAGGGCCCGTGAGCAGACCCGTACGCGTGGTTGCTCCCACGAGGGTGAAACGGGGAACGTCGAGTCTGATCGACCGCGCGGCCGGGCCCTTGCCAATCACGATGTCGAGGAAGAAGTCCTCCATCGCGGGATACAGGACCTCCTCCACGTTGTGGTTGAGGCGGTGGATCTCGTCGATGAACAGGACGTCACCCGCCTCAAGGTTGGTGAGGATGGCAGCGAGGTCACCCGTGCGCTCGATGGCGGGGCCACTCGTGGTGTGGATCTTAGAGCCCATCTCGTTCGCGACGACTGAGGCGAGCGTCGTCTTGCCGAGACCCGGAGGGCCGGAGAAGATCACGTGGTCGAGCGGCTCATGGCGGCTCTTCGCCGCCTCGATAAGCACACGGAGGTTCTGGCGCACGCGCTGCTGGCCGCAGTACTCGTCGAGCGTCTGCGGACGGAGCGTGCGGTCTATCTCCAGGTCATCCGCCGTGAGGGACGACGTAACGGGCCTGGGAGCACCAGGCACGGACATGGAATCCGCAAACAGGTCACGCGAGGTATCCGCCTCCCACATTAGGCCCTCCTCCCCAGGCGCTTGAGCGCGTACTGAATCGCGGCCTTGGTGGACGTGGCGCCGGCCTCCTCATGACCCTCGAGGGCGAGCGTCGCCTCCTCGCCGGTGAAGCCCATGGCGAGCAGCGCCGCCGTGACATCCGCATTAACGCCGGAGACCGCGGCAGGAGCCACCGCGACGACGCCGTGAGCGGGAAGCGAGGCCGCGCTCGCCAGCGAGACAAGTGTGGGATCCTTGGAGAAGACGCTCTCGAGCTCGAGCAGAAGGCGGCTCGCGAGCTTCTTGCCCACACCCGGGACCGTCGCCATCATGCCCGCGTCCTCCGCCACGACGACGCCCGCGAGCTGCGAGGGCGTGAACGTGGAGAGGACCGAGAGCGCAAGCTTGGGGCCCACGCCGGAGATGGCGCAGAGACGATCGAACAGCGAGCGTTCCTCGCGGGAGGAGAAGCCGAAGAGCGTCATCGAATCCTCGCGCACGAGCATGCGCGTGAGCAAGGTCACGCCGGGCGTGCCTGCCTCGGGCAGGCTCGACGCGGTGACGGCCGAGACGCCGAGCTCATAGCCCACGCCGTGGACGTCGAGCACGACGGAGCTCGCCGTGAACTCAACCAAGGTACCGGTTAGCTGGACGATCATGCGCCCACCCTTCTATCGTGTTCCGAAGACGCCGTGAGGCCGGCGCGCGTAGCGGCGAGCCTGCGCGCGGCCTCCCCGCCCTGTGCGACAGATGCCGCGAACGTGCGGGAGAGGTTGGCGTGGCATACCGCGGCGGCCAAGGCGTCCGCGCAATGGTCTGGCTTTGGATCATGGTCGAGCGCGAGGACGTTGCGCACCATGTACGTGACCTGGCGCTTGTCCGCGGCACCCGTGCCCACGACGGACTGCTTGACCTGCATGGGCGTGTACGACGCCACCTCGACGCCAGCCTGCGAGCACGCCACGAGGGCCGCACCGCGTGCGTGGGCCGTGAGGATGGCGGAGCGTGTGTTCTGCCCGAAGAAGATGTCCTCGATGGCGACGGACGAGGGCTGGTAGCGCTCGATGACTGCCGCCAACTGCGAGCATATCGCGCCAAGGCGCTCATGCAGCGGCTCCGACGCCTCCGAGTGGATGCAGCCGTAGGCGCGGGCACGCGCGACGGAACCGCGCGTCTCGATGACGCCCCAGCCGGTATTTGCCAGGCCTGGGTCAATGCCGAGTACGATCATGCGCGCCTCCCCTCGCCGCTATCAGCGTCTCCCGATATCGAACATGGGTTCTATAGTAGCACGACGGCGCCGCGACGCGAGGGGCGTGAACAAGAAGCCTCCGCGGTCATCTCGTGACGCGAAGGCTTCGGCAAAGACGCGCTGCCAGGAAGACGCGCTGCCAAGGCGATAGGCACGCGCCACACAGATTAAAGTGCACGGCCAAGCACGCGAAAGTGCGCGGACCCCTAGTTATCAGAGAAGAAGCCGTCGGGCCAGATGCCGCCGCCCTGGCCGCCCTTGTCGCCACCCAGCTCCCCGCGCATGCGCTTGCCGTCAGAGAGCTCCTGCAGGTAGCCCAGCGCCTCGTTCACGCGCGAGCGCATGGACGCCTTGGGTACCTCCGGGTCGTCGGCCATGAAGGCGATCGCAGACGCCGAGGCCGGGGTATTCGGAGTCGCAAGCGAAGGCGAAGCCGCGGGCGCGAGCGGAGTTGTGGGCGCGTCCATCTTGGCCGCGGCATCGAAGACGCCCAGGTCATGCGCCGCGCCAACAACCGCCCGGGCGAGCTCCCCCTCATCGGGCATGTGGAGCGGCTCGGGACGCATGTGGTCACGCCAGACGTCCATCAGCGGCACCTGAGCCTCGGATAGTGAGCGAGAGGAGAACAGCGGATACAGCGGCCCGTGACGACGCGCGAGCTCGCAGGCGCGCACGCGCTCGAGCAGACGTGCCGCGCCCTCCTCGCCCAGACGGCCCTGGGCAAGCTCGGTAAGGCCGTAGTTGTGCTCGAAGTGCGCGAGCAGGCTGGCGTCAAGCTCGGACAGGCACTGCTCGTCAGTCTCCGCGATGCCCTCGAGCCCCAGGTCAGCGGGGACGCAGAGGCGCTGGGCCGCACGCGGGCAGATCACGGGGGAAACGGTGTTGCGATAGCGCGCGAGGCGCATGACGTCAGAACGGTAGATGTCTCCCAGCGGCGCGAAGGCGGCCGCGCGGGCGGCGGGGGCGGGGTCATACGAGGAGGAGCCCACGGCAAGCTCGGTCTTATCGGCGCTTGAGAGCGTGAGGAGCTCGCCCGCACGGGCCCAGGCCCCCAGGCGCGCCTCGACGAGGCCACGCGCGAGGTCCTCGGTCTCGTTGCCGCCAAGGGCTACCGCGGCGCGCTCGACGTCGCGCGCCGCGAGCTCATCCACATCGCGAATCTTGAGCGCGCGCACGACGCCGTGCGCGTCCTCGAGCTCCTCGCCCGCGCCGCACACGAGCGCGTGGACACGCATCGGGCCCACGGCGTCGACTGCGATGGCGCACGTCACGCTCGAGGAGAGGCTGCCGTCGCACACAACGGCGGCACCAGAAAGGCCCTGCTTGTCACAGCGGTCGCGCGTCGCAAGCACGCAGGCGTCCCACAGGATCCGCTCGCGGTCGAACGCGGGCGGAGCCACCGGATTCGTCAGCGGGCCCTCGCCCTTGACGTCGATGTCGCACACGAAGACGTCCTCGGCAAAGCAGCGAGAGGCGGCAGCAAGCTCGCCCCACGGCGCCATGACGAAGGAGCCCCCCACGAAGGCCAGGTCGCCAAAGGCGCCGACGGCATTCGCGGCGACGATCCAGGCATCCGCGCCCTTGGCCTCCTCGACAAAGCAGCCGTCCGAGACGGATGGGGCGAAGCAGGTCGCCTGCTCGTCAACGTCGTACCCCTCGAACGGCACGAAGCAGATGACATCCGCGGAGAGGCTTCCCGAGGCGAAGAGCTCGAGCTCGTCAAAGGTATAGGCCACGCCCACATTGACGCCCGCGATCGAGACCACCGCCGGAGAGCCCGCGAGCGCGGATGCGGCCATACCGGGCTTTGCCTGACCCGCGTTCGAGACGGCGCCCGCGATGGAGATGGGGAGCACCGCGCCGTTGCGGATAAGCGCGGTCTCCGGCATGGACTCGCCAAGGCCACCCGCCACGAAGGGCACGATGGCGGGCGTCCTCAGGCGCTCCGAGAGCGCGCCCATGGCGGAGGAGAAATCGAGAATATAGCCAGGGCACTGCGCCAGCGACAGCGGGTCGCAACCCATCATGACGGTCGAGGGGAAGACGATGAGATCCGCCCCATAGGCGTGGGCGACCGTGTCATAGGAGCACATCTTGTCCACGATGGCATCGAAATCGCCGGGGGTGGTGTTCATCTGGGCAATGGCGACCTTCATTTGCATTCCTTCTCTCTGGGCGAGGCGTGCCACTTATCCTACCCGCTCGCAGAGCAACTCGACGCCCCGTTCCGTATCTCGGCAATGCGTGCAGGCGTGTTCGCGCAAGATCGCGCCCGCGGCGAGGATGTCTCCGGAACAGCCAGACAGGTGCAGAACCGCAGCCCAGAGGGTCATGAAGGGATATCCGAGGACAAGCCCCAGCCCCAAGAGGGCAGCCGTGACCAAAACCGTGGGCGCGAGAAGGACCACGACGAAACGGGCCTTGGAGAGCACGAGGCCGGGGCATCCCGCATAGAGCATACCCGCCTGGTAGCCAAAGCTCACCCGCGTGCCGGGGCCACCGAGGACGCGCATGAACAGCGCGTGCACAAGCTCGTGCACGGGGAGCGCCACGGCGGAGAGGGCAGCCATGGCAAGAGGCCACATCGCCGCGCCCCAATCGCCCGGGAGCGCCCGCATCTCCTCGATGACGCCGGTGCCCGCCACGACGGAGAGCGCCACGGCGAGCGCAGACCCGCCGATGAGGAGCCACGCGCTTGCTCGCACGAGGCGTTGGCGCAGGGCGTCATCGCCAAAGAAGTCGATGTCGCCGAGGGTACGTGTGGACGATTCCTCGGTGACCGCGGCGGGTTCACAGGGCGCGGTGGGCTCGCAGGGCGCGGCAGATCCGCAGGACGCGACGGGCTCGTCAAGCACGCCGGACCCGCGGGACGCGTCGAGCCCGTCAGCCGCGACAGGCATGCCGGGCGCAGCAGGCTTGCATCCCTCCGAGGGGCCGTCGAGACGCAGCTCGTAGACGTTCGTCCAGCCGGTGATGGGAAGGCCCTCGTAGGGGAACCACTGCGGCGCGTGGAGCGTGAAGCCAAGCTCGCGGTAGAGGCGGTTCGAGAGGCTCTCCGGGCTGGTGTTGATGCGCAGGGCCTTGCAGCCTCGCACGATGGCCTCGCGCGCGTACTCCGCGAGAAGCGCCGTCGCGACGCCGCGCCCGCGAGCGGCGGGGTCAGTCGCCAGCAGGTGGCAGGTCAAGAACTCACCCGGACCGAGCGGCTCCCAGTCAGGCTCGGCCCCGGGAAGGCCAAAGTCTCCGTCGAGCGACATGGCGCCGAGGACCGCGGTGCCAGCGTCCGAGACATCGCTTTCCCTGCGAGCATCCGCTTCGCCCTCCCCAGCGTCGACGGCCACCCACGTGACTCCCTCGTGCAGGCGGCGGCTCACGTCATCCGGGAGCGGCCAGAAGCCGCGCAGCCAGCCGCAGGTCTCCTGGCCAGGGACGTCGCAGGAATCGAGGAGATGGTCATACATGGCGAGGATCGCCGGCTCGTCGGCAAGCGTCGCTGCCCTCACGAGGACGCCCTCGATCTGAGGGGCGACACGTGCCACGCCGTCCTCGAACACCACCAGCGGCCGATGCCTACGCACGGGCTCCGCCTCGTCCATGGCGCGAGCGGCACGGCGCACGAAGGCGGAGGCGTCCTCCCCCTCCTCGCGGCACGCGACGGAGAGCGCGCGATGCGGGCTCCTCTCGGCAAGGGAACGCGCGGCACGGGCGCCGGCGCCCCCTGCCAGCAGATGCGCCTGGGTCACGCCGAGCGCACTCATGGCCTCGGCCACGTCCGGCCCCTCGAGCTCACGAGCCTCGCAGGACACGCTCGCGACGCTTCTCCCAAGGGAGGCGAGGTCGCAAGCGGCATCCTCGGCAAGCTCGTCATCGACAAGCGCAAGCACGGGCGCCGGCTCGTACGTCATGCCAAAGGGCGTCCCGGGAACGTCAGCCACGCCCTCCGGGGCCTCGACGCACACGCGCGCCACCGAGCTATCCGCAAGCGCCACCTTGATGTCTGCCGTCCTCGCCATGCCCATCCCCTCGATAGTCGTCGCCTAGAAGGATACCCGCTCGCGCGCGGCAGCGCGAAAGGCCGCGTCAGCCGTAACGGAGCGGTTGCGAATGGATGCGACGCCGCGGGCAAGACAAGCGAACGCCCCAAAACGAAAGGGGCGGCCCCGAAGGACCGCCCCAGGCGTCACGCTATGTTGCGAGCGAGCATTCGCGCGAGCGAGCCAGCGCATTCCGCGAGCCTCGCCCCGGCGGGCGCCCCACCCCCGTAGGGCACCCGCGTCCGCGCGCCCCTACTTCTCCAGACCGGACTCGCTGGCGTCCAGCGGCTTCTTCCAGAAGGAGAGGATGAGGCAGCCCACCACAGAGCCCACGAGGCAGACGACGAGCCACATCGCGGGGTTGCCGATGACGGCAGTGACCCAGGCGCCGCCATGCGGGGCGGGGCTGGTGCAGCCAAAGGCCGCGGAGAGGCCGCCGGCGATGGCGGAACCGATGATGCAGCTGGGCAGGACGTGACCAGGATCGGCGGCGGCGAACGGAATGGCGCCCTCGGAGATGAAGGAGAGGCCCATGATGTAGTTCACGAGGCCGGCGTTGCGATCCTGCTTGGTCCAGCGGTTCTTGAAGAACGTGGTGGAAAGGGCGATGACCAGCGGCGGAACCATGCCGCCTACCATGACGGAGGCCATGATGACCTGACCGGTGGTGCCAAGGCCAGAGCTGGGATCAAGGGCGGCGGTGCCGAACACGTAGGCGGCCTTGTTGAAGGGGCCACCCATGTCGACGGACATCATGCCGCCGAGGACGAGACCGAGAACCACGATGTTGCTCGTGCCGAGGCCGGCGAGAAATCCGTTAAGCGCGGTGTTGATCGCGGCGAAGACCGGGTTGAGCGCGAGCATCACGACGCCAATGGCGAGCGTGCCAAGGACGGGGTAGATCAGCATCGGCTTGATGCCCTCGAGCGAGCTCGGGAGCTTGTCGCAGGCGCGCTCGATGCCCAGGGTGAGGTAACCAGCAGCGAAGCCCGCGAAGAGCGCCGCGATGAAGCCGCCGGAGACGAGCGTGGTCGCGTCGAGCGTTCCCAGGTAGGCGAAGTCATAGCCAGCCTTGGCGAAGAGGCCGCCGACGAAGCCGGGAGCGAGGCCCGGACGATCCGCGATGGAACTCGCGATGTAGCCTGCGAGGATCGGGAGCATGAGGCCGAACGCCTCGCCGCCGATGGTCTTGAACAGGGCCGCGGCCGGGATCGAGGAGCCATAGGCCGAAGTGCCGAGACCAGGCTGGTCAACGAGGAACGCGATGGCGGTGAGGATGCCGCCGCCGATCACGAACGGCAGCATGTGGGAGACGCCATTCATGAGGTGCTTGTAGATCTTGTGCCAGGTCGACTCACCGTCAGAGGTCGCGGCGGGAGCGGCGGCGCCACCAGCGTTGTGGTGGACGGGCGCACGACCCTCCATGACCTCGTTGATGAGAGCCTCGGGCTCGTTGATGCCACGGGAGACCGGGCAGCTGAAGAGCGGCTTGCCGTCGAAGCGGGAGAGCTCGATGTTCTTATCGGCGGCGATGATGACGCCCTTGGCACCGGCGATGTCCTCGGCCGTGAGGACGTTCTTGGCGCCCGCGGAGCCCTGAGTCTCGACCTTGATGCGCAGGCCCATCTCCTTGGCCTTGTTCTCGAGGGCCTCGGCGGCCATGTAGGTGTGAGCGATGCCAGTCGGGCAGGCGGTGATGGCAACGAGGTCGTAGCCTGCGGCGTCAGCGGTGGCGGCAGCAGCGGCCTTCGCATTCTCGGCAGCAAGCTTGGCGTCCTCGGCGGCGTCGATGACGGCGAGGAACTCCTCCGGGGTCTTGGCGGCGCGGAGGCTGTCGCAGAACTCCGGGTCCATCAGCAGCATCGAGAGGCGCGAGAGGACCTCGAGGTGGACGTCGGCCTTGGTGTCGGGCGCGGCGATGAGGAACATGAGCGTGGTGGGCAGGCCGTCCGGCGCGTCGTAGTCGACGCCCTCGGGCAGCGTCATCGCGGCAAGGCCCGGCGCGGAGACGGCGGCAGTCTTGGCGTGCGGGATCGCGATGCCCTCGCCAAGCGCCGTGGAACCGAACGACTCGCGTGCATGGACGGCCTCGGTGTAGGCGTCGACGTCGACGACGTTGCCCTGGGTCTCCATCAGCTTGACGAGCTTGGCGATGGCATCGGCCTTGTCAGACGCGACACCCCCGATCTTGACGGCCTCAGGCTTGAGCAGACTGGTGATTCTCATTACTCAACCTTTCTCTCCCGGGCGCGTGCCCGGACGATATTCGCAGCACCAACTCGCAGGAACGGTGCGGCAGGACAGAAGGGCCGGAGCGCCGCGCGCGAGCGCGAGGGAGAGGGGCGCTCCGGCAAGGAGGAGGATCGGCGGAAAGAGACTAGCGCGAGCCGGCCATGAGCGCCTCGACCTCGGGACGCGTGGCGAGGTGGTCGGAGAAGGCGCTGGCAGAGCCGCTGGCAAGCGCCATGCGGAAGGCCGTCTCGTAGGAGCCGGTCTCCATGAGGCCGGCGAGGAAGCCGGCGACACTCGAGTCGCCCGCACCCACGGAATTCACGACGGTGCCCTTGGCGGCGGGACTCTGGAAAACCTGACCGTCGGCTGCGACGAGCACGCCGCCCTCGCCCGCCATGGAGACGAGCACGTTCTGGGCGCCGGCCTCCTGCATGCGCTTGGCATACGGAACGACCTCGTCGCGGGTCTTGAGGGCCACGCCGTAGATGTCGCCCAGCTCGATGTTGTTGGGCTTCACGAGGAAGGGCTTGTAGGGAAGGACGCGCGTGAGCAGGTCGCGTTCGGCGTCGACCACGATGCGGACGCCGCGGCCGTCGAGGCGGGCCATGATGCGCTCGTACATGTTGCCGGGAAGCGTGTTGGGCACGGAGCCGGAGACGACGAGGGTGTCGCCCTCGCCCAGGACGTCGAGCTTGGCGTAGAGCTCCTCGATGTTCTCCGCGGTGATGAGCGGGCCCTGGCCGTTGAGCTCGGTCTCCTCGTTGCTCTTGATCTTGGCGTTGATGCGGCTCATGCCCTCGGCGACCTCGATGAAGTCGGCGGAGACGCCAGCCTCGCTCACGCGACGGGCGATCTCGGCGCCGGTGAAACCGGCGAGAAAGCCGAGCGCACGGGAGGCGTGGCCGAGGTTGCCCAGGACGATGGAGACGTTGATGCCCTTGCCACCGGGGAGAACCTGCTCGTAGGTGGTGCGGTTAATCACACCGAGGCGCATGTCGTCCACGCGGACGATGTAGTCGAGCGAGGGGTTGAACGTTACGGTGCAGATCATGCGGATACCTCCACGACGTTGGAAAGACCAGAGATGGCGGGGTCGACAACGCCGCAGGTGACGAGCGTCGCGTCCTCGAAGCGGGAGAAGGTGACCGGCGTCACGACGCCGATCTTGCTGGCGTCTGCCAGGACGAAGCGCTCGCGGGCGTGCTTCATCGACTCGAGCTTGACCATGGCCTCGCTCGCATCCGGCGTGGTGAAGCCCTGCTCGCGGGTAACGCCGTTCGTGCCCCAGAAGCCCTTGGAGAAGTTGTAGCGAGAGAGTGCGTCGAGCGCGCCGGGGCCCACGATGGCCTCCGTGCCAGCCTTGACGTCGCCGCCGATGACGATCGTGCGGGCGCCGCGGTTGGCGAGCGCGAGCGCCAGGGAGACGGAGTTGGTGACGAAGGTCGCGAGGCAAGCGGTGTCCGAGAGGTGCTCAACGATGGCCTGCGTGGTGGAGCCGGAGTCAAGGTAGACGAAGTCATCCGGCTGAATCTGAGCTGCTGCCCAGGCGGCCAGCACGTGCTTCTCGGACGTGTGGAGGTCGCGCTTCTCGGCCATGGTGGGCTCGACGGCGACGAAGGGCGCGGGCGTGAGCGCAGTCTCGACGCTGGCGGCGCCGCCGTCCACCTTCACGAGAAGACCGGCGCCTTCGAGTCGATCGAGGTCGCGGCGAATCGTGGACTCTGATGTGTCGAACAGGTTGGCGAACTCCGCGACGGAAACGGTGGCGTTCTCCGCGACCATCTCGACCATGCGCTGGCGACGTTCCTCGGCGAGCATGACGCTCCTTCAACCGGCTCTAGCCGTGGGGCCTGAGTGCCCGCGGGCCTGAGCTTTCGCATCTTACAATGCGTACTATTGCACACTTCTGCGCAGATTTGAGCAATAGTGTGCAAACTCACGCAAAAGCGAGCGTGAGTGGTCGATTTTGAGCGGCGAACGGTTGGTTGAGGCGGCACGGCGCTCTCGATTGCAACGCTTTTGACTCAAAATGGAGTCACGCGCGATCGCAGTGAAACCGCCGCCCAAAGGGAAAAAGTTGTCAAGTAGGGGCCTGATTGGCGACTCGCAAAGTAGACCACCAACATGCAAACTATTCACCTGCATGTTTTAAATCTAAACTTGGAGCCCTACTTCAGGTGACTCGTTTCAGGCCCCTACTTCGCGGGTAATTTGGAAATTGGGTCCTCTGCGGACTTGGAAATTGGGTCCTCTACGGACACTTGCTTACTTCATGCGGGCGTTGAGCTCGCCGGCAAGCTCGTCGAGGGTCACGCCGTAGCGCTCGAAGGTCACGAGCAAGTGACAGACGAGGTCGCCCGCCTCATAGCGGATATGGTCGTGGTCATCGTCCTTGCATGCCATGATGACCTCACTCGCCTCCTCCGCAATCTTCTTGAGCAGCTCGTCCTCGACGTCCGTGAGCAGGCGCGCGGTGTAGCTCGTCTCGGGCGAGGCATCTCGGCGGATGTGGATGGTCGCGGCAAGGCCCTCGAGGGTCTCACAAAAAGAAAGGGTCGGCTCCCGAAGGAAGCCGACCCTTTCCTGTAATCTGCATAGCTCTCGCTCATTCGCGACTTCGAGCGTGGCGCTTTCCTGCCGCCAGAGCGCAATCATCACGGCATCGACCAAGGCGCGTTCGCCCCAGTACCGCACATTCCCGGCGTGGTCGCCGCACCAGCTCGCAGTCGCCGAGAGACAACCACAACTCGCGAACGCACCTCCGTCGGCGCATAACGCGTCAGCCGCCGAGATAGGCCTGCTTCACGCGATCGTCGTTCGCAAGGTCAGCTGCGGCGCCGCTCATCGACACGCGACCGGTCTCAAGCACATACGCGCGATCCGCGACGGAAAGCGCCATACGCGCGTTCTGCTCGACCAGCAGAACCGTAGTGCCCGTATCGTGCAGGCTCTTAATGATGTTGAAGATCTCCTGCACGAGAATGGGAGCGAGGCCCATCGAGGGCTCATCGAGCATGAGAAGACGCGGCTTGCTCATGAGCGCGCGGCCCATGGCGAGCATCTGCTGCTCGCCGCCGGAAAGCGTGCCGGCGCTCTGGCCCTCGCGTTCCTTCAAACGAGGGAAACGGTCGAAAACCATCTCGAGTGAATCGGCGATCTCCGCCGAGTCGCGGCGCGTGAAGGCACCCATCTCGAGGTTCTCGCGAACGCTCATCTGCAGGAACACACGCCTGCCCTCGGGACAGAGGGCCATGCCCTTGCCCACGATGGTGTGCGGCGGCACGCCCAGAAGGCTCTCGCCCTCGAACTCCACCTTACCCTCACGCGGCTTCAGGAGACCTGCGACGGTGTTGAGCGTCGTGGACTTTCCGGCGCCGTTCGCACCGATCAGCGTCACGATCTCGCCCTCCTCCACGTCGAAGGAGATGCCCTTCACCGCGTGGATGGAGCCGTAGTAGACGTTAAGGTCCTCAACGTGAAGAATACTCATGCCTTAGGCCTCCTCGTCAGTCGTGGTCGCAGGCGCGGCAGCGGGAGCGTCATCCTGCTTGCCGAGATACGCCTCGATGACCAGCGGGTTGCTCTGGATCTGCTCGGGCGTGCCCTTTGCGATGATCTTGCCGAAGTTCAGGACGGCGATGCCCTCGCAGATGCCCATGACGAGGTCCATGTCGTGCTCGATGAGCATGATGGCGATCTGGAACTCGTCGCGAATCTTGCGGATGTTATCCATGAGCTCGGCCGTCTCGGACGGGTTCATGCCAGCGGCAGGCTCGTCGAGCAGCAGGAGCTTCGGATTGGTGGCCAGCGCTCGAACGATCTCGAGCCTGCGCTGGGCGCCATAGGGCAGCGAACCCGCGATGTGGTTCGCATAGACGCCCATGTCGAAGAAGTCGAGCAGCTCGAGGGCGCGCTCGTGCATCTTCTTCTCGGCGGACCAATACGAAGGGAGGCGCAGCACGGCGCTCGCAGTGCTCTCTTTGATCTGGTTGTGCAGGCCGATCTTGACGTTGTCCTCGACGGTCAGCGACGAGAAGAGACGGATGTTCTGGAACGTGCGCGCGACACCAAGGCGACTCGCAGCGGCGGCGTCCATGCCGGCGGTATCGGTGCCGTCAAGCATGACCATGCCACGCGTGGGGTTATAGACCTTGGTCAGCAGGTTGAAGACCGTGGTCTTGCCGGCACCGTTCGGGCCGATGAGGCCGGCGATCTCGGTCTTGCCAACGGTGAAGTTGAAGTCATCGACCGCACGGAGGCCACCGAAGTCGATGCCGAGGTGGCGGCACTCGAGGACGGGGCGATCGTAGAGGTCGCGCTCGGGGATGATGGCGTCGCTGGGCAGAGGCACCATCTTGGTGCGCTCGCGGCGCTCGGCGGCGTGGCGCGAGGATGCGTTGCTAGGCATCGGCCTCGCCTCCCTTCTCGGCCGCGGCGTCCTGCGACTTCACGGGCCTCTTGAACTTGGACTTCAGGCCGCCTGCGAGCTGACGCAGCGTCGGGTTGTTGGAAACGATCATCACGAGAATGAGCACGACAGCGTAGATGAGCATGCGCCAGTCGGAGATGGCGCGCAGCATCTCGGGCAGCACGGTGAGGACCGCGGCGGAGATGATCGAGCCGCGCACGTTGCCCATGCCGCCAAGGACGACGAACACCAGCACCAGGATCGAGGTGTTGAAGTCGAATTTCTTCGGCACGATCGAGCTGTAGCCCATCGCGTAGAAGCAACCGGCGGCACCTGCGAGCGCGGCGGCGACCACGAAGGCGATCATGCGGTACTTGGTGACGTTGATGCCCACGGACTCTGCTGCGATGCGGTTATCGCGAACGCTCATGATGGCACGGCCGGTGCGGCTGTTCACGAGGTTGAGCACGACGGTCACGGTCACGAGCACGAGCACGATGCCGATGGCGAAGGTCGACATCTTCGTGATGCCCGTCGCGCCCTGCGGGCCGTTGATGAGCAGCGTGCCGCCCTGCATGCCGAGGGCCTTCGCGTCGCGCAGCGAGAAGTGCAGGCCGCTCGCGTCGAGACCGACGTAGAGGTTGTTCAGGATGTTCTTGATGATCTCGCCGAACGCCAGGGTCACGATGGCGAGGTAGTCGCCGCGCAGGCGCATGACCGGAATGCCGATGACAAAGCCAGCCACGCCCGCGATGACGGCGGCGATGACGAGCGCGAGCACGTAAGCCAGAAGGGCGTTGTTGATGAGCCCGTTCACGAGGCTGAACGCGACGAAACCCGAGAACGCGCCCACGCTCATGAAGCCCGCGTGACCAAGCGACAGCTCGCCCGAAATGCCGACGACGAGGTTGAGCGACACGGCCATGCACACATAGGCGCAGATGGGAACCAGCTGGCCCGCGAGCGAGTTAGTCAGAATGCCCGTAACCTCGAGAACCGTCATGAGGGCGAAGAATCCGATGACGACGGCGTACGTGATGAGGTTGGACTGCAGCCGCTTGCTCATGCGGCGGGGAGCGGCTGCGGCGGTGGTGTTCTTGTCTGCCATGGCGCTACACCTTCTCCCTGACGGTCTTGCCGAGCAGGCCAGACGGCCTCACGAGCAGTACGACGATAAGCACTCCGAAGACGATGGCGTCAGCAAGCTGCGTGCCGACGTATGCCTTCGCGAAAATCTCGATGACCCCGAGGACGAGGCCACCCACAAAGGCACCGGGGATCGAGCCGATACCACCAATGACCGCGGCAGTGAAGGCCTTGATTCCCGGAAGCGAGCCGGTGGTGGGGATCAGCGTCGGGTAGGCGGAGCACATGAGCACGCCGGCGACAGCAGCCAGGCCGGAGCCAATGGCAAACGTGAGCGAAATGGTCGAGTTCACGTTAATGCCCATGAGCGTGGCAGCGCCACGATCCTCGGAGCAGGCGCGCATGGCCTTGCCCATACGAGTCTTGCCAATAAACATCGTCAGACCGATCATGACGATGATGCCGGTGACGACCGTGACGATGGTGATGGCGCTCACCACGAGCTGCCCGTCAAACAGGGAAACGGACGGCAGATTCACGACGGACGGGAACGACTTGGTGTCGGAACCCCAGATGAGCAGCGCCGAGTTCTGCAGGAAGTAGCTCACGCCAATGGCGGTGATGAGCACGTCGAGCGACGGCGCGTTTCGAAGGGGCTTGTAGGCAAGGCGCTCGATAACGATACCCAGGACGGTGCAGCCGACGATGGAGAGCAGGACGCCCACTCCGGTGGGAAGTCCCAGGTAGTTCACGGCACAGAAGCAGATGTAACCACCGACCATAATGATGTCGCCGTGAGCGAAGTTCAGCATCTTGGCGATGCCGTACACCATGGTGTAGCCCAGGGCGATGATCGCGTAGACGCTGCCGAGCGACAGGCCGTTGATGAGGTTCGTCAGAAAGCCCATGTCATGCCGCCTCCTTTCAAATCATGTCACCGAAACCGGTTCGCAACTGGCGTGGAACCTCCCGGTAACCCTTGTCTCCTACCGACGCTGTCTCTTATACACATCTGAC
>ENA-OUQP01001285-OUQP01001285.1-human-gut-metagenome-genome-assembly--contig:-NODE-1285-length-17524-cov-8.020665_pt1 | contig 17524 bp, 17 predicted proteins | sample MGYA00237951_ERZ548836 | MGnify/ENA primary metagenome ERZ548836 (study PRJEB26490, sample SAMN05194702) | human gut metagenome | biome: terrestrial biome; feature: human-associated habitat; material...
TAATCAGGGTGTCCGGGATTCGAATTCCCGCGGGCGCACCAAAAAGCACCAGACAAATTTTTGTCCGGTGCTTTTTTGTTGTGTCATTCAAGATTTTCAACATTGTGATTCCTTTTTGGCTGCTTAGCCCGCTTTTCATTTTCTCCAGATCATCACCCCCATCCAGAACAGGTTGGCGAAGATCCTGTCGGTGCCGGTGGCCACCATGGCCGGGAACAATGCCCAGGACAGCACCACCCGATGGCAATATGCCCCAGCATCTGCCGCGTTCCTGGAATACATTCGCTCTCGGCTGGGGGATGCCTTTTGCTGATTTCACCCATACCAACAACAAACACCGTGCCGCCATGCAGGGGGTTCTCCTGCTTGCGGCACGGTGCTTTGTTGTATCAGGCTATTGTCGGGTTATTGTTTCTTTTTGGCAAGCTGTCTGCCCACGGCCCACAGCCAATCCAATGCGGCGGCGGCAAGGGCGGGGTACACGATCAGGCCGAACAGCTGGTACCAGGTGGGGATAAAGTAATCTGCCCCGCCGGGCAGGGTGCTGGCGGCGTTCAGGGTAATGCTTTGCGGAGTAAAGGTCAGGCCCACGGTCTTGTTTTCATCGGGGCTGCAGGGATCCAGCCGCAGTGCCACGATCTGGGTGCGCGGCAGGGTGTACACATAGGTGCCGTCTGCCAGCACTTTGGGGAAGACGCGACGGTCCTGGCTGTATGGCTCCCCCGTTTTTGTGGTGTAATACAGGCACATTTCGCGGGAATCGCCGTCAAACTCCACGTTGTAGCTCACGGTACGCACCACGCGGCCGGATACATCCTCCAAAATCATCTGCGGGTCGCCGCCTGTGGTAATCAGCTGGCCCTGGGGTGCGCTGTTCTCCCCCGGCTCCCCCCAGGTCAGCTCGGCCAGCTGCCAGCTTTCAATGGGGATCGAGGTTTCAGTCAGGGTGCCTTTTGCCTTGGCGGAGCTGTCCCCCGCAAAGGCCACCGCACCCTGCACCAGCCAGAACACCAGCGCCGCGCACCAGCACAGCACCGGCAAGGCAAAGCGATGGGCAAACAGTCGGTTCAGGCGGCTTTTCCATGTCATCTCTTTCATTGGGCCGCCTCCTTGCTCATCTGCATTGTGACCGGCTCATACCCGGCATCCGTTACGCGGTAGAGCAGGGTCTGCCCCGCCTGCGCAGCGGCCAGGTGGTCGGTAAACAGGTTCTGATAGCTCTGCACAAAGATATCGTCGATCTTTTGCAGGTAAAGCACCGTACAGCCGTTGGCACGCACGGTTTCATCCAGACGTTCAGCGGTGTAGGGGTGGTAGTAGCGCTGCTTCACGCCCTCCTCCTGCGGTTCCAGCTCCGGCAGGCCGAAGGTTCCGCCGCCGCCCTCCTGCGTGGCCCCCACGCCGGAGTAATCCACCAGGACGGGGTAAAAATCAAACACGGCAGAGAACCAGTGTTCGCCGTTATCCCCCTGGCTGACAAAAAACACGCGGTCGTTTTCGTTCAGGTAATCGCTGCACAGCCAGTCAGCTTCGGCGCGGGCGGTCTTGCGGTCGGCGAATTCGCCATCCGAGAAGCCCAGCACCGAAAGCTGCGGCAGGATCATGCCATTCACCCGCACCAGCATGGCGGCGGCCATCAGCAGAACACCGGCCTGGCCCGCCAGGGCAATCCAGCGGCGGGCCGGGGCTTTCTGTTCGCCATCCGCGGTTTGCAGGGCGGTGCTCCAGCAGGCCAGCGCCATAAAGAACCAGCCGATATAGTAGGTATAGATATAGCGGTTATAATCCACCAGCCCCACGGCCTGATCCGGCTTGAAAATAAAGCCATAGCTGAGCGCCAGCATGAGGTTATACCCCACAAAGCATGCAAGGGACAGCACCCCGATGCAGCCAATGCGCAGCTTGAGCTGGCGGCCTCTGGCGCAGATGGCCGCCACCAAGAACACCAGCAGAATCAGCACCACAACATTGCGGCCCTGGCCGATCATGCTCAGCCGACCATCCGAAGTCCAGAACTGGTGGCCCATATCGGCCATGGCTTGGGTGAACTGGCTCTGGCGCTCGGCGTAAAAGCCCTCCACCGGCTGGCCCAGCAAAATCTTGATGCCGTTGATGACCACGGCGGACAAGGGGGCGCTGGTTTCGCCGGTGCCGCCCTCGCTGGCACTTTTGGCAACCAGAATGCCCACATAGCGGATGTTCCAGAAATAATAGATCAGCATGGGCGCGGCAAAGCAGGCAATGGCAAAGCCGGTGCGGCGGGCAAGGCCCTTTTTGAAGGGATGCTCCGCAAACAGCCAGGCATCCACAGCCATCAGCCCCGCCGCCACCAGGGACAGCACAAAGGTGTTGGCCTTGATGTTGGCCGCCAGCGCCAGTACCGGCAGTACGGCCCACTTGGGGCCGCCGGTTTTGCGCAGCGCCAGCCACAGCGCCACAGCGCCGCCCAGTGCAAGGCCCGCGGGCACATCGCCATAGGCGGTCATATAAGTGGTATCCAGATAGATCGTATGGTTATACACCGTCAAAAACCAGGGGGCAAACCAGCAGATTGCTGCCAGCGGCACCGCAATGCGGTACTGGCGAAAGTTCAGCCCGCCCAGCACCGCGGCAAACACGGCGGCGGCCAGCACATCATACGCCACATAGATCTTCCAGTCTGCATAATGGCCCAAAAACTGGAAGAAGTAGGAGAGCAGCGGCAGGCCGGGGTTCTGGGTCTGGGGCCAGGGGGTTCCAAGGGTAGCCAGGGCATACAGGCGGTTATCCGCCTTGGTCACCTTTACGGCGGTAGCCCACAGGCTGAGTTCATCATACTTGGTTGCCAGCGGCTGGCGGATGAAAAAGTACACCGCAAATGCCAGCGCCATGCCCCAGAACAGCACCGCCCCCGGTGTAACCAGGCGGCGGTAGGCCGGGCGCTGGCCTTTGTGGGGCACCAGCGCCCACACGCCGCTGCCCGCAAACACCGCCCACAGCAGCACAGTGCCGGGCAGCAGCAGGTTTGCCATGCCCGCAGCCGTCAGCCAGGCAACGGCAATGCCCAGCGCGGTCAGCGGGGCCAGCGCAGCATGCAGGTTACATTTGAGCGTTAGGAACGCGCAGAACAAAAACAGCACCGCCAGCGCGGCAAAGATGCAAAGCAGCTCCATAGAATCACCATTTTATACAACATAAAAGCCCTGCGGGTGTGCCCCCAAGCCATGGGCGCACCGCCCCACAGGGCTCTTTTTTACTTTTTGCGGAAAACATCAACGGCAAGGCAGGCAAACGCAGCCCCCACAGCCGGGGCAAACAACAGCAGCAGCCATTGGCCGCCGTTTGGCACAAAGCGCAGGTACCACGGCTGTACCGGGTTGAGCACCACGCCGTCCAGCCGGGTAGGCACGCCGCCCACACTGTCCGGGTCAATGCGCAGCCCGGTCACGGTAAGGCCGCCCAGGTCAAAGGTATACTGGTTTTCGCCGCTCACGCGGGCAAAAACTTTCTGGGTCTCGCTGTACTCGGTCTGGCCGGGGCGCAGGTAATACAATGCTATGCTGCCGGGCGGCAGGTAGTGCACGGCGTCCAGCTCCACCGTTTCCAGCCAGGCTTCGCCCCGCCAGATGATGTGCGGGTCGTTGTCGGTGGAAAGATACCAGCCGGGTTCATCCACCGGCGCGGTATGCCATTCATCGTCATCATAATTGACAAAGCTTTCAAATTCCAGGTCATCTGCCGTCAGGGTGCGGGTCACCATAGTGCCGTCTGCTTTATGGTTCAGCATCACAGCGCTGCCCACCAGCACGTACACCAGCCACACAATAACAGCGGCGGCATATGCCAATATCAGCAGCTGCTGGGGGCGCAGCGGGCGGCCCGCACGGGCGGGGGCGGCAAAACGCTTGGTTGGGCGTTTATCTTTCATTGTACCACCCCGCTTTCTGCCACAGCCACCGGGGTAAAGGCGATAGGCTTGCTGCGGCCTTCAAACCGGTAGAGGGTTGCGGGCATATTCGCTTTCAGCCCTCCTTCAAACCGGCTGCTGAACTCCCGCTCCAGATAGTCGTCCGCGCGGTCGATCAGCAGGTAGTCGATCTGCTTTTCTTCCATATAGGCGGTCAGAGAGTCTACGGTGCAGACCGCCTCAAAGTCATACAAGGTCCAGTTCAGGCTTTCCACCAGGTTCATAAAGTCGGAGTCCCACCGGCTGGAATAATCATCGTTGCCCCACCAGGTACCGCCATAGCCGTTGACCACCTTGGCGGTCAGCTCATACTTGTAGTAGTACCAGCGGGTGGCATCATCGCCCTGACTGATGACCAGCACGCGGTCCGGCCAGTCCAGCACGGTGTTCATTGCTTCAGCGCGGTTCTTTACATCGCGGCGCAGGGTGTACAGGCTGTTGGCGTTGGTCCAGAACCCGGCTGCGGGCACACCGCGCCAAGCAAAAATACCCAGCACTGCCGCAGCGGCCAGCCCCAGCGCCGCACGGCCCAGCCGCTGCGCCGCGCCGCTGCCCTGCCCCACCGCAAAGCCCAGCACACAGAAGCCGTACAGCATCCACCCCTGCAGGTAGGGCGCGATATAACGCTCATAGTCCTTCAAGGCGGAGCCTTCGGCCTCGGAGAAATTGTAGAAGTACAAAATCAGGTGGAAGAGATACAGCGCGGCAAAGCAGAACGCCCCGCCCACAAAGCCAACCACGGTGCGGCGGCGTGCGGCACCGGCAGGCGCTGCCACAAAGGCCGCCGTGAACAGCAGCAGAATGCAGCTGACGGCCATGATGGGCGCGCCCACCAAACAGACGCGGCGGTACAAAAATGCCTGGCCCATGCTCTGCATGATCTGGGCAAAGCGTTCTTCGCGCCCAATGCCCAGCAGCTGCTTGATGCCGCCGGTCAGCACAGCACCATAGCTCAGGCCCGCGCTGCCCACGCTGGCCCCAGTGGTTTCGGTTGGGGTCACGGCGGCGGTATAGCGGTTCCAGCTGATAAACACCGCCAGCACCACCGCCGCCAGAATACTGCATTTTGCCAGCGATACGCCGAAAATGCGGGCAGGCTTTGTATCCGGGTGCGGCGTACCGAACAGCTGATCCAGCCCGATCAGGAACGTAACGATCAAGGCATAGGCAAAACCGATATCTTTGGTCATGGTCAGCACGGCAAGTGGCATGGCACAGGCAAAAAAGCCGGTTTTGCGCCCGCCCGCCGCGGCATACAGGCACAGGGTTCCGCCAAACAGCAGCGCCAGGGGGGTATCCGCCATGGCGTTGGCGTAAATGGTGGATGGGGTGCCCGCCGGAACCACGCTGAAAAAGAACGGCAGAAGAAAGCCCGCAGCAAACACCAACACAGCACCCGCCCAGTTTTTGCGCGGCATGGCTGCCGCCGGGGCAATGCAGGCCAGGAACAAAATATCCAGCCCGGCCAGGCACTGCCATTCATAAAACTGGCCCGGTACGCGCTGGAAGAGATAGGAAACCAGGCTGGTTGCCGGGTAGGTAAAGCTCGCCGTCAGGTTGATGGGATCCGCCACATACAGCGCAGCGCGCTCCGCCACCATCTTGGGGGCCAGGCCCCAGGCGGTAAATTCATCCCACTGGGTAAACATGGGCTGCTGCAAAGCAAACAGCACCCACAAAAAGCAGCTGCCGCCCACAAAAAGCAAAAAGCCGGGGCTGAACAGCGCCCGCCGGATAGCCCGCCACCCGGCACGCACCCCAAAGTAGACCCCGCCGGCCAGCCAGACCGCCATGATGATAAAATGGCCGAACTGCAAAAGCCCCAGCAGGGAAAGCAGATACAGCACCACGGCCGACCCGCACAAGGCGGGCAGCGACAGCAGGGCGGCATCGAACCGGGTGCATGCCGCCACGCACAGACAGCATGCGGAGAAGAACAGCAAAAACAGCAGGCCGAATACAATCTGCACGGTACAGCACCTCCCGGATTGAAATTAAAAAATAATAGAGAATCATGTTGGTGGACCGCCGCCCGGTGGGCGGCTCAGAAATTTGGGGCAAGGTAGCATATAAAGGCTGATTCTATATTCGCAGACTATCACGCAAAAGCCGCGAAAAACCGCAGATTTGATCGTGCCGCAGGCACACCGCCATTATTCTTTATTCTTTTAGCTATTCTCTCATATACGCGTAAGCCAGCTCACGCGTATACGACGTACACCGGCCCCACAAAGTAGTGCTGGAAGAGCAGCACAGCGCCAAAAACGGCATAGCAGGCGCACAGCGGGATGATGGCCGCTTCGACTTTTTCTTCCGTGATGGCGGGGCAGATGGTTTTGCGCAGCAGTACAGCCAGGGCGGGCAGCAATGCCAGCCAGACGCAGAGGAAATACCGCGCCTGCAGCCCCACAATGCGCACCATGCCCACCGGGGTATAGGTGATATACATGGCTGCCATGGCACCGGCGGCGTACACCAGCGCCAGCAGCGCCACCCCGCCCACGCGGCGGCGGGTGGGGAACGCATCGGCGCGTTTTGGCTGCGCAGCAGCCAGCAGGGCGGCCAACAGCAGCACCAGCGGGCCGGTCAGGTTCAAAAAGCTGATGGGCAGGTCCTTCCAGCCGAACAGGCCAAGCTGCCCAATAAAGAAATCATTCTCTCCCAGGGTCCCCCAGAACGCAGCAATGGTCCGCAGAGGGTTGCGCAGCACAAAGGCCAGCTGTTCACCGCCGTTTACCGTGCTGCCGCCCTGGCGCTCAATGATGGGATAGCTATAGCGGAACGCCGTTCCGTACCATTCCGTCAGCAGGGTAACAGCCATAGCACCGCCAAAGCCGCCCAGCGCCCACAGCGGGCGGCGTCCCTTGGCGTGCCATTCCCGCTTTGCCACCAAAAAGATAGGCAGCACCCACAAAAGGTTCAGGTACGGTTTAGCGATATTGACAAAGATGCAGGCGGCGGTGTAAATGCCCGCCGTTTGGGTGTTCCACTCCTTGCGGGTCAGCAGGGCAAGCATCAGGTAATAGCAGCCCAGCAAGGTTGCATCATAGCTCAGTGATGCCCCCATAAAAAGCGACATCGGCAGCAGCATAATGGCCGCAAAGGCCGGGCGGTAACGCTCCGCTTTGGCCAGCGCCAACGCGCACAACAGCGTGTAGGCCAGCAGGTTGACGATGCGCCCGCCATACAGGCAGCCCAGCGCGCCAAAGCCCAGCAGGCGTGCCAGCGCCATACCAACCGCACCCGGCAGGAATGGAATGACCAGAAAGCTGACCGGCTCGCTGACTGGGTCCGGCACAGAATCCCGCACATCGTGCGCGAGGTACAGGGCAAAGCTATCCGCCATGCTCTGCACTGCGCCGTCCTTGCCGTATTGCTTCAGGGCATAGCCCGCGGTGTTATAGGCTTTTTTCGCCCCGGTATCGGGGTCAGTGCCCACACCGGCAGAGGTATGCGCATTCACCCATGCACCGGGGAACGCTTCCAGCAGGTATGCCACATCGTCCGGGTAGGTGCGGGAAGCATCAAAATCAAAGTGCCCGGTGGAGATGGCATAGGTGCGCAGGTAATGGTCGGCTTCGTCCGGCGTTTGCAGCGGCGGGTTGGCAAATGCAAACAGCAGCCCGCACAAAAAGATGCACACGGCCCCTTTTGCCGCAAATCCTTTTGCAAACCGCCGCACACAATACCCGGCCAGCAGACATACTTCCAGAAAGGCCGCACACCCCAGTGTAACCACCAGGGGGGACACACGGTTATCCAGCCCAAAGAACACCCGCCAGTAATAGGCCCACAGCACGCCGCACACGGCGGCGCACAGCACAGCCAGCCCCCACCGCACAGCGGCGGGCAGCTTTTGTAATTTTATTGGCATAAAACTTCCTTACAACCGCCCTTACAGAATGTACTGGCCGACCTTGTACTGGTCCAGGTTGCCGCGCAGGAACTCAATGGTTTCGGCAAGACCCTGTTCAAAGGTATACTGCGGTTTCCAATCGGTCAGGGTGCGCAGCTTGGTGGCATCGCCCAGCAGGCGGTTGACCTCGCTCTTTTCGGGGCGCAGGCGCTCGGCTTCGCAGACGATCCTGGCGCTGGGGTTGATCTGGGCAATCAGCTCATTGGCCAAATCGCCGATGGAATGTTCCACGCCGGTGGCAATGTTGATTTCCTGGCCAATGGCGGCATCGCAGTCCGCAATGGCCATAAAGCCGTGGGCGGTATCCTTGACATAGTTAAAGTCGCGGGTGGGGGTCAGGCTGCCCAGCTTGATTTCCTGCTGGCCGGCCAGCAGTTGGGTGATGATGGTGGGGATGATGGCGCGGCCGCTCTGGCGCGGGCCATAGGTGTTGAAGGGGCGCACAATGGAAACCGGCAGGTCAAAGCTGCGGTAAAAGCTTTCGGCCAGGCGGTCCGCGCCGATCTTGGTGGCAGAGTAGGGGCTCTGGCCCTGGAACGGGTGGTGCTCGTCAATGGGCACATACTGGGCGGTGCCGTATACTTCGCTGGTGGAAGTAACCATCACGCGCTGGGTGCCCAGCTCGCGGGCGGCGTTCAGCACGTTCAGGGTGCCCTTGATGTTGGTATCCACATAGCTGTCCGGGCTGTGGTAGCTGAACGGAATGGCAATCAGGGCAGCCAGATGGAACACGCGCTCCTGCCCGCGCATGGCAGTACGCACGCCGTTGGGGTCACGTACATCGCCCATAAAGATATCCATTTCATTGCGGATCTCCGGGGGCAGGGTATCGATCCAGCCCAGGGAACCAAACGAGTTATACAGGCAGAAAGCACGCACTTTCTCGCCGCTTTTTACCAGCTCTTCGGCCAGATGGCTGCCGATAAAGCCATCGGCACCGGTCACCATAACGGTATGGGACATTGTAAAAACACTCCTTTTTATATGGCAATACCGCCCGCAGGGCAGAACAATCCAATTATTACAAAATAGTATAACCGATTTGCGGCCTGATTTCAACCAATGCCCCGCCCAGCGTGCAAAAAAGTGCCGGGGCTGCCGCGGATAGGGTAGGCCTACATTAAATTTATATAAAGATCATTCCGTTTGTATCAAAGAGTTCGGCAATATGTTATAATAGGATAAATACAGTGCTGGGCCGCCTTGCCGCATTCCCTGCCCTGTAGTGGAAAGGAGCCTGCACCCATGCCGCAACGCGAACCTGCCCTGCTTTGGCTGCGGGACTGCGCCCTGACCGCATTGGTTCTTGCGCTGTGTACGCTGACAAGCTGGGTATTTTTCCGGCTGGATTTTGTTTCTTCCAACTATATCCTGACCTATATCCTGGGCGTCATGTATATCAACGTCTTTACATCGGGGTTGGTGTACGGCGTTGTGGCTTCGCTGTTCTCGGTGATGCTGGTCAACTATATGTTCATTGACCCCTTTATGCAGTTCCGCATCCGGCCAGACGACATGGTAACGGCAGTGGTCATGCTCTGCGTTTCGCTGCTCTGCTCCTCGCTGACGGGGCGTATCAAGGTACAGGCCGCCCAAAGCGAGCGCAAAGCCTATGCTTCGCAGGTGCTGCTGGAAGCCAGCCGCAGCCTGTTGGGGGCCGAGGACCCTGACACCATTCTGCGGATAACGGCCACCCAGCTGGGCAAGCTGTTGGAGCGCCCGGTCTGCTTTGCCCCCGCACCAGAGCACATTGCACCGGGAACCCTGATTCTGCCTCCTCCCGCCCAGACGGATTACCGCAGTTGCCCGGCGCTGCATGAGTTCAGCACCTATGAGCACAATCTGGCATTATCCATCCTGGATGTGTGTTCCCTGGCGCTGGAAAAAGAAGCCTCCAACCGCGCCCGGCGCGAAATTGAGGAAGCCGCCCGCCAGGAACAGCTGCGCGCCAACCTGCTGCGCAGCATCAGCCATGACCTGCGCACCCCGCTGACAAGCATTTCCGGCAACGCGCTGATTTTGACCGAGAAAAATCCCCTGCTGACCGAGGAAAAGCGCCGGGAGCTTTCTGCCGCAATTTATGAGGACGCCAACTGGCTGAACCATCTGGTGGAAAATCTGCTTTCCATCACCCGGATGGAGAACGGCCAGGTAAACCTGCGCATTCAGCCGGAGCTGATTCAAGACATTTTTGACGATGTACTGGCTCATTTAGACCATGACGCCGCCCGCCACACCATTGTGACCAACGTGGCGGATGACCTGCTGATGGCCGATATGGACGCCCAGCTGATCGAGCAGGTGCTGGTGAACCTCATCAACAACGCCATCAAATATACCCCCGAACATTCCCGCATCGAGCTTTTCGCCGCGCCGGAGGGTAAATTTGTCCGCATCTGCGTAACGGATAACGGCCCCGGCATCCCGGAAGAAAGCCGGGACAAGCTGTTTGATATGTTTTATACCCTTGGCAAAACCCGCAGCGATGGCCGCCGCGGGCTGGGTCTTGGGCTGGCCTTGTGCCGTTCCATTGTTGCCGCCCATGGCGGTGTGATCGATGTACAGAACGCTGCACCGCACGGTGCCTGCTTCCGTTTTACACTCCCGCGAACTGAGGTGACCCTGTATGAATAAACCGCTGATCCTTGTGGTGGAGGATGACCCGGCTGTTGCACGGCTGATCTCCACCACACTGGAAACCCGCAATTATCAGTACCACCGTGTACAGAACGGAGCCGGTGCCCTGTTGGAAGCTGCTTCGGCACGGCCGGATGTAATTTTGCTGGATCTTGGCCTGCCGGATATGGACGGTATTGATGTGATCCGCAAGATTCGCGGGTGGAGCAACGTGCCCATTCTGGTGGTTTCGGCCCGCAGTGATGATGCCGACAAAGTATCCGCCCTGGATGCCGGTGCAGATGATTACCTGACCAAGCCGTTCAGCGTAGAGGAGCTTTTGGCCCGGCTGCGCGTGGCGTTGCGCCGTGTGCGGTATGATACTTGCCGCGCAGGTGACCAGGCCAGCATATACGAGAACGGAGAACTGCGCATTGACTATGCCGCAGGCTGTGTGTACCGCGGCGGAACGGAGATTCACCTGACCCCCATTGAGTACAAGCTGATCTGCGTGCTGGCCAAGAACACCGGCAAAGTGCTGACCCACAACTATCTGCTGAACGAAGTCTGGGGCAGCCCGGCCGCATCGGATACGCCCTCCCTGCGCGTATTTATGGCAACGCTGCGCAAAAAAATTGAGGAAGACCCCAGCCACCCCCGCTATATCCAGACCCACATCGGCGTTGGCTACCGCATGATCCGCCAGTAAAGTTTGGCTTTCAAAATGTAACCGCAACAGCCCGTCCATCCGTTTGTTGCCGGATGAGCGGGCTGTTTCAATTTTATTTATTCGGTTTTCTCTGCTTTACTTGGCTGCGCGGCGTCCGCCTTTGCCGCCGGTCTTTTTGGCGCGGCCGGTGCCGGTCTGGGTGCGGGTGGACTTGGGGGCCGTTTTCTTGGGTTCCGGCTTTGGCATATCCTTTTGCAGCAGCTTATCCGGCACGGGCTGGATGCTCCACAGCTGGTTTTCGCCAAACACATCCTGCCAGATCTGGGCCTGGGTACCGTTATCGACCCGCATGCCTACCAGGTCAATGACCTTATCAGCCAGCACATTGCGGATCTTGGCCTTGCCGCCATCGGCGGGAACAATCTCCCACCGCTGGCCCTTGCCGGTGGTTTTCTCCCACTGGTGCACCCAGGTTCCGTTCACAACACCACTCATGGCCAGGTCCATCACCTTGCCGGTAAAGCGGTTTTTGATGCGGTACTGGCCTTCGGCGGCTTCCTCAAAAATCCATTGCTGCCAGGGCTGACCCTCATAGCTCCACAGGCGGATGGATGCGCCGTTCTCGGTGTTGAAATCGGCAACTTCCAGCACGCGGCCATTGGCGGCAGCGATAGTATAGCAGGCGCCTTCCCGAATGACAGTCTGTGCGGATTTTTTCATAGCGTTTTTCCTCCTTTGCCTGTGCGGCGCTTTTGGTGCCTTACAGGTTATGTATTTATTGTACATATTATAGCACATTCGCACAAAGCGGTTTTGCCAAAATCGTGTAAAGTTTTTTGGTAACACTGCACGCTTTTTCGGGGTTAGCGGGCGGTTTAACCAAAGGTGGCTTGCATTTTTCAGCAATCTATTCTATGATATTATATAAAATAACTGTAATTATAGGAGGCACCCACCTTGAGGATCGCATTGATTGCCCATGATTCCCGCAAAGAGCTTTTGGCCCAGTTCTGCACAGCCTATGTGCGTATTCTGTCTCAGAACGAACTGGTTGCCACCGGCGTGACGGGCAAAGTGGTACACGATACCTGTGGGCTGCCGGTTCGCTGCCTGTACCCCGGTGCACGCGGCGGTGCCGAGCAGATTTCCTCCATGATTGCCTGCGGTGAAATTGATATGCTGCTGTTTTTCCGCGACCCCGTCAACGCCCGGCCCAATGAGCCGAACGCCGTTACCCTGCTGCGCCTGTGCGATACCCGCGCCATCCCTGTTGCCACCAACATTGCCACTGCCGAGGTTTTGATCCACGGCCTGGAGCGCGGAGACCTAGCCTGGATCGAATTGCAGCGCGGGAGAAAATAACGAATATCCACGAAACCCCAGCAAGCATTTGTAGGGCAATACCGCATAATTCTAAGTGCCGCTCCGGCGAGCGAGGTGCGGCAGCTGCCGGAGCGGTGCTTAAGCCGTAAGGCGGGAATTGTGCGGTGTTGCCGTAGATATAACACGATTCCACAAATACAAAAAGCATGTGCTTTTTCCACCTTTGTCGGGCGGGAAATCATATGCTTTATTTTATTCTATTGCTTCCGTTATCTTTCAGGTAATTTTCAGCGCGCGCTGAACGCGGTAGACCAGGTAGCGGAACAGCCCAACGATCATGCTGCCCTCGCACCATAAATAGTTAGGCAGATTACGCCAGTAAAATTTGGGCTTTTTGATTTTGGGCAGGGCGATCTTGGCTTCCGCATAGCCCTTGGCATAATCATTGCCGAAGCCGCGGTGACGGAACATGATAACTTTCAACAAATAGCCCAGCAGCATGGGGATAAAATTGACAACCAGCATGACCACCGGCTGGTTTTTGTAGGGCAGCAGAATGCTGTTGCGGCCGCTCTGAATGCTTTTGAATGGGTTATACCGCACCGCACCGGTGGTGGCACCGCAGATATGGCGGCACTTTGCGGTGGGGCAATAGACGTTTTTATAACCAAAATTGTTGGCGCGCCAGCTGAGGTCAACATCCTCATAGTAGGCAAAAAACAATTCGTCAAAAACGCCAATTTTATCCAAAATGGATTTTCTGTACAGTGCTGCGCCGCCACAGGCAGAAAAAATACGGCAGGGCTTCTGGTAGCGGCTGGCTTTCAGGCCGTCGCCGCGCTTGCAGGCAAAGCCCAGAATCGTCACATAATCTCCGGCGTCATCGGCCAGTTCCGGCTCGTAATAGCGCAGCATCAGGCTGGATACCGCAAAAATCTTCGGGTCGCTCTCAGCGGTTTTCAGCAGCTCTTCCAACCAGTTCGGTTCGGCAAAGGCATCGTTATTGAACAAGGCCATATACTCGCCTTTGGCCATGGCGATGCCCTGGTTGACAGCATGGGAAAAACCGGTATTCTCGCTGTTTTCGATCAGGTGGTAGCGGGGGTTACCGCAGTAGCTGTGGGCAATTTCGAGGCTTTCATCGGTGGAGCCGTTATCGATCACGATCAGCTCAAAGTCCTGCTCAGTCTGCGCCCAGATGGATTCGATGGAATCCCGCAGCCAGCCAGCACCATTCAGATTGGGGATAATCACGCTTGCTTTCACTGTGCTTCCCTCCTTTTAATAACCCATGCCGCCAAGCAGGATGGGCATGTAAGAAAGGCCAACGATCACACTGTGCGCCGCAATCAGCAGGGCCAGAATGACCAGGTCCCCCACCAGCCGCTTGATCATGCAGGCAGTGGCCAGCTTCTGGCGTTCCTCCCATTTGCTGCCGCAAAGGCTCCAGTAAATCATCATGATAAGGCCCACCACCGGGATGGCAAACAACAGCAGCGTTGCAAGGTAATGCCCAGTGCCCATCTCTTCCTGTTGCTCGCCCCCATAGCACATGAAAAAGGGATCATCTTTCAGCGGAAATTCATCCTCGTCTTCATCATCCCAGTATTGAACCATATCCGGGTCCACATGGATGGTATAGCGCGGGCGGCTGGCTTCTGCTTTGGTGGGGGGCAGCGCACGGCCGCAGCGCGGGCAGACGGTAGTTCCCTTGGGAGCCACCAGACCGCATTGTTTACAAATATGCAATTCCATTTATACGTCCCCTTCCAGGCTCAGACTGCGGTCCAGCGGTGTGGCAAGAATGATCTGGGTGTTGGTGTTGCCCATCTTTTGCAGGTGGGTCAGCAGGTGTTCCAGTGCATCAATGCCGGGGCAGCTGACCTTGACGATAAAGTTATAGCTGCCGGTCACGCGGTAGCACTGCAGGATCTGCGGTTCGCCCTGGATCATTTTAAGAAAATGGTCCCGTTCCGATACCGCCGTCTGGATGGAAATCAACGCCTGGACTCGGTTATTCTCGCCGGGGTGGTGCAGGCGCACGGTATAGCCGCCGATGATGCCCTCCTGCTCCATGCGGTGGATACGGCTGGACACCGCCGGACTGGTCAGGTTGACCTGTTTGGCGATTTCCTTGACCGGCATGCGGGCGTTGCGCATCATAAGCTGGATGATTTTGCTGTCTAATTCATCCATGTCGAGTCACTTCCTGTCAGTTTTAGTCAATGAGCACAATAAAAATAAAATAAAGCAAATAAACCTTGTATGGCATTACAAAACCGAAAACTCTTTCATTTTCTGTGCATATGCTGAATTATTTTAAGTTATCTGGGCATCATTATAATAAAAGCAAAACAAAATTGCAAGTATTGCATTTGACATTTTAATAATCAAGGCTATAATGTACTTGTAACAAGAAAGAGAAAAACAGAGTATCCCCCCTTTAAGTTCCCATTTATTACATTACCATCTTCTGACCTTTATATACTTTCCCACCCCTCTATGCACAAAAGCCCGCTTTTCAAGCGGGCTTTTGTGTTTTTGCCTGCCATTTTGTACTCTGCTTTATTTTATGAAGCAGATTTAATTTGCTTTTTCTCCCATACCCTAGTATAATGATGGGTAGTTTGTCTATTTTTATCTTGTTTTGCAAAAACGGAAAGGACTCCGCTGTGAATACACGTCTGGTCGGCATTTTGATCGACTCTTTTCCTAAGATTTTAATTAACGGCCTTACGGTCACCCTGCCGCTTACGATCATTTCTTTTGCGCTTGCGTTGGTCATTGCACTGATTACTGCCCTTGTGCAGACCGCCAAAATCCCCGTTCTGCGGCAACTTGCCCGGTTTTATGTCTGGGTCATCCGCGGCACCCCGGTGCTGGTACAGCTGTTCGTGGTGTTTTACGGCCTGCCCAGCCTTGGCGTACTGATCGACCCGTTCCCGGCTGCTGTGGCCTGCTTTGCCATCAATGAGGGTGCCTACTGCGCCGAGACCATCCGCGCCGCGCTGGAATCTGTTCCCGCTGGTCAGCTGGAAGCCGGGTACTGCGTTGGCATGACCTATCTGCAGACGATGCGCCGTATTGTGCTGCCGCAGGCACTGCGCACGGCGTTCCCGCCGCTGTTCAACTCGCTGATTTCCCTGCTCAAAGATACCTCCCTTGCCGCAAACATTACGGTAACCGAGATGTTTATGGCCACCCAGCGCATTGTGGCGCGCACCTATGAATCGCTGCCGCTTTATCTGGAAGTTGCCTTTATCTACCTGATGTTCTCCACCATCCTGACGCAGGTCCAGCGCTGGGGCGAAAAAAAGCTGAACGCCAAGGGCTTCAGCCAGAATTCCTGAGGAGGTACCGCCATGCAGGAGATGCTGAAAATCACCGGAATCCGCAAATCGTTCAGCACGCTGGATGTGCTGAAAGGCGTGGACCTGACGGTGCACAAGGGCGAGGTTGTTTCGCTGATCGGGCCTTCCGGTTCCGGCAAGACCACGCTGCTGCGCTGCGCCAACTTTTTGGACCAGGCCGAGGACGGCACTATGGTGCTGGACGGCCAGACCTACCATTTGGGCCATGTGCGCCGCACTGAGATGTACGAAGCCCGCCGCCACACAGCGTTTGTGTTCCAGAATTACAACCTGTTTTTGAATAAGACCGCGCTGCAGAACGTGACCGAAGGGTTGATTGTTGCCCGCAAAATGCCCAGGGATGAGGCCGAAGCCCGCGCCCAAAAAGCGCTGGAAAAGGTCGGCCTTGGCAACCGCGGTGCCAGCTACCCCAATCAGCTTTCCGGCGGGCAGCAGCAGCGCGTGGCCATTGCCCGCGCCATTGCCACCGACCCCAAGATCATCTATTTTGACGAGCCCACCAGCGCGCTGGACCCGGAGCTGACCGTGGAAGTGCTGGCCGTGATGCGGGACCTGGCCGCCGATGGCATGACAATGCTGGTCGTGACCCACGAGATGGGCTTTGCCCGCAACGTTTCTAACCAGGTCGTGTTCATGGAGCACGGCGTTGTGGTGGAACAGGGTCCCGCCAAAGAGATCTTTACCGCCCCACGCGAGGAGCGCACCCGCGCTTTTTTGCGTCTGGTGGAAGATAAATGAAAGTTTTTACATAACCAAGGAGAAGCACATATGAAACTGAAAGCATTGACCGCTGCCGTACTGGCAGCCGCCCTGCTGTCCGCCTGCGGTTCCTCCGCAGCGTCCTCTGCTGCACCGGCAGCGGATACTTCCAGCGAAACCGCTGCCAGCGCCGATAACTCCGGCGATCTGCTGGCCCAGATTCAGCAGCGCGGCGAGATTGTGTTTGGCACCGAGGGCACCTGGTCCCCCTGGACTTACCATGACGAAAACGACCAGCTGGTTGGCTTCGACATTGAAGTTGCCCAGAAGGTTGCCGAAAAGCTTGGCGTAAAGGCCACCTTTGTGGAGGGCGAATGGGACGGCCTGCTGGCCGGCGTGGACGGCGGCCGTTATGACAGCATGGCCAACGGCGTGGAAATTACCGAAGAGCGCGCCCAGAAATACGATTTTTCTGACCCGTACTGCTACATCCGCACTGCCATTATTGTAAAAAGCGATGATGACAGCATCAACAGCTTTGAGGATCTGAACGGCAAGACCACCGCCAACACCATTTCCAGCACCTATGCAACACTGGCCGAAAGCTATGGCGCCAAAACCACCGGCGTGGACGACCTGAACCAGACCATTGAGCTGCTGCTGAACGGCCGTGTGGATGCCACCCTGAACGCCGAAGTAACCTATTTTGACTACCTGAAAGAGCATCCCGATGCGAACATCAAGATTGCGGCTTTGACCAATGATGCTTCCCAGGTTGCTTTCCCTGTGCGCAAGGGCGATGAAACCGCCACCCTGCGCGAAGCTCTGAACCAGGCTATCAATGAGTTGCGCGAGGACGGCACCATTGCCGAGATCAGCGAGAAGTACTTTGGCACCGACCTGAGCCAGGCCCCCAGCGCGAACTGATTTAAGGCAACACCGCACAATTCCCGCCTTGCGGCTTAAGCACCGCTCCGGCAGCT
>ENA-OUQP01001291-OUQP01001291.1-human-gut-metagenome-genome-assembly--contig:-NODE-1291-length-17481-cov-7.312981_pt1 | contig 17481 bp, 13 predicted proteins | sample MGYA00237951_ERZ548836 | MGnify/ENA primary metagenome ERZ548836 (study PRJEB26490, sample SAMN05194702) | human gut metagenome | biome: terrestrial biome; feature: human-associated habitat; material...
GGAGCAACGGCGACGACCGCCGCCAGCGGCGGAAACAGGGAGGAGCTGTTGGGGCCGCGGCCAGCAGGATGCAAGCGACAGCGCGGCAGACGCTGGGAGCCGCAACCCGGTCACCGTATCTGAGGAGAAAGCTTCCACCGTGCCTGCCCGCACTGCTGTCTCGACATTTCCCCCGATCTGCGCTATACTTATTATATCTCTGCATTTTACCCGTTCTTTGCGCAAAGAGCGGTATTTTCTTTGATTTCCGAAAGTGAGGTATCTCTTCATGCCGTCTTCCCCCCGCATCGCATCTGACGCCGCCGAGCTGGAGCGCAGCAGGCTCCAGTTCGAGAAAATGACCCGGACCCCCGTGCCGAAGCTCATTCTCGGCCTCGCGGCCCCCACCATCCTGAGTATGCTCATCACCAGTATCTACAATCTGGCCGACACCTTCTTTGTGGGCCAGCTGTCCACCAGCGCATCGGGCGCGGTGGGCGTCGTGTCGAGCCTGATGGCCATCATTCAGGCCCTCGGCTTCATGCTGGGCCACGGCGCGGGCGGCATCATCAGCCGCAGCCTCGGCAGTCAGGACACCCACGCGGCCACAAAGTTCGCCTCCACCAGCTTCTTCACGGCGCTGACCTTCGGCGCAGTGCTGGCCGTTCTCGGTCTCGCTGCCCTGCCCGACTTCATGATGCTGCTGGGCAGCACCGACACCATCCTGCCCCACGCCTGCGCCTACGCGCGGCCCATCCTCATCGCGGCCCCGCTCATGATGTCGAGCCTCGTGATGAACAACATCCTCCGCTACGAGGGCAAGGCCAGCTTCGCCATGATCGGCCTCGTCACCGGCGGTGTGCTCAACATCGTGCTGGACCCCGTCTTCATCTTCGGCCTCGGCATGGGGACCGGCGGCGCAGGCACGGCCACCGCCCTGAGCCAGAGCATCAGCTTCTGCATCCTGCTTTCCATGTTCCTGCGGGGCAAGACCGTCAGCCGATTCCGCATCACCCAGGTCACCCGCAGCGCCCGGGACTTCGGGCAGATCTTCTTCAACGGTGCGCCCAGCTTCGGTCGTCAGGGCCTGAACAGCATCGGCAGCATGCTGCTGAACGTCGCCGCCCGCAGCTACGGCGACGCCGCCGTGGCCGGCATGAGCATCGTGTCCCGCATCTTCCAGTTCGTGCTGTCGGTGGCTATCGGCGTCGGACAGGGCCTGCAGCCTGTAGCGGCCTTCAACTACGGCGCCCGCCGCTTTGCCCGGGTGCGGAAAGCGGCCATCTTCACCATTTCCACCGCTTTCGTCTTTATGGCGGTGCTCAACTCCCTCTGCTGGTTCAACGCCGAGCCCCTCATCCGTCTCTTCCGCGATGACCCCGAGGTCACCGCCGTGGCTCTGCCCGCCCTGCGGTATCAGTGCGTCGCCATGTTCTTACAGCCCGTCATCATCGTGACGAATATGATGTTCCAGTCCATCGGCAAGTCGGGCCGGGCCACCTTCCTCGCCTGCTGCCGTCAGGGCGTCTGTTTCATCCCGCTCATCCTCACCCTGCCCCACATCTGGGGCCTGAGCGGCATCGAGCTGTGCCAGCCCATCGCCGATGGTCTCACCTTCTGCATCTCGGTGCCTTTCCTGCTGCCCTTCCTGAAGGAATTGAAGGAACAGGGAGACGAAGAATAAGCTTGTCATAAAACTGTAACCAGGTCCGGCCATATTTCTGCAATGAAATGTCCGGGTCTTTCGTATATACTATAGATGGGAAAGTCAAATTCTGGGAGACTGTGAGGTGTTTCTATGAAGACCACTCTGCTTCGACTCAGCCGCCGCGCCGCCTGCCTCGTGCTGGCGGGCGGGCTGCTGACGAGCTGTTCGCTGCTGCCTGCGGCGTCGCCCCGGCACGAGGGGACGGCGTCCTCGCAGGCCCCGCAGTATTACAGCGACGCATGGCTCAGCGACGACTCGCTCCACTACGTCTACTCTTACGCCGGGAACGGCGGCGGCACCATCCTCCGGGGCGGCAGGGTGCTCTACAAAGCCAGCAGCTCCGACAGCATCCAGCTGCTGAAGGACACCCTCACCGGCGAGACGGGCCACTACCTCGTGGCCCACTCCACCCCCGGCACGGAGGAGCGCACTTCCACCCTTTACGACGCCGACGGCAATGCCGTCATGACCTTTCCCTACGCCGTGAGCGCCACCCTCTCGGGCGGGCTGCTCATCCTGCGGGACGACGCCGACGTCTGGGCTTTTGAGAACGGCACCACCGGCGGCATCCGGGTGTACGACCTCGCCACCGGGGCTGAGCTTCCCGTACCCGAAACAGCGCTCGACTGTCTCGTGGTGGACGAGGACAGCCAGCGCCTCATCTTCAACTGCTACGACCTGCCCGAGGGCCTTACTTACGCCTACGACGACCCCGACCAGCCGCTCCACCAATACGTCCTCATCACCGACCGGGAGGGCAATGTGCTGATGCGGGAGGACGGCTGCACAGCCAACACCCTTGCATCGTATCGCGGCGTTTTTGCCGACTGGCTCGATTTGAGCTGGTTCCGCGGCTCAGACTGGGGCATCGCCCGCGAAGCCCTCTACAACGTCACCACCGGCGAACTGCTCACCGGCGAAGAGGACAGCGCCGTCTCGGCCTGCGGCGTGGGCGTCGCCTGCCTTCAGAGCCGTCAGGACAGCCGCTCCGTCCTCTACGATTTGAACAGCGGCGAGGCCGTGGAGCTGGGCCGCTTCGACTGGTGTGTGATGGACTACACGCCCGGCTGTGTCACCCTCCTCGGCAGCGATGACCCGGATAACCCCTACACCCTCATCGACCTCGCCAGCGGCGAAAAGACCGCCGTCCAGCGGAGCGACACGGACTACCACTCCGGTAATGTCGCTGTGCTGACGGCAAACAATGTCCTTAAAATCTATGACGGCACCACCGGCGCGCTGCTGACCGACGTAGAGGTGACGCCCGTCGAAGAGGGACACTATGTCAGTCTGACCGCTCTGCCCGACGGCTACGCCCTGCTGCAATACAACAGCGAGAACTACGACACCGTTGCCATCCAGACCTGCAGCGGCGATGGGCTGCTCTGGTCGTCCGCCGGTGAGGCCCAGCAGTACACCTACGCCTCCTACCTCACCAACACCGCCAACGGCCCTCTGCTCACGGCCCACCGGGACAACAGCGACTCGTCGAACCTCTCCGACGTGCTGGACATGGAGGGCAATCTGCTTCTCCGCCGCCTCGGCAGCTGCTACAGCATCGACGATCTACCCGACGACTGCTTTATCGCGCGGCAGGGCTTCGACTACGGCCTGATGGACTCCACCGGCCAGTGGCTCTACCGCGAAAGCATCTTCTCCTCCCCCAGCGACGACGCTGGCGGGGGCTACCTGTACTGACACGGAGGTTTTTGATATGAAAGAGATGATCTCCCGCCGCAGCTTCCTGCGCGTGATGGGCCTCGGCTTCGGGGCGGCGATGCTCACCGCCTGCAATACCGGCATGGCGGACTCTCCCGCCGACTCTCCGGCGGCATCTGTCCCCGATGCGGACACGCCCGTCCCCTTCCTGACCGAGGACGAGTTCCCCCGTCTCGACGGCTCCACGGCCTGCATCCCCCTGATGGCCCAGATGAAGGCCGACGTCACCGGCATGGACCTTCTCGAAGCCCAGACCGGCATCACCGTCAGCACCACGGCCTATGCCTGGGAGAACTTCGGCCTCTGGTCCCGCAGCGACAGCGAGGACTACGGCGCACAGCTCCTCATCGTCTACGAGGCCCCCGAGTACGTCAAGGAAGAGCTGGCCGAGGCCGACGCAAAGCTTAAGCAGAAAGCCATCGGCCGGGACGCGCTGGTCTTCATCGTCAACGAAGAGAATCCCGTCCAGAGCCTGACCCAGCAGCAGCTGCGGGATATTTATGCGGGCCGCATCACCAGCTGGAAGGACGTGGGCGGCGCGGACGCCCCCATCGTGGCGTTCCAGCGGGGCGTGGACTCGGGCAGTCAGACCCTCTTCAAAAAGCTGCTCATCGACAAGGGCGACGGCCAGCTGATGGCCGCGCCCACCGAGCTTGCCCCCGCCGACATGGGCGGCCTCGTGGACAGCATCGCCGAGTACAACAACTCCGCCAACGCCATCGGCTTTTCGGTCTACTACTACATCGACCAGATGTACTCGAAGCCCGGCCTCCGCCTGCTGGCCGTGGATGGCGTGACCCCCGGCAATGACACCATCGCCGATGAGAGCTACCCGCTCTGCAACGAGTTCTACGCAGTCGTCCACGCGGACGCCGCCCCCGACAGCCCCCAGCGGAAGGTCTACGACTGGCTGGACACCGACGAGGGACGCAGGTGCATCGAGAAGGCGGGGTATGTAGCAGTGGATTAAACCTCCCCGTCATCGCTGCGCGATGCCACCTCCCCTACCGAGGGGAGGCCTTGGCATTTCGTGAAGCTTCGCCTCTTCGCCAGAGGCTCCCCTACTAGGGGCAACGGCGACGACCGCCGCCAGTGGCGGAAACAGGGAGTCGTTGTTGGGGCCGCGGTCAGCAGGATGCGAGCGACAGCGCAGCAGACGCTGGGAGCCGAAACCCGGCCTTGGCGCGAAAGCGCCTGAGAGGGCTACACCACCAAACACCACAGCGGCGTCGTGATGAGCCGATTTCAATACCCGCGCCCCGCCGGGCGGCATGATTTTTCTGCATACCTTGCAGAAAAAGAGGCCAAGACCCATTCTGTCAGGTCTTGGCCTCTTTCCTGTTTCCTTTATAGGCCGAACAAATCGGCGTGTGTGCCGGTGCGGTACAAATACAACTCCGTATCTGTCTGGTAGTAGATCAGCAGCCAATCAGATTTTCAACCGGCCCGTTGTAGGTATGACCGCCGCCGTTGTCCAGTTCTTCAAAGGCTTCCAGCGTGTCGGCATTCGGCGTTTCACTTTCATCCGGAATAGCAGCCCCCTGCAAGTAGGCAATAACATACAGCAGCTTGTTTTCCGGCACTTGGTCAATCAAGCTTTTCGCCAATTCTCTTGTACTCATAACACACCCACCCTTTCGTGTAAAGTTTCAGGCTTATAAGTATTATAGCACTTTTTTTCTTTATTGAACAGTCCTGCGTACCTTTTTCCAAAAAGCAAAAGCCCCACGACACACGCCGCTTTTCAGCGGTATATCGTAGGACTTTTTGGAGCTGGTGACAGGAGTTGAACCTGCAACCCACTGATTACAAATCAGTTGCGCTGCCATTGCGCCACACCAGCGAGTATCGTTTGCACAGGGTACTTTAGTAGAATACCAGAAACCTCCCCGCTTGTCAATATCTTTGTCTGCCCCCCGGCCCCGACACCGGCAGTGAGACCCACCCCCTCGGCGAGTGGCGCACCACCAAAAAGCCTACCTGCACCGAGAAGGGCGAGCGCCAGCGCAGCTGCACGGTCGAACACTGTGTCGTCACTGAGACGGAGGAGCTGCCCGTCCTCGGCCATCAGTGGAGCGGCTGGATGCCTGTCGAAGGCGGCAGCCGCGAGTACCGTATCTGCGCGGGCTGCGGTGCGGTGGAGTACCGCGATGTCTCCCACAACAGCGGCAGCGGCGACAGCACCATCTCCACCGGCCTGCGTGTCCTCGACCCGGCTCAGGCCGACATCCTCCAGAACGTCCAGCTGGTCCGGCTGAACCAGATCAGCGATGTTCTCTACATCGATGTCACCCATGAGACGGCGTCTCTGCAGGGCGTCCTTTCCGATTTGACCGGCCTCCGCTCTGAGCGTATCGAGACCGTTGTCTTCTCCACCGAACGCTGCACTTCCACCCTCTCCCTCTCCGATGTTGCAGCCCTCGGTGCGGACGATACGCCTTTCACCCTCAGCCACAGCGGCTCCACCGCCACCTTCACCGTGGGCGGCGCAGACCACAGCGCACTGCTGAGGTAAGCAGATCACCATCCTCCATTCCTTCCACATAACGACCAAGGCCCCCGCAGTTCTGTTCCGGACTGCGGGGGCCTTGGCGTTTTATTCTGATAAAATTTTACTTCAGCTCCCGCTGTACGGCAGCAAAGTCCTCGAGGGTCAGGGCCTCGGGGCGGATGCGGGCGTCGAAGCCCGCCGCCTCGATGGCCGCGATGACCTTATCTTTCGGCAGGCCGAGGCCGCTGGCGATGGCGTTGGCGGCGGTCTTACGGCGCTGGCCGAAAGCGGCACGGATGAGGGCGAAGTAGCCGTCCTCGTCCTCCACCTGTACGGCGGGAGTGGGGCGGATGTCCATCCGCACCACAGCGCTGGTGACCTTCGGGGCCGGGTAGAAGCTGCCCGGCGCGGCGGTGAACATCAGCTTTGAGGTGGCGTAGTAGCTCACGGCGCAGCTGATGGCGCTGGACGCCCGGGTGCCGGGGGCGGCGGCCAGACGGTCGGCGGCCTCCTTCTGCACCATGACGGTGAGGTTCCGGATGGGCAGGCGGTCGCCCAGCAGCTTCATGACGATGGGGCTGGTGATGTAGTAGGGCAGGTTGGCGCAGACAGCCACCGGCATCCCGGGGAACTCCTCCTCGATGAGGGCGCGGAGGTCTACTTTCAGAACGTCCTGCAATACCAGCTTGAAGTTCTCCACGCCCGCCATGGTCTCGGCCAGCAGGGGCGGCAGGCGCTCGTCCACCTCGATGGACACCACCTTGGCGGCGCGCTGGGCCAGCTCTTTGGTCAGCACGCCGATGCCGGGGCCGATCTCCAGCACGCCCCAGCTCTTATCGACGCCGCTGGCGTCCACGATCTTGGGCGGCAGGCCGGGATTGATGATGAAGTTCTGTCCAAAGCCCTTGGAGAGCGCGAAATCGTATTTTTCGCACAGGGTGCGGATAACGGAGAGGTCGGTCAGCTCCGGCATAGTGGTTTTCCTTTCTGTTGCAGCCCTCTCAGCCGCTCGCGCGGCAGCTCCCCCAAAGGGGGAGCCACTGGCGTGTCGGTCGGGCCAACGCTGGACGAATAAAGTACGATGTATCGTAAACAGTAGTGCTCCGCTGTCTGGATTCACGGCAGCTTGACAAGGTGCGCTTGTTCAGAAGCGCCTGACCCCGGAAGCAAGGCCCGCTCTTTTGCGCCCTATTGGGCTTTCGGCGTCCAGCTTAGAGTGAACCGGCCCGCCAGAGCCTCTCCCTATGGGAGAGGTGTCACCGAAGGTGACGGAGAGGGTCACTGCGCACTTGCAGCCTCCTGCTCCCCTTCTGCGCCGGCCTCGGAGGAAGCCTCTGCCTCCCCTGCGGCCTCGCCGGAAGCGGTGCTCTCGGCTGCGGCCTCCGAAGAGGCTGCGGCGGAGTCGGCGGCGATGTCAGCGTCGTTCACGCCGCCCACGGTGGTGACGCCGGTGAGCTGCTGCGCGGTGCTGACGGCGCGCTGTATCTGCGGGTCCGTGTCGAGGGTGTAGTCATAGTAGCTGACCTGCTCGTCGGCAGTCAGCGGGCGCTCCACGTCCACGGTCAGGCCGGTGCCGTCGAAGCAGGAGCCGTCGCCGCAGATGAGCTTTGCCACCGTGACCACGACGGCACTGCCGTCCGAGAGGCGCTGGGGGCCGCTCTGGATGGTGCCTTTGCCCATCGTGGTGCTGCCCACGAGGCGGGTGCCGCACAGGGTGCGCAGGCTGGACGCAAAGAGTTCTGCCGCACTGGCGGTGTTCTCGTTCACGAGGCAGACGGTGGGCTGGCTGATGACCGAGTCGCCGGTGCTGCTGCCCAGCAGGGTGCGGTTGCCTGCCTTATCCTCCGCGTAGGCCAGCACGCCTTCCGGCGCGACGAGTTCGATGCAGCTGATGGCATCGTCAAGGATGCCGCCGCCGTTGTCGCGCAGGTCGAAGATGAAGCTTTGGGCGCCGCTAGCGGTCAGGCTGCGGAGCGCAAAGTCCAGCTCACTGGGGGTGGAGTTATCGAACTGCCAGATCTTGATATAGCCCACATTGCCCTGCACCAGCGCAGAATCGACGCTATTGGCCGTAAAGCCGGAGTGGGTCAGATCGGCGGTGTGCTGGGCGTTCTCGCTGTCCAGCCAGCTTACATTGACGCTCGTGCCGCTCTCGCCCCGGAGTTTGTTCTGGACAGCCTCCACGCTGCCCAGACTTTTGATGTCTGCGCCGTCGATGGTGGTGATGTAATCGCCCCGCTGGAGGCCGGCCTCCTTGGCAGGAGACTCCTCATACACTTTGATGACCTTGGCGTAGCCGGACTGGTCGATGGCCAGCTCCACGCCGATGCCCATCAGCTTGCCGCTCTGGGCGTTGAGCAGGTCGGTGTAGGCCGCGGCGGTGTAGTAGCGGGCGTACTTGTCGCCGGTACCCAGCAGATAACCGGCAGTCAGACGGTCGTACAGCATGGTCTCGTCGATGTCGTAGTAGTCGTTGGCGCGCACATAGCGGTCTACCTCGGCCACCTTGTTGTACATGCTCTCCTTTTCCTTCACGCTGGTGACGGTGTGGTCAAACAGCCGCATCGCCATCAGCATCGTGATGGAAAAAGTGACCGTCATTGCCAGAATGACGATGGTCACGGTCATCCCTACGGAAATTTTGCGGTTCATTCAATGTCCTCCCCAGTTCAGACCAAAAACATCAGGATGACACTGCCCAGTACCGACAGCAGGAACACTCCTGCCAGAATCAGACAGCCCACCCGAAGGATACGCTTGCGTTTTTGCTCGTTCATTTCGCCTTGTGGCCTCCTTTGACCCCTCGACTTCAATTACAGTTGTATTATCTTATCGGAATATAACCGCGGGGGTTGACCGCATTGGCCTTGGAGCCGCCCTTCCACACCTCGAGATGGAGGTGGTTGCCGGTAGAGTTGCCGGTGGAGCCCACATAGCCGATGAGGTCGCCCTGGTTGACATACTTGCCCGCCGACGTTGCCACCGAGCGCATATGGCCGTAGAGGGTGGAGTAGGCGTTGCCGTCTGTCATTTTGCCGTGATAGATGATGACATAGTTGCCGTAGCCGCCGCTGGACCAGCCGGCCACCTGCACATAGCCGCTGGCGGCTGCGTAGATGGGAGTGCCTGCGGGGGCGGCAAAGTCGATGCCGGCGTGGAGCTTGTTGACGCCAGAGACCGGGTTTTTGCGCCAGCCGTACTCGCTGGAGATGCGAGTATAGCTCTTGAGCGGGCAGATAAAGCCGCTGAAGCTCAGCTGGGGCTTGCTGGCCGCTGCCGCTGCGATGAGCTTCTGGATCTCCTTCTTGACGGCCTCGTAGTTCATCTCGTCCGACTCGATGGCCGCCTGGGCGTTCTTCTGGGCCTGCTGGGCCTCAGCGGCGCTCAGACGGGCCTCCTTGACGCTGTTGTTGAGCTCGCTCTGCTTGGACTGCATCTGCTTGTTCTGGGCGTCCAGCTCAGCCTTTTTGTTCTGCAGCTGGGTGCGCTCCTCCACGAGCTGGGTGCGGTCGGCCACAAGGGCTTCCTTCGCAGCCTTCATGTTGTCGAGTATCTCGGTGTCCTTCACCGAGATGTCCTGCATGACCTCATTGAAGGTCAGAAGCTCGTACAGATCGTTCACAGACTGGAGCATGGCGACGCTGCCGCCGTCCCGCAGCTCCTGCATCGCGGCCATGTGGCTCTTGAAATCGTCCCACTGGTCGGCGATCTCCTGCTCTTTCCGGGCGATCTCGTTCTGCTTGGCGGTGATCTCCTGCTCTTTGACGCCGATGCTGTTCTGCACCTCGGAGATCTGGCTTTTGAGGACGCCGATCTGGCTCTGGAGCACCGAGACTTTTTCCTTCAGCTCAGACTCGAGGGCCTTGGCAGCAGCTTCCTTCTTTTTGGCGTCGTTCAGCTCCGTCTTATGCTGCTTGATGGACGCAGAGATCTTGTCCAGCTTGTTCTGCAGCGAGCTCATGCTGGTGGCCGCACTGGCCGGGTAGACCGTCACGCTCAGCACGAGGCAGGCGGCGGCCAGAAAGGCGCAGGCGGCGCGCATCATGGCCGAATGGCCCGACGGCTTTGCGTGGCGGGGCGGATGGTGCAGGACAAAGCCTGCGGAATGCTTGTCGTGGTACACAGTAGGCCCTCCTTACACGTTCAGGTGCTTTCGGATGGAGAACATACTGCCCAGACCACCCACCAGAGCGCCGCCCGCGAGGCTGTAGGTCAGGATGGTGGGCCAGACATTTTCCAGCGGCACCAGAGCCGTACCCATGAGCATCTGCCACAGGCCGCCCAGCGTGGGCGACAGCTGAACGATGTAGGCATAGCCGCCGATGGTGGCAGCTGCCGTCAGGATGCCGGAGAGCAGGCCCATGGTCAGGCCCTCGATGACGAAAGGCAGGGTGACGAGGGCGTTGGTAGCGCCGACATACTTCATGATCTCGATCTCACGGCGGCGGGCAAAGACGCTCAGCCGGATGGTGGTACCCACCGTGATGATGCTGACAGCCATCAGCACCAGCACCAGACCGCGCCCGACCTTGGTGACAGCCTGCTGGACCTCCACAAAGGTGTTGGTCATCTCGATGGGAGCCGTGACGCTGTAGACGCCGCTGATGTTCTCGAACTGCTTGCTGATGGTCTCCATCTGGCTCAGATCAGACAGGGAGACGCGGTAATTGGCCTTAAAGGGGTTGTCGTTCTCGAACTCGTTCAGCAGGGCGGCATAGTCAGACATATACCCCTTGTACTGGTTGAGGACGTCTTCTTTGGACATATATTGCACCCGGCTCACACCTGCGGTGCCGCTGAGGGCATTGCCCACAGACTGGATGGTGGCGTCATCGGCCTCGGGGTCCACATAGACCACCATCTCGTTCTGGCTGCCCAGATAGCTCACCATGCTGTCCACATTGACTTCAATGAGGCTGGCGAAGATGTTCAGGGTCATGCAGACGCTGAGGGAGGCGATGCAGGCGATGGTCATGGCCCAGTGCTTGCCGAGGTTGCGCACGCCGCGCCGGGTGAGGAACCCAAACGTAGAGATCTTCATACGTGCACCTCCTCGCCGAAGCTGGCCGGAACATCGGAGATGATGCGGCCCTGCTTCAGGGTGATGGTGCGGCGGTTGAAGCGGCGCACCAGTTCATGCTCGTGGGTGACGACAAGCACCGTGATGCCCATCTCGCTGACACGTTCCAGCAGCTCCATCATCTCAAGGCTCATCTCGGGGTCGATGTTGCCGGTGGGCTCGTCCGCAATGACGAGGCGGGGGCTGTGGGCCAGAGCGCGGGCCACGGCCACGCGCTGCTGCTCACCGCCGGAGAGGAACTCGGGGTAGACCTTTGCCTTATCTTCCAGATGCACCAGCTCCAGCATATAGTTGACGCGCTCTTTGATGTCTTTTTTGCCGATGTTGGTGACATGCATGGCAAACGCCACATTCTCGTAGACCGTCATGGTGGGGATGAGGCGGAAGTCCTGGAAGATGATGCCCATCTGGCGGCGGAGGAAAGGCACTTTGCCCCGGCGCAGCCGGGCGACGTCCTTGCCGTCCACCATGACGCGGCCCTCGGTGGGCAGCTCTTCGCGGAGGATGAGCTTGAGCAGAGTGGACTTGCCGGCGCCGGAGTGGCCCACCAGAAAGACGAACTCGCCGTCGTCTACGTGGAAGTCGATGTCCTCCAGAGCGGGAGTATCACTCCGTTTGTATATCTTGGTGACATGTTCAAAATCTATCATGAGTATCTTGCTCCTGAAAAATTTATTTGGCACAGAAGTTCCAGACCATTACAAAAGAAACCGGCCAGCATCGGGGTCGAGCGGCCGGTTTCGGCGTCCGCAGCCGGAGCGGCTGAGACGAAATATCAATATTTGGCCGGGTTGTTGGACAGGTACTTCTTGACCATAAGCGCTACCTTGAACACGATAGCGTCGTCGAACTCACGCAGATCCAGACCGGTCAGCTTTTTGATCTTTTCCAGACGATACACCAGCGTGTTGCGGTGGACGAACAGACCGCGGCTGGTCTCGGAGACGTTCAGGTTGTTCTCGAAGAAGCGCTGGATGGTGAACAGGGTCTCCTGGTCCAGGCTCTCGATGCTGCCCTGCTTGAACACTTCGCGCAGGAACATCTCGCAGACCGTGGTGGGCAGCTGGTAGATCAGACGTGCGATGCCCAGATTGTCGTAGCGGATGATCTGCTTCTCGGTGTCGAACACCTTGCTGACCTCCATGGCGATCTGGGCTTCCTTGAAGGAGGTAGCCAGATCCTTCACGTTGGAGATGGGGGTGCCGATGCCGACCACAGCCTTGATGTAATGCTCACCGGACAGGGTGTCCACGATGCTGGCAGCCAGCTTCTCCATATCGGTGCGGTCGATGCCCTTGCGGATCTCCTTGACCAGCACGGTGTCGGTCTCGCTGATGTTGAACACAAAGTCCTTCTGCTTGTCCGGGAACAGGCTGCTGACCACATCGTAGGCGGAGATGTCGCCGCCGGAGGTCACGCGCACAATGAACACCACGCGGGAAACATCGGTGGCAAAGTGCAGCTCACGGGCCTTGGCGTAGATATCGCCGGGCAGGATGTTGTCCAGCACCACGTTCTTGATGAAGTTGGCTTTGTCGAACTTTTCATCGTGGTACTGCTTGATGCTCTGCAGACTGATGGAGAGCAGGGCCGCAAACTGGCCCGCAGTCTCGTCCGCGCCTTCCACAAACACGGCATAGTCGTTATGCTTTGCGCTGGAGAACTGCTGATAGGTATAGCCATCCCGCACAAAGCGGTCACCGGCCGTCAGGCGCTCTGCCATAAAGCCCTCGCGCACCTCTCCGATCAGGTTCAGCTCCGAGCAGGAGATCACAGCGCCGGTCTCATCCACCACACCGACCACACGATCGATGGCGTCTTTCATCTGGTAGATCACGCTCTGGAATACTCTATTGGCCATAAATGGATACCCCTTTTCCTCTTTTGTGCAAGCCGCAGGGGCGAGATTGTGATTTTTAACAATTTCGCCGCTTTACATTATCTATTTTACACAAAAGAATTTACTTTTGCAACATATTTCACCAAAAAATTTTTATTTTTCTTGTTGAAATTATCTTTCAGGGGTCTGACACGGCCTAAAAAGCGCCTTTTTGCGTGGTTCTTATCTGTATTTTACCGGGAAATTGTGATGTTTTTTTGAAAATGGGGTGAAAAGCCGACCCCTTCAGCCGGTAATTTCTGCCACTTCAGCGTCCGAAAGCTCCCGCCACTGCCCCGGCGCAAGGGCCGCATCCAGCGCAAGGCCGCCGATGGCGTCCCGGTGCAGGGCGTTGACCCCCGCGCCGTAAACGCCGAACATCCGCTTGATCTGGTGGTAGACCCCCTGTTTGAGCAGCACCCGTACCGTCAGGCCGTCGGGCGTCAGGGCCTCCACCTCGGCGGGGGAAAGCGCTGTGCCGTCCGCCAGGGTGACACCCGCCGCAAAGCCCGCTTTCATTTCAGCGGTCAGCGGCGTGTCCAGTGTGACGATGTAGGTCTTGGAGACATGGCGCTTCGGGGCCAGGATGTCGTGGGCAAAGCCGCCGTCATCCGTCAGCAGCACGAAGCCGGTGCTGGTCTTGTCCAGCCGCCCGGCCGGGAACAGCTCCCGCCGGGGGTAGGCGTCGCCCAGCAGGTCCACGACGGTGGTGTCCCGCTTGTCGGTGGAGGCGCTGACCACACCTTCGGGCTTGTTCAGCATGATGTAGACGAACTTCTGGTACGCCAGCGGTCTCCCTTCCACGGCCACCACATCCGTCTCCAGGAGCTGGGTGTCCCCTTTTTTGCAGAGCGTGCCGTTCACGGTCACTTTCCCCTTTTGCAGCAGCGTCTTCGCCTCGCTCCGGGTGCACTGGGCCGTCTCGGCCAGATATTTATCCAATCGCATGGGTTCTCCTTGTGATAGCAAAGCTGCGCCCTGCCAAAGCAGCAAGGCGCAGCAAATCTTATTTCACGCTTCTTCGCGCAGTCTTCCATTTTTGCCGGAAGGCGGCCGAACAGCCCGCCTGCTTTTACACGCTCAACGAAGCATGCTGCTCGATCGCATCGGGGTTGGCGTCAAAGATGGGCTTGAGGATGTGGGCGATGAACTCCTCCACCTGCTGGGGAGCGCGGCCCACGAAGTTTTCGGGCACCAGACCGGCCACGATCTCCTCTTTGGTCAGGCCAAAGGCAGGGTCTGCGGCGATGCGGTCCACCATATCGTTGGGCAGGCCCTCTTCCTTGACCTGCTTGCCCGCGGCAATGGCATGCTGGCGCAGGCGCTCGTGCAGCTCCTGACGGTTGCCGCCCTTTTCCACGGCCTGCATCATGATGTTCTCGCTGGCCATGAAGGGCAGCTCCGCCATCAGACGGCTGCGGATGACCTTGGGGTAGACCACGATGCCGTCGGTGACGTTCAGCATGATGTTCAGGATGGCGTCTGCCGCCAGGAAGCCCTCGGCCATGGCAACGCGCTTGTTGGCGCTGTCGTCGAGGGTGCGCTCGAACCACTGGGTGCCGGTGGTGAAGCTGGGGTTCAGCACGTCCACCATCAGATAGCGGCTCAACGCGCAGATGCGCTCGCAGCGCATGGGGTTGCGCTTGTACGGCATGGCGGAGGAACCGATCTGGTTCTTCTCGAACGGCTCTTCCATCTCCTTGAAGTTGGCCAGCAGGCGCAGGTCGGTGGCGAACTTCATGCAGCTCTGGGCAATGCCGGCCAGCGCGTTGAGGATGAAGGAATCCACCTTGCGGCTGTAAGTCTGGCCGGAGACCGGGATGACGGCTTCGGGGTCGAAGCCCATCTCCTCGGCAATGGAAGCATCCACGGCACGGATCTTATCCGCGTCGCCCTTGAACAGCTCCATAAAGGAAGCCTGGGTGCCGGTGGTGCCCTTGACGCCGCGCAGCTGCAGCACAGCCAGACGATGGTCGATCTCCTGCAGGTCCATCACCAGCTCATTGGCCCACAGGGTCGCGCGCTTACCCACGGTGGTGGGCTGAGCGGGCTGGCAGTGGGTGTAGGCCATGCAGGGCATGTCCTTGTACTCCTCGGCAAAACGGGCCAGCTTGGCCAGCACGCCGATGAGCTTTTTGCGGATGAGCTCCAGACCCTGACGCATCACGATGATGTCGGTGTTGTCGCCGACGTAGCAGCTGGTCGCACCCAGATGGATGATGCCTGCCGCCTTGGGGCACTGCTGGCCGTAGGCGTAGACATGGCTCATGACGTCGTGGCGGACCAGCTTCTCGCGGGCAATGGCGACATCGTAGTTGATGTCGTCCACATGGGCTTCCAGCTCCTCCACCATTTCGGGGGTGATGTTGGTCAGGCCCTGCTTCATCTCTGCGCGGGCCAGCGCCACCCACAGGCGGCGCCAGGTGCGGAACTTGTTGTCATCCGAGAAGATGTACTGCATCTCATCGGAGGAATAACGGGTGGAAAACGGGCTGATATAGCGGTCATGCTGAGACATTAAGGTTTCCTCCTGAAAACAACTCCCTCAGTCACGCTTCACGTGCCAGCTCCCTCAACGAGGGAGCCTTTTGGCCCCCTCCCAGAGGGGGCTGTCGCCGCAGGCGGCTGGGGGAGTTTTCTTATATCATACCATCAAATCTTGAAATAGTCTACGCCGCCCTCAAAGATCGGCTGGTACTTATCACCAGTGACGTTCTTGTACAGGTACTCACCGCTGCGCTCGGAGTGGCCCATCTTGCCGAAGACGCGGCCGTCCGGGCTGGTGATGCCCTCGATGGCGAGGAGCGAGCCGTTGGGGTTGTAGCGCTGATCCATGGTGGGCTGGCCGTCCAGATCCACATACTGCGTGGCGACCTGGCCGTTCCGGACCAGCTCGTCCAGCACGTTCTGCGGGGCCACGAAGCGGCCCTCGCCGTGGCTGATGGCCACGGTGTGCTCATCGCCCACAGCACAGTTGCTCAGCCAGGGGCTGCCGGTGGAGGCGATGCGGGTGCGGACCAGCATGCTCTGATGGCGGCCGATGGTGTTGAAGGTCAGGGTCGGGTCATAGCTGGTGATGGGGCGGATATCGCCGTAGGGCACCAGACCCAGCTTGATGAGAGCCTGGAAGCCGTTGCAGATGCCCAGCATCAGGCCGTCGCGCTTCTGCAGCAGCTCACGCACTGCCTCGGTGACAGCGGGGTTGCGGAAGAAGGAGGCGATGAACTTGGCACTGCCGTCCGGCTCGTCGCCGCCGGAGAAGCCGCCCGGCAGCATGACGATCTGGCTCTCGCCGATGGCCTTGACCAGTGCTTCACAGCTGGCGGTGACGTCTGCCGGGGTCAGGTTGCGGATGACCAGGATCTCCGGGTCGGCACCGGCGCGCGCAAAGGCATGGGCGGTGTCGTACTCGCAGTTGGTGCCGGGGAAGACCGGGATGATGACCTTCGGCTTGGCCACGCCGATCTTGGGCGCAGCGGCGGGAGCTTCCAGCCGGCCGTTGATCTTGTCCACATTGGCACCGGCCTTGCGGTAGGGGTAGACCGGCTCCAGCTTGGACTCCCAGATCTCCTGCAGCTCGGCCATATCCAGCGTTTCGCCGCAGCACTCGAAGGTGTAGTCCTTTGTGGTCTCGCCCAGCAGCTCACCGGCAGGCGAATCGGACACCATTTCCAGCACGATGGAGCCGTACATGGGCGCAAACATCTCCGCCGTGGTCTTGTCGGCCATCATCTTGAAGCCGATGCGGTTGCCCAGACCCATCTTGAACAGAGCCTCAGCCAGACCGCCGTAGCCCACCGAGCAGGCAGCGGCGACCATACCCTCTTCGATGAGCTGCTCGACCATCTTGTAGTTGGCCTTCAGCGAGAAGAAGTTGGGGCAGCCGGTCTCCGGGTCCAGAATGGGCCGCACCAGCACGACGGTGCTTTCCGGCTTCTTGAACTCGGTCGAGATCACCCGGCCGGCCTTGCCGATGGCCGTCGCGAACGAGACGAGCGTGGGCGGCACATCCAGCTGCTCGAAGGAGCCGGACATGCTGTCCTTGCCGCCGATGGAGGCGATGCCAAGGCCCATCTGGGCATCCAGTGCGCCCAGCAGAGCGGCCAGCGGCTTGCCCCAGCGCTCCGGCTTGGAGCCCAGGCGCTCGAAGTATTCCTGGAAGGTCAGGTAGGCATCCTCATAGCGGAAGCCGGAGGCGACCAGCTTGGTCACGCTCTCGACCACCGCCATCCGGGCACCCACATACTGGTTGGCGCTCATCAGATAGGGGTTGTAGCCCCAGGCCATGCCGGAGCAGGTGGTGGTCTCGCCGTCCACGGGCAGCTTTGCCACCATGGCGTTCTGCGGGGTCAGCTGGTGTGCGCCGCCGAAGGGCATCAGGACGGTGGCGGCACCGATGGTGGAGTCGAACCGCTCGGACAGGCCCTTCTTGCTGCACACGTTCAGGTCGCCCACCATGTTCTTCATCTTCTGGGCGAAGGTGATGCCGGACCACTGGGGCTGCCAGACGGTGCCCTGCTCCACATGGACGTTCTGGTGCTTCTCTGCACCGTTGGAGTTCAGGAACTCGCGGCTGATGTTGACGATGGACACGCCGTTCCACACCATGTTCAGGCGCTTTTCCT
>ENA-OUQP01001294-OUQP01001294.1-human-gut-metagenome-genome-assembly--contig:-NODE-1294-length-17464-cov-4.728933_pt1 | contig 17464 bp, 14 predicted proteins | sample MGYA00237951_ERZ548836 | MGnify/ENA primary metagenome ERZ548836 (study PRJEB26490, sample SAMN05194702) | human gut metagenome | biome: terrestrial biome; feature: human-associated habitat; material...
GGGCGAGGTCATGGGCGTCGCCCCGACCTTCCCTGCTGCCTACGCGAAGACCCAGCTGGCTATCAGCTACGGCCTGCCGACGAAGGGTCGCGTGTTCGTCTCCGTGCGTGACCGCGACAAGCGCGCCATAATCGGCGTCGCTCGTGACCTGGTGGGCATGGGCTTCACGCTCGTGGGTACCTCCGGTACCGCCAAGGCACTGCGCGCGGCCGGCATCGAGTGCAAGACCGTCCGCCGTACGAGCGAGATGCGCCCGAACATCGGCACGATGATCTCTGGTGGCGACATCCAGCTCATCATCAACACCCCCGGCGGCCACGACACGCGCGATGACTTCTACGCGCTGCGCCAGATTGCCGTTCGCTATCGCGTCACCAACGTCACGACGCTCCCGGGCGCCCAGGCGATGGTCGAGGCCATCCGCACCGCGCGCGAGGGCAAGCTCGACGTCGTTGCCCTGCAGGACCTGTAAGGGCTCCGAGGAGGTCTGACATAGCCCGATTCTGAGGGGTCCGACCGGCAAGCGCCGTGCCGGATCCCTCTCGTATGTACATTTCCCCGACGGTGTGCTCGGCATATTTCGTCACTATTACGCATCGGCTTCGTTTTGGTAGTCTCTCGCGCAAAAGGGCTATCCTATGTGGCTACCGCGGAGGGGCCGCCGCACAGGGGGAGACACCGCGCGCATACCCAGGGAGACCTCGCCCGGCGGGGCCAGAGAGACCGCAACGGTTTTAAGGAGCAAGATCATGGCAGTTGAGAAGAAGGACCTGGACTGGGGAAGCCTCGGCTTCGCCTATATGCAGACTGACTACAGCTATGAGGCCCACTGGAAGGACGGCGAGTGGGACGAGGGCGGCCTGACCTCCGACCACACGATGCACGTCTCCGAGTGCGGCGGCATCTTCCACTACTGCCAGGAGGTCTTCGAGGGCCTCAAGGCCTACACCACCGAGAGCGGCGAGATCGTCTGCTTCCGTCCGGACCAGAACGCCCAGCGTATGTTTGACTCCGCCCAGCGCCTCGAGATGCCGCCGTTCCCGAAGGACCGCTTCGTCGAGGCCGTCAAGGAGGTCGTCAAGGCCAATGCCGCTTGGGTCCCGCCGTTCGGCTCTGGCGCCACGCTCTATGTTCGTCCGTTCATGATCGGCTCTGGCGACGTCATCGGCGTTGCACCCGCGCCCGAGTACACCTTCCGCATCCTCGTCACCCCGGTTGGCCCGTACTACAAGGGTGGCCTCAAGTCCGTCAAGCTCCGCGTTTCCGAGTACGACCGTGCCGCACCGCACGGTACCGGCAACATCAAGGCCGGCCTGAACTACGCCATGAGCCTGAAGCCCTCTGTCGAGGCCCACGCCACCGGCTATGCCGACAACCTTTATCTCGACTCCGAGTCCCGTACCTACGTCGAGGAGACCGGCGGCGCGAACGTCCTGTTCGTCGACGGCAACACCCTCGTGGTTCCCAAGAGCCACACGGACTCGATCCTGCCCTCCATCACCCGTCGCTCCCTTGTCCAGGTCGCTGAGGACCTCGGCATGACCGTGGACAACCGTCCCGTCGAGTGGGCCGAGGTCAAGAGCGGCAAGTTCTCCGAGTGCGGCATGTGCGGTACTGCCGCCGTCATCTCCCCGGTGGGCGAGGTCGACAACAAGGTCTACGGCGCTGACGAGACCGTCGTCTTCCCGGCTGGTCAGACCGAGATCGGCCCCGTCATGAAGAAGCTCCGCGAGACGCTGACCGGCATCCAGTCCGGCGCCGTCGAGGACAAGCACAACTGGGTCTTCAAGATCTGCTAGACCTAGCTACACAGATGGCTATCTGCGGCCCCATCGGTTCTCCGGTGGGGCCGTTTTTTGTGAGGATGCGTGTCGCGTCACCCCGTAGCGTCAGTAATACGCGCGGTTACTAAATGTGAAGAAACAATGAAGATGCATTTGGAATAATGTTTATAATATGCAATTAGCGCAAATAAATATACACGTACAACAGAGGTGAACTTCACAACTTGCATGAATTGTGAAGAAACACCATGAATAGAATTCGGTAAACGGTAATAGCAGATAGCAGAATAACAGCGTAAATACTTTTCGTACACCGTTTATCGGCATGCGCTTGACTGTGGAGAACCTGACGCCGATATTGTGGAGGAACTTCAGGAGGAAATTAGAAAAGATGCACTAATCCCTAGTATGCAAAAGGAGGCAACGGGGATGTTCTCCAAGGATGCAGACTTTCCGCGCGTGACCGTGATTCTGCGTGGATACAGCTACGAGCAGTGCCGCTGCGTGGTCGAGCAGCTCGTGGGCACCCGTCTGGGCGCGGTTGAGGTAGCGATGAACACCGAGGGCGCAGCTGAGACCATCGCCAAGCTCGTGAACGAGTTTGGCAGCGAGGTAAAGATCGGCGCCGGCACCGTGACCACCGTCGAGCGTGCAAAGGCCGCTGCTGCTGCGGGCTCGGCTTTCATGCTCTCTCCGGTCTGCTTCACGCCGGAGATCTTTACCATCGCGAGGGACGCCGGTGCCGTTTGTGTCCCGGCTGCCTTCTCGCCGACGGAGGTCTTCACGATGTTCGAGCAGGGGGCTGACATCGTGAAGATCTTCCCGGCCGCGCGTCTTGGTGCTAAGTACCTTTCTGATATCCAGGCGCCCCTCAACTGGATGCCGCTCATGGTCGTCGGCGGCGTCAATGGTGACAACGTGCAGGAGTTCTTCGATGCCGGCGCCACCTATGCGGGTATCGGTTCGGGCATTTTCGAGAAGTCGGACATCATCGCGATGAATGCCGACAAGCTCGCTGAGCAGGTTAAGTCTTTCGAGAATAACGTTAGGTGGTAGGGATGGCAGAGATTTCCTTCGATGAGAGCCTCGTTGTCGTTATAGACGAGCCTGGCAGCTGCACTGATGTCGAGAAGCAGCTTGCCGGTGTCCTGTTTGAGTCCGGTTATGTTCGCGAATCCTATGCGCAGGCCATCGTTGACCGCGAGGCCTCATATCCGACTGGCCTTGAGTTTGGTGAGCACAGCATCGCCATGCCCCATTGTGATATCGAACACGTGAATGGCCCCGCCATTTGCATGGGAGTTCTCAAGAAGCCCGTTGCCTGGCACCGCATGGATGATCCGGAGTCTACGTGTAATGCGGAGCTTGTGATTATGCTCGCCCTTAATGAGGCCCACGCACACCTCGAGATGCTCCAGAAGGTGGTTGCACTTCTCCAGAACCAAGACCTTGTCGCCGAAATTGTTTCGAGCGATAGCGCCGCAGAGGCCTACTCGCTCGCTAAGGATCAGCTTCTCTAGTAACAAGTGATTCAATCGGAGGAACTCCATGAAGGATTACAGCGGTGAGCATTGGAAAGTTGCCGGAACGGCGGTAACGTTCGGCAAGTTTTATAAGGGCAGCATCGAGCGTCTTGAGGCTGCTGGCTGCGAAGTTAAGCTCAACCCGTATGGCCGTCCTCTCACCAACGAGGAAATGATCGAGTTCGCAGGTGATTGTGACGCCCTTATCGTCGGCAATGACAAAGTGCCCGCCAACGTCATCGAGCACTTCCACAACATGAAGGTCATTGCAAAGCATGGCGTTGGCGTTGACGCCATCGACAAGGACCAGGCAAAGAAGCAGGGCATTCTTGTCACCAATGCTCCGGGAACCAACAAGGACGAGGTCGCGGATGCGGCGATGTGTCTTGCCCTGATGGTTGCGCGCGACTTCCACACCATGAACGCCCATACCAAGAACCACGAGTGGATCAAGTATCCCGGCGTGGATGTGGTCGATAAGACCATCGGCGTGATTGGCGTGGGTGCGATTGGCACCGCTTTCGTCCGCAGGGCGACGGGCTTCACGGACAAGATTCTGGTTAATGACCTGGTGGAGCGCGACGAGGTCAAGGCCATGGGCGCTAAGTATGTCAGCAAGGAGGAAATCTACTCCAGCTGCGACATCATCTCCCTTCACGTCCCGCTTGATGAGAGCACGTTCCACCTCCTCGGCGAGAAGGCGTTCTCGCTCATGAAGCCCGGTACCATCCTAATCAATACCGCTCGATCCAAGTGCGTCGAGGTCGAGCCGCTTACGGAGGCGCTTAAGGACGGCACACTCCGTGGTTACGGCGTTGACGTGTATGACTTTGAGCCTCCTGCATGGCTCGAGCTCTTCGACCTGCCCAACGTTGTCATGACGCCGCACGTTGCTGGTACCACATATGAATCGAACCAGCGCATGGGCGACACCGCGGTCACCAACGTCATTGCGGTCAAGCAGGGCAAGACTCCTCCCAACCTCATCACTTTCGGGGGAGCGTCGGCGTAGATGAAAGTCACTGGATTTGAAATCTACCGTCTCAAGCCGCGATGGGTCTTCTTGAAGATCATGACCGACGAGGGGATCGATGGCTGGGGTGAGTGCATTTCCGGAACCCGTACGGAAGCTGTTGTTTCCTGCCTTGAAGAGGCCATGGGCACGCACGTAGTCGGTCGCGATCCGCAAGAGATCGAAGACATTTGGCAGTGCCTCTATCGTTACTTCTTCAGAGGTGGCCCGGTTCACATGACGTGCGTGTCCGGCATCGAGATGGCTCTTTGGGATATCAAGGGCAAGGCTCTTGGCGCTCCCGTGTACCAGCTCTTGGGCGGTAAGGCGCGTGATCGCATCCGAGTCTATTCCTGGATTGGCGGAGATCGACCTTCCGATGCTGCGGCGCAGGCCTTCGAAAGGCTTGAGGGCGGTTTTTCAGCCGTCAAGCTGAACTGCTGCTCGGAGATGCATTACATCGATTCCTTTTCCAAGGTCGAGGAGGTTGCCGAGCGAATCGCATCAATTCGTGAGACGGTCGGCTACAAGCTCGATATCGGAATCGATTTTCACGGTCGAGTTCACAAGGCGATGGCGAAGCAGCTTCTCGCTGAGCTCGAGCAGTTCCACCCGATGTTTGTCGAGGAGCCTGTTCTTCCCGAGAACACCGAGCTTATGGCTGACCTTGCGAAGTCGACGAGCATTCCCATCGCCACGGGCGAGAGGCTCATTACGCGTTGGGGCTACAAGCAGCTCTTCACGCAGGATGCAGTTTCGGTGATTCAGCCGGATCTGGGGCTTACGGGTGGAATCTTGGAGGCCAAGAAGATTTGCGCCATTGCCGAGTCGCACGATATGGCGGCTGCTCCTCATGCGCCTTACGGCCCGATCGCTCTTGCGGCAACCATCCAGCTGGATGCCTGCACCCCGAACGTCTTTATCCAGGAGCAGAGCTTGGGGATTCACTACAACCAGGGATTTGATCTCCTCGACTTCGTGAAGAACAAGGAGATCTTCCAGTTCGAGTCGGGATATCTTTCCATCCCTCAGGGTCCGGGCCTTGGTATCGAGATCGACGAGGAGAAGGTTCGCAAGGTGAGCCTGGAGGGCTTGAACTGGACCAATCCTCGCTGGAGAACATACGACGGCACCATTGCCGAGTGGTAGCGAGTAATCAACACGAGGAACGTTGACGAAAGGATGAAGATGGGCGAGATGATGAATGCCGGAGTCTACTACGGTATCGAGGACATTCGTTACGAGAGCGTGCCTAAGCCCGAGATCAACGACGATGAGTTTCTGCTTAAGGTCAGGGCTGTGGCGATTTGCGGAAGTGACCTTCGCACGTATCTCCATGGTCACGCAAAGGTCAAGACTCCGCAGATCCTGGGCCACGAGTTTGCCGGCGATGTCGTCGAGGTTGGTGCAAACGTCGAGGGAGTTAAGGTTGGCGAGCGCCTGAGCGTCCATCCTGGCATTCCCTGCGGGCACTGCTACTACTGCCAGCGCGGCCTCCAGAACCTGTGTGTTGACCGTCCTGGCATCGGAACCGTCCTTCCCGGTGCCTTTGCCGAGTACGTGAAGATTCCGAAGAAGACGGTTGAGGCGGGAACCGTCTTCCACATCCCCGAAGGAAAGAAGTACGAGCTCGCTGCCCTTGGCGACCCTGCGGTCTCTGCTCTTCATGGTGAGGAGGAGCTGGACGTTCGCCTTGGTGACACCCTTTGCATCCTTGGAAGCGGCTCCATCGGCATTCTCCACGCGATGATCGCTCGCCTAAAGGGTGCCTCGAAGATTATCCTCGTCAATCGCTCGCCCGAGCGTCTCGAGAAGGCGAAGGCGATGGGCGTTGCGGACCACTACTTCTGCCTCAAGACCGATGGTGATCTGCGCGAGTTTGTCATGTCCGTCACGGACGGCATGGGCGCAAACAAGGTCTGCGTTGCTAACACTGCCAAGGAGTCTGCGGTTCAGGCGCTAACGATCGCTGCCAAGGGCGGCACCGTTCAGTTCTTCGCGGGCTTCCCCAAGGATGACCCGGCGCTGGGTGTCGACGGAAACCTCATCCACTACAGCGAGCTTCATGTTATCGGCTCGTTCGGCTCGACTCCGCGCCAGTTCCAGCTTGCGGAGAAGATGCTCGTCGACGAGCTCATTCCTGCCGAGAAAATCATCACCCATCGTCTGCCGCTGTCTGCAATCAACGAAGGCTTTGACCTCATGAGGAAGGGCGAGTGCTTCAAGGTCATTCTCGACCCCACTCAGGAGTAGATAGTTCTGCGTTTCAAAAGGGAGTAACGGCGTAAATGGCGCCAAAGGGAAAGGACAAATCATGAAGAAGATCTATGCAGTGTGTGGCTCCGGCGTGGCGACCTCGACCATGATTGCCGCCAAGGTTCGCGACTACCTTGAGGAGCGCGGCATCCAGTGCGACGTGCAGACGACGACCTACGGCATCGTCAACGGCGGTGGCCTCGTTGCCGACTGTCTCGTTTCGACCAACCCCAACATTTCCTGCGGGGATATCCCCGTCGTTCCCGGTGTTGCTCTTCTCACTGGCATGGGGGAGGAGGCAGTTCTCGAACAGGTTTATCAGATTGTCAAGGACTAGCAAGGCTAGATAAGGATCAACAAGGAAAGGAAGTGTCTCGATGGACGTACTCTCGTCTGTGGTTAACTGGATTGTCTCGCTGGGAGCCTCGGTTTTCCTCCCCATCGTGATGTTCATCATTGGCATTATCTTCGGTATGAAGCCTGGTAAGGCCTTCAAGGCTGGCGTCATGCTCGGCATCGCCTTCACGGCGATCAGCGCGCTTAACAGCGCCCTCCTCTCTGGCACCATCGCTCCGGTCGCACAGACCGCGATGGAGAACTCTGGCACCGGTCTTGAGTTTATTGATGTGGGTTGGACGCCTGCTTCCATGATTGCGTGGGCTTGGCCGCTCGCTGCCACCGTCTTCCCGCTCCAGATCATCATCAACCTCATCATGCTGGCCCTTAACTGGACCGACACCCTGAACGTTGACCTCTGGAACGTCTGGACCAAGATCTTCCTCGCCGCCATCGCCTATACGGCCACCGGCAACCTGCTCGTCGCTTATGTCGTCGCGTCCGTCTTTGTCGTGGCCGAGCTCAAGCTTGGCGACCTCTTCGCCAAGGACGTCCAGGACTCCACTGGCATTCCTGATGTCACCTGCACGCACTCTGGCCTTGCCAACGTGCTTCCCGTGATGCCGATCGCCTACCTTGTTGACAACCTTCCGTTCCTTAAGGGCAAGACCTATGACGCCGCCGCCATCCAGAAGAAGATCGGCTTCCTTGGCGACCCGTCTGTCATCGGTATCGTCATGGGCGTCATCATCGGTCTCGTCGCTGGCAAGGACGTTGCCGGTTGCCTCAAGATTGCCATCGCCGTCGCCTCTTACGTCATCGTTCTCCCGCGTATCGCCCAGCTCTTCTCTGAGGCCCTGATGCCCATCTCCAACGCCGCCACCACCTTCATGAAGGCACGTTTCCCGGGCCGCAAATTCAACATCGGCCTCGACTGGCCCATCCTCACGGCCAACCCCGCCGTTGTTACCTCGTCCGTCCTGCTCATCCCGGTGACGATTCTTCTCGCTATCGTCCTGCCTGGTAACAAGACCCTGCCCTTCGGCGACGTTGCCAATCTTTGCGCCTTCATCATCGGTGCTGCGGTCCTCTTCCGCGGTGACATCGTGAAGACCTTCATCACCGGTATCCCCATCATCATCGTTGGCCTGTATTCCTCCACGACGATTGGCCCCCTGTTCACCCAGCTCGCCGCTAGCGTTGGTTACGAGATGCCTGCCGGTGCCTCCGCCATCACCTACTTCAAGGCTGGCCCCTTCATCTGGGACGTCGTCATGGCTGTTGAGGGCAACTGGTTCGTCTTTGTTCCCCTTACCATCCTCTTCGCCGTTGGCTTCTGGATGATCTACAAGTTCTACTACAAGCCGCGTAACGCCAAGGCTGCCAAGGCGGAGAAGTAAGTTCCATCGTTTCTCTTCTCTTCCTTCCCGCGCGTCGCCTGACGCTTGCTGCGGCGCGCGGGAAGGCCTCGTGGGCCCATCTGAACCGATGGTTCCATGAGGCCTTAGGTCTGAACTTCGGAAAAGGAGTCCACATGCTTCGCAAGATCGACCAGCTGGAGCCGTTCCAGCGCGCCATCTCCAAGGCGCACCTCGCCGCTGCCGGTATCTCCATCGATTCGCTCGAGAATCCGGACAAGCCGCTGATTGCCATCGCCAACAGCTGGAACGAGGTCTGCCCGGGCCATGAACCGCTCAGGCAGCTTGCTGCCGAGGTCAAGAAGGGCATCCTCGAGGCGGGTGGCGAGCCCATCGAGTTCAATACCATCGGCATGTGCGACGGCGTGGCCCAGGGTCACGCGGGCATGCGCTACTGTCTGCCTCACCGCGAGGTCATCGCGGATTCCTGCGAGGCCATGATCGTGGGCGAGGGCTGTTTCGATGGCGTCGTCTACATGGGCTCTTGCGACAAGATCATTCCCGCCATGCTCATGGCCGCCGCTCGCATCGATCTTCCTTCCGCTCTCGTGACGGCTGGCCCCTGCTATGACGAGATCAAGCCCTCCGAGTCCAAGGCCCTCCGCGCGCGCTTCCTTCGTGGCGAGGCCACGGAGCGCGAGGTCATCGAGGGCACGCTCAAGTACTACACCGGCCCCGGCATCTGCCCGTTCCTTGGCACCGCCAACACCATGGGCTGCCTCACCGAGGGTCTCGGCATGATGTTGCCTATGGGCGCCCTCTGGCCGAGCTCCACGAGCCAGCGTCGCTTCTCGGCGCGTCGGACCGGTGCCGCCGTCGTCGACCTCGTCCGTCGCGACATCAAACCGAGCGACATCATGACGCAGGCGGCGATCGACAACGCGGTCAAGCTCCTTGCCTCCGTCGGTGGATCGCTCAACGCGCTCATCCACCTGCCTGCGCTCGCTCACGAGCTTGGTCTCGAGTGCACCTGGGCCCAGGTTGCGGAGACCACGTCGCACACGCCGGTTGTCTGCAACGTCGTCCCCAACGGCGATATCTCCTGCGTCAACCTATACAAGGCCGGTGGCGTCCCCGCGGTTCTCAAGACCATCGAGGGAGACCTGGACACCACGGTCATGACCGTGACGGGCAAGACCCTTGGCGAGAACCTTGCCGACAAGATTCACATCGACCGCTCCGTGGTTCGCACCCAGGACGATCCTGCCTCCATCGCCAACGGCATCCAGGTGCTCTATGGCAACCTCGCTCCTGAGGGCGCGCTCGTGAAGACGAGTGCCGTGCCTGCTGACCAGCATGTCTGGAGCGGGCCCGCCATGGTCTTCAATTCCGAGGACGAGGCTTTCGTGGCCTACAACGAGGGTCGCATCGTCGCTGGTACCGGCGTTGTTATCCGCTATGAGGGTCCCAAGGGTGGCCCTGGCATGAAGGAGCTTCACCGCGTGACGGAGATCATGAAGGGCATCCCGAACTCCGCTGTTATCACGGATGGACGTTTCTCTGGCGCATCCGGCGGCCTCTCCGTTGGCTACCTCTGCCCTGAGGCCCTCGATGGCGCGCCTATTGCCCTTATCGAGGACGGGGACATCCTCCACGTCGACCTCACGAAGAACCTCATCGAAGTCGAGGTCTCCGAGGATGAATTCGCTCGTCGAAAGCAGGATTGGAAGCCGGTCATCCACGAGAACGGTGGTAACCTGCTCGCGAGGTACGCAAAGCAGGTCGGCTCCGCAAAGACGGGTGCTGTGCTCGCATAACGTAATTAAGTAGGCGGCCTGGGTTTTCCCGGGCCGCTGGCTTCTCATCTACTAGACTGTCCCTAGCCAAACCATCGTCGAGGAACCTCTATGCTCGTTGCCAAATCTCACCTCAAAGTCTTCTCCTGTGCTGCCACATTTGGTGTTTTCACCAAGGAGCCGCTGGAGCGCTTGGAGGCCGCCGGATGTGAGGTCTGGGTCAACCCGACGGGCCGCGTCCTCACGAAGGCGGAGATTCTCGAGCATGCGTACGATGCGGATGTCGCTATCGTGGGCAACGACGACTTCAACGGCGACGTTATCCGCAGACTTCCCAACCTCAAGCTTATTGCGCGCCACGGCTCTGGCGTGAACAATATCGATTTCTCCGAGGCCAAGCACCGCGGAATCGTTGTGACGAACACTCCGGATGCCAACGTGGAGGAGACCGCGGATCTTACCTTTGGCCTCATCCTCGACCTCGAGCGCCATCTCTCGCAGATGAACGCCGAGCTCAAGGATGGTATCTGGCGCAAGCGCGCGGGGCATAGCCTCTACGGCAAGACCATCGGCATCATCGGCGTTGGCCGCATCGGCCAGGCCGTTGCGCGCAGGGCAATGGGCTTCGGCCTCGATATCCTTGGCAATGACATCAACCCGGACGAATCTGCAGCGAGGACTGGCCTCATCTTCACGAGCCTCAATGACCTCTTGAAGCGAAGCGACATCGTGACCATTCACACGCCGCTTACCCAGGCGACGGAGAACCTCATTGGCGCCAAGGAGCTCCGCATGATGAAGGATGACGCTATCCTCATCAACACGTCTCGTGACGGCATCGTTCGTCACTCGGCGCTCACGAAGGCCCTTACGGAGGGTAGGCTCTACGGCTATGCCTCTGACGTGCACGCGGGCGAACCGCCCAAGCACTCGCCGCTGTTCGATCTTCCCAACGTCATCGTGACGCCTCACGCGGGATCCGCCACGTACGAGGCAAACTATCGCATGGGTATGGCCGTGGCCGATAACGTCATCGCCTTCATGGACGGATGCGTGCCGCCCAACGTCGTCACGTCGCTTGGGCAGTTCTACAGCTAGTCGGAGGGCGGCGTCGTTGAGACGCGCGCTTCACGTGCGGGCGCGGCTGGTGGCCAAAGCGAGGGGCGTGGGCTCGGTCGTGTGGTCTCGCGTCCTGCATGGCTTTCTCGCACTTGTCATGGTTAGTTACGCGCGGCCCTTGACGGTTATTGTGTGGGCCACGACTTTTGGCCCCGCGCTTGCTGGCATTGTATGCCGGGTACAATCACTCGCGTGACTACGAGCGCGAGGGAGGCGTGATGGCAAGCGAGATGCGGGAGAATCCCGAGGAAGGAAAGCCGGTGGCAGTCGGTGAGGCGCCTGTCGCCGCGCCCGGCGACGCCGAGAAGCTCGACGCGGCCCTCGTCCAGGCGCCCGCCGCCGCGGCAGCCGCGCGCGACGCCTCCTCCACGCCCTCCATCGCCGAGCAGGTCGCCCTCGTCCCCACCGACCCCGGCTGCTACCTGTGGAAGGACGCCAAGGGAAACGTCCTGTACGTGGGCAAGGCGAAGAACCTGCGCGCCCGCATGCGCCAATACGTGCAGCTCACGGACGAGCGCCCCATGGTACCGCGCCTCATGGCCGCCACGGCGAGCTTCGATTACGTCGTGGTCGGCTCGGAACACGAGGCGCTCGTCCTCGAGATCAACCTTATCCACCAGTATCGCCCGCCCTTCAACGTCGACCTCAAGGACGACAAGAGCTACCCTTACATCGCGCTCACCAAGGGCGACGTCTATCCCGCGATCAAGTACACGCGTGAGCGCCATCGCCCGGACACGCGCTACTTCGGTCCATACACGGACGCCCGCGCCGCCCGCGCGACCATAGACGTCGTGCGCAAGGTGATGCCGCTGTGCGTCGCCACCTGCGCGGAATGGAAGCGCGTGCGTCGCCAGCTCGAGGCTCACCCCGAGCAGACGGATGTCATAGCGCTCGCGCAGGCGGAGAGCGGCCGCCCTTGTTTCGACTATCACGTGGGGCGCGGCCCGGGCGTGTGCGCCGGTTGCATCACGCCCGAGGAGTACGCCACGCATGTGAGCCGGGTGGAGCGCTTCCTCGCAGGTCACAGGGGCGAGTTCGTCGCCGAGCTCAAGGCCGAGATGGCGGAGGCCGCGGCGGAGCTGGACTTCGAGCGCGCCGCTCGCGTGAAGCGTCGCCTTGCGGTGATCGACGGCCTTGACGACAAGCAGCGCGTGGTTCTCGGGAGTGCGCAGGACGTGGACGTCATCGGCTTCTGGCGCGAGGAGACCATCGCGGGTGCCTGCGTGTTCGTCGTGCGTGAGGGGCGCGTGAGCCGTACCTGCGAGTTCGTGCTCGACAAGGGCCTCGACGTGGGCGAGGAGGAACTGGCGAGCGGTTTCGTCAAGCGCTACTACGACCAGACGAGCGACCTCCCGCTCGAGGTCTGCGTGCCCGTCGAGCTCGCGGATGCCGAGACGCTCGAGGGCTGGCTCACGGCGCGCCGTGGACGCGTGGTCGAGCTCCACGTGCCCAAGCGCGGCCAGAAGGCGCACCTCGCGGAGATGGCTCGCAACAACGCGCGCCACTACCTCGCGCGGTACGAGCTGCGCACGGGCTATGAGGACAAACGCACGAACGAAGCCCTCCTCCAGCTCGAGAGTGCCCTGGCCCTCGACGAGCCGCCCATGCGCATCGAGTGCTTCGACATCTCGACCATCCACGGCAAGCACACCGTCGCGTCGATGGTCGTGTTCACGGCGGGCAAGCCCGACAAGAGCCAGTACCGGCGCTTCAAGATCCGCGCGGAGCTCGACGAGGCGAACGACTTCGTCTCCATGAGCGAGGTGCTCGCGCGGCGCTATGCTCCCGAGCGCATGGCGGATGAGCGCTTTGGCGCGCGTCCGGACCTGCTCATCCTCGACGGTGGCAAGCCCCAGCTCACGGCCGCCATCGAGCAGCTTGGGGAGCTCGGGCTGGACATCCCCGTCGCGGGTCTCGCCAAGTCCGACGAGGAGCTGTTCGTGCCGTGGGACGAGATGCCCGTGGTGCTGCCGAGCGGCTCTGCCTCGCTCTATCTCGTGAAGCGCGTGCGTGACGAGGCGCACCGATTCGCCATCACCTTCCACCGCGAGTTGCGCGACAAGGCGATGACCGTCTCGATCCTCGACGAGATTCCCGGTGTGGGCGAGAAGCGCAAGCGTGCGCTGAGGCGGGCGTTTGGCAGCATGAAGCGCCTGCGCGAGGCGAGCGAGGAGGACATCGCTGCCGTTCCCGGCATTCCCGCCGAGGTCGCGCGCGAGGTTTACGAGACGCTGCGTGCCTGGGATGCCGAGTTCGATTCCTCACGCGAGGCTGCGAACGACGGGGACGTCGAGGTATAAGAGGGCGGCAGATGCCCCTCTGGCTTGAAAAACTCGCTAAGTAGGGGGCTAATCCGGGACCGGCCAAGTAGAAGGCCATTTTGCGCTGCAAAACCCCAGGTCGCGAACTCCCTTAAATGTGGTCTACTTGGAGCATTGCGGATTAGCCCCCTACTTGGCGTTCTTTTCGCATGGCGGGGCGAACCAATGGCCGTGCCGTGCCTCTCCGCGCCCCGAATTCGCCGTTCGCATCCAACTCGCTTGAGAAGTATGGACATGATTTTGGATCTGCCGAGTAGGCGGCGTTTTTGAATTGCAAAACCCCAGTTCGTAGGCGGTCAAATAGGGGGACTACTCGGCGAGCCTCAATCCATGTCCATACTTCTCGGGTGAGTGCGCGAGGGGCACCTCTCGTCAGCGTCGGTATCCCGAGGGGCTGCATCCAAGCTCCGGCCAGCTGGTTGCCTGCCGCTTCGCCACGCGATGTGTGTAGTGCTTTAAAGTGTTATATAAGGAACAAATTAGCTCCCAGCTAATGAAATCGTGCGCTTCGCTTCCTAGGATGGGCTCGTGTTTAGCCCCAACAGGAAGGAAGACCCCATGGAAGCTACCGAGGCTCAGGACAAGACGCAGCAGACAAACGATCCGAAGAAGGGCAAGTCTACCGCGTCGATCGTTGCCCTTGTGCTGGGCATTATCGCTCTCGTCACGTCGTTTCTGCCGATTATCAACAACCTGTCGTTCGTTCTCGCGCTCGTTGGCGCGGTCTTTGCGGTCATCGGGCTGGTGGGCGTGCTGCGCGGCAAGAAGGGCGGCCGAGGCTTCTCCATTGCCGCGGTTATCGTGAACGTCCTCGCCATTGCCATCGTCCTCGGCACGCAGAGCGCCTACTCCTCTGCCATCGACGAGGCGACGAAGGGCACCATCTCGACTGAGGACGGCTCTTCGGCCGCCGCCGCGAGCACGACTGCGGAGTCCGCCACGGCCGACAAGTATTCCATCGCCGACGAGCAGATGACCGGCGATGACTACACCACGACCATCAGCGGCACGTTCACCAATCTCACGGATTCTCAGCTCGGCTACGTCAGCGTTAGCTATAACCTGTTCGATGCCGATGGCAACCAGCTTGGGACGGCATACGCCAACACCAGCAACCTTGACGCCGGCGGAACCTGGAAGTTTGAGGCGGTTGGCATGTATGACCAGGCTAAGATCGCTTCCTACAAGCTGGCTGACGTCACTGGCTTCTAGCGCCGTCATCTGACGCTCACGGTCTCGTGGAGAGGGGGCAAGATGGCCCAAAGACCAACGGAGGAGCTCCTCGCGGAGCTGCTCGAGGCGCCCGACATCGATACGTTTCTCGACTCTCATCAGCTTGGTGAGCCGTCGCTCCCTGACTACCTCAATGCCCTTCTCGCGGAGAAGAACCTCGAGCGTGCGCAGGTCGTGCGTATGGCAAACCTCAACGAGACCTTTGGCTATCAGATCTTCATGGGCACGCGTAATCCCAGCCGCAACAAGCTGCTTCAGATCGCCTTCGCGTTGTCGCTGACCCTGCGCGAGACCAACCGCATGCTCGAGGCGGGCGGGGTGAGCTCGCTGTATAGCAAGAGTCGTCGAGATGCGATCACCATCTTCTGCCTCGAGCGGGGATGTTCACTCCAGAGGGTGAACGAGGAGCTCTATCGCTTTGGGGAAGAGACGATTTGCTGACGGCGGTGGTACGGTATTGTCCGGCGTGTGATTGATCGCGAACATGGCGAGCGGGATGCGAATTAGTGTCCCGCTCGCCTGCTGTTGTTGGGATATGGATATCGAGACGACAGATGGCATACACGAGCAACTGGAGGGTGCGCTTGGCGCCGGGCTCTTCTCTTCCGCGCCCGCGGACGCCTATCGTGTGGAGCGCACGCTCAAGCGCACTCCCGCCGAGGTGACGGAGCTCGTATGGCTGAGGACTGCTGCGGGGACTGAGCTCGGCCCTTACGTACGCAAGGTCATTTCTCGGGGGAGCGGCCTTGGCTGTGCGTACGTCGAGCTCTTTAAGCTGCAGCGCCAGGGCATGCGCTTTCGTCAGCTCCCTCGCATCATTGACTGCCGCGAGAGCGCCGGCTCTCTTGAGGTGCTCCTCGAATACGTCAAGGGGCGGACACTCGCGCAGGTGGTCGCTGATACCTCGCCTGGTGATCGCGACACGCTTGCGCGCGAGCTCGTCCCCGCGATTTGTGATGCGGTTTCAGAGCTGCATGGCGCGCTTGATTCGCCGCTGGTCCATCGCGACCTCACTCCCAGCAACGTCATCTGCCCTGATGCTCGTTCGCGTTCCGCTGCGGGCTTGCGACCTGCTGCGTGTTCGCGCTCCGCCGCGAGTCCGCGAGCTGCATCGCGTTCGTGCTCCGCTGCGGGCTCGGGGCGTGTCGCGAACTCGTGCTGCCCCGTGCTCATCGACTTCGGCATTGCGCGCGTTTGGCGCGAGGGCGAGGAGGCCGACACCACGCATTTCGGGACTCGCTCCTATGCCCCGCCAGAGCAGTACGGTTTTGGCCAGACTGATGTCCGCAGCGATGTCTATGCCCTGGGTATGCTCACGTTCTTCTGCCTGACTGGGCGAGAGGCCACCCCGGTTGATCGGGAATGCGACTTTGCCTGCGCCGAGGTATCGCCTGCTTGGCGTGGCGTAATAACAAAGGCCACCTCCCTAGATCCCGATGACCGCTATCAAAGCGTGGCCGAGATGCGCGATGAGCTTCCCGGGGCTGCCGATGGGCGCTTGCGCATGCATTTCGGAAGGCCTGGGAATCGGTCTCGCTCGCTTGCCATGACGCTTACCGAGATGAGGGAGCGCTACCTCAGCGCTTCGGTGCCGAGCTTTTGGAGTGTGAGGAACGTTGTCGTATGTCTCACTGCCGCAATCATTCTTTTTTCTTGCGCGATTTGCCTGTTTGACGAAAAGTACTATGTCGCTGGCCCGCTCTGGCTCAACGTTTATGGGTTCGCGCTGTTCTTTCCCTGCATGGTGCTGGTGTGTGGCTGGGTCCTTCTCGATAAGCGGTGGTTGTTCGCAAACATTGGCTTTCTGCGGCGCTGGGGCCGCAAACGAGCTCGAGCTGTGAGCGCCGGAGTCTTCGTTGTTGCCTGGCTGCTGCTCGTTGTTTTTGTCGGCATTTGTAGGCGGTAGGCCGCCGTCTCGCGTCTGCGGGGTTTCTCTCGCGTGATAAATCGTCGTTTCGTGGGTGGCGGGGGGTGTCTTTTGCAGCCGTCGGCCCGTTGGCGCAGGGCGGGATATCGTTCCCGCAGGCGACAAGCCGTCGTTATGCGAACGACGAGCCTCGTTTTGCGTATTGGCACTGGCTTTTGATTTGTAAAAGTCGCTAAGTAGGGGGCTAATCCGGGGTCTGCCGAGTAGACAGCGGTTTTGCGCTACAAAACCCCAGCTCGTAAATTCCTTTAAATCGAGTCTACTCGCGTCACTGCGAATTAGCCCCCTACTTGGCGCCATTTTTGTTTGGCGCGGCGTGACCGCGGCCAAGTTTTCCTCCACGGGCATTGATTTCGCCTTCTGCACGCAGCTCGTTTGACACCTAGCTTGCCTGATACCCAGCTCGCCTGAGAAGTATGGACATGCTTTTGGTTATGCCGGGTACACAGCGTTTCCGAGTTGCAAAACCCCAGGTCGCAGCGTGTCAAATGAGGGGACTACTTGGCTGATCGCGAATCATGTCCATACTTCTCGGGGGAGTGCGCAAAGGGCACCTCTCGTGCGACAATCGGGGCGTTCGCAAGCGTGGGGCTGGAGGGACGCATGGAGATCAAGGCTTGGATCTACGACGAATTTCCCGAGTGCGCGGCCGTGCCCGATGGGGCGCGCGTGTTGGAGACGACGGGCGACGAGTTGGGCTCTCGGTACGTTCCGGACGTCGTGTACCTTTGCCGTGGTGATCACGATCTGCACCTTCAGCTGTTGATTCCCACGTGCCGTAACTCGCTCAATGCGG
>ENA-OUQP01001296-OUQP01001296.1-human-gut-metagenome-genome-assembly--contig:-NODE-1296-length-17432-cov-16.957645_pt1 | contig 17432 bp, 22 predicted proteins | sample MGYA00237951_ERZ548836 | MGnify/ENA primary metagenome ERZ548836 (study PRJEB26490, sample SAMN05194702) | human gut metagenome | biome: terrestrial biome; feature: human-associated habitat...
GGTTTCAGTTATAGCAACAGCAGCCGGATCATGTGCTCCTTGGATTTCAATTCCACCAAATGGGCTTGGTACAGATTTATTTCAAGCATGGATATATTCTTCAAACAAATCTGCAAGCGAAACAATTACGATTTTTTGGCGTTGCTTTGGAACATGGAAATAGTTTGCCTATCGCTGTTTCTGACTAAAATGCTTATGGATATGTGTAAACTATTCTGTAATTAATACGTACACTACAGCTTAACTTTTGAGCAAAATACTGATAGATATGGCCTTGCCAGATTTCTGCCCCTAAAAAGCGTGTATTCGTAGCTTCATTGTCACCGTTACATGTAGCTATGCTGAGACGGGTTATACTGTATGACTGACCAAAAATTTCATTCAGTTCATCTTTGGCCACTAGACATATATAATCTGTCCCACGTACATTTTTAACTGCTGAGCCGGACACAACTCTTATTTTTCCACCACATAAATCGTATATTTGCTGAGAATCATTATTTTTTATAATTTGTATTGTTTTGCTATTTAATTCAGTAAGGTTTGGCACTACAGACAGTATTTTTCTTACCTCTGTCACATTAATCCCATCATAATGGACCTCGAATACCGGGCAGTCATCTACAAGGTCGCCCTCCTGTAAATTTCCAACTGTATACGTTGGCGCTACAGGATTTGACGAAACAGGTGTTCCCATAATCACAACCCAATTGCAGCTTTCAACTTCTGTTTCAGCATTTCTGGTGTACCGGCACACAACAAGGTCGATACGCTTCATTCCCTGGCTGCCATTGCTAAGGTTCACCGCGTCATATGTTCCAATCTTCACGCTGGAAATGTTTCCATGATGAGCTAACATTCCGCTACGTATTTTCAAGGAATTATTAGATGCAAGCTCTGGCTCTAAATTTTCTCCAGATGTCAATATGCAGCTCTCTTGTCCCACGGTCCCCTCTATAAGCTGTCGAAACTGTTGACTCGTCACATGAGGTTTTCCAGTTCTTCCGCTAACTATTTCCATTATCATTTTCTCCTTCCAATTCATATTCTTTTGATACAACTCCGGCCGTAATGCTGCAAATAATATTTTCAACCGGCTTTGCTCCGTACATACCGGTCAGATAATCACGCCCGCCTACTACATCTCCAATATGTACATCAATCCCAAGTTTTTCAACATCCATACCGAATGTCTTTTTGCTCATAATCTCCTGCAATTTCTTAACTGATTGCTCCTCCAGTTGATCTGTCTCAGTTGATGTATTTTCGTACACTTGAGATATCTCGTCCAGTCCTTTGTAATATTGCATCTTCTTGATAGTTCCATCTGGCCAGACATACAAGTGGAAGACATTTCTGTCTTGTAATTCTCCCTTGCCGGTTACGATCAAATGATTCACTCCATCCCGGATATCTTCCATTGTGTAATTCAACCCACAATCCTTGGAAAGTTCGATCTGATCAGAATAATCTTCGATTGGAACTGCTCTGATCAGCACATATCCCGGAACGCCTTGTTCTCTCCTGTGTTGGATATCAAGCCTGCAGCCTTTACTTTTCAGCATCTTTGTGACGCCATCTAGCAGAGTACAATATCTGTCGAATTGATAATTATCGACCGATATTCCCGTATCCTCGCTTGACACAATAAAAAGTCCGTCATATTCCGGTTCAATAAGCGACTTAAGCACTGCATTTAATTCCCCAGACACAATCTTGTAATCACTGCCAGCCGGCGGAGATATGATCTTATGCTCCAATCTTCCCCGCCATGTATACCCTTTCAGTTCTACATAATCCAATGTCGTGCTGGTAAGAACCTTTCCAATAATTCCACCAAACTCTGTATCTGGAATATATACCATATTTCCGAATGCCATTTCATCCGTCCAATAACACCTGGCAATTTTTACCGAGAATATCTTATTTCCATTCACATCAAAGGAACAATTTGCTTTTTTCAGCGGTGCTGTCCCGAGCTCCCGCTCTTTCGTTGCCAGAATTACCATGCTGCCTCCTTCCGCTTCAGAAAGATATATAAATCTATTCCAAAGTCTCCGCTCCAGTTCACATTTATAAGCCCCGGTGGAATCTCTTCAAAAACTGAATAATCATATCCTCTGTCATTGAACAGGTTATCTGTCGTGCCATTGGACAGATACTTTGTAATCGTCTGTTCTGCGGTATTAAGAATCAGATACTCATTACCTTCTAACGTGGTTAAAATTTCATACGGATATCCATTAATAAGCACCTTCGGATTGACGCATGGACCGTAAACAATCATTTCAAAATCTGACGGAATGATATGATCGATTTCAAATGAACTGGATCCGCGTTTCTCATTTGTAAAATCAAATGGAATGTCTGTTGAAAAATCCAACCCACTGTCTGGCGCTGGCTTAATCTGCGGATAAAATCTTTTTTCCAGGATTGTGATCCAGGACAATTCCGGAGCAAGGAAGGTAAGCTCTACTTCGGTATACACATACCCTTTCCATCCTGTTTTCTTGGTTGCATAGATCTGGCACGAAAGAAATGTATCATTGACATACAAACGTCCGTAATTGCCCGTTTCAGCATCAACAGAAATGATTTTATACAATGTTTCCATGTTCTGCGTGAACTCTTCTCTCTTTCCAAATACATCCAGTGTCACAGTTTTTTTATATCCGCTGTCGCTCTCTTCCCACGTACTGTCAAACCAGTCTGCATCGATTGTACGAAAAGGCGCCCTGGTCAGCCAAAGCACCTCTCCTTTACTATTTTTGTAATATGCTTTTATCATAATACTGGCACCGCTCCTTCCGGCAATGGCTCATCTATTCGCCTCGTTCCAAGGAAGATTGGACGTTTCGCCATCTTTTCTGCAGCTCTCATTTGTATCTTCTCCAGTCTGTCATAATCAATATCCTTATCCCCACCATCAAATCCAGGCGAGCTCTTAACTCCTCCGACCGTTCTGTCAGAGGTTCTTGCAGACAATGCGATGTCTACGGATTTCTGTAATCCAGATACCGCTCTCTGTACTCCGGTACTCATGGATTTGACTGGGATGTTCTTTTCAAAACCTATTCCCATTCCAAGAGCCATCATCTTACCAACCTGATCCCGGAATACACGGGACGGTGAATGAATACCAAGGAAATCCTTAGCTGACTCCAACGCTTTTGATGCCGCGCTCTTAGCTGCGTTCACGATTGCACCAGCTGCACTACTGAGACCATTCGCAATGCCTTTGATGATGTTTAGTCCAACACTTCCCCAGTCCACGCTGGTAAATGCGTTCTTGATCTGGCTGATAATGGACGGAATCTTGCCGATCAACTGTGGTACTGCCTGGATGAGTCCGGTTCCAAGAATTGTAATAATCTTAATTCCAGCCAGTAATATCTTCGGCAGATTGGAAATGATTGCGGTTGCAAGCTGTCCAATAATTGTAGGTGCCTTGTTGATCAACTGTGGAAGTGCATTCACAACGCCTTGCGCCAATCCAACCAGCAAGTTAATACCTGCATCTACCAACTGGCCGACGTTAGACAGCAACGAACCAACCAGCGTTACGATCATCATAAGTGCTGTCGGAATCAATGTTGGTAATTGTTGTGCAATTCCGGTAATCAAGGTGGACACAATTGCAATACCGCCCTGAATAATTGCTGGCAAGTTTGCCGTAATGGCTTGCATGAGGCTGTTCAGCATTGTTGCGCCCTGTGCAATCAGATTCGGCAACGCTGCTACAATTCCATTGCAGAAATTGGTAATAACCTCTGGACCTTTTGTCTGCATCATAAGCAGGATCTGGTCAATTTGTGTACCGAACTGACTGTATAGTAAGCCAAGTCCCACGGCTACAACTCCGAGTACAGCCCCAAATCCCATAAGATTTGCAAATGCGGGCATGAATCCGGCCACTTTTCCAAGAACTCCCTGGAATGCCGTTCCTATCTGCCCTCCCCAGACTCCAATATACCCACCAAATTCCTGGAATGCAGATGTGATTTTAGGAAATTTTCCGGCTACTGCAGGACCAATCTTTCCAACGTATCCGGAAATCTTAGTCGGTAAAAAAGAGAACGTCTTTCCGATAACACTGTTAAGCTTCGGCGTTAATACTTGAAATGGTCCAACAATTGAACTGCCTAAATTCTTTAGACTTCCACCAAATCCAGTAATTGCACCTTTGGCATTTTTTAATCCGCCTGGAAGCTTACCGATTGCAGTAATCGCTCCTCCTGTGACATCTCCAAGTCCAACAAGAATATCAGAAAATGTTCCGGCACTCTTGCCAATCAGCGAAAAAGCAGGAACTGCACCAATCAGAACTGCGGACATCTTACCGAGGTTTGCAAGTTGTCCGGTATCCATACTGCCGAGCTTATCAGTAATGTTTCCAACTGCATCAGCAAAACCTTTCGCCGCTGGAACGGAATTGCCGATTTTATCAGCAATTGCCCCAACAACTTCAAGTCCGGTTTTTCCCAATCTTGGGACTATCTCACCAAGATTCTTGAGAATATTCTGAGTTGCTGTTCCAAATGTTTCTACAAGCTCTTGACTTGTTATTACTCCGCCTTGGAAATTCTCCCATGCTGCCTTAGCAGAATTAACAGATCCTTCAATAGTTTCTCCAGCCTCTTCTGCTGACGTGCCTGTAATTCCAAGATTCTGCTGAATTACATGAATTGCCTGGATCATCTGGTCAAATGTGACATTGTCCAGATCACTTATCTTCTCGTTGAGGATTCCAGAATCATTAATCAATCGAATCATTTCCGATTGAGTACCGCCATAACCTAGCTTTAGGTTGTCGAGCATCGTATAATTCTGCTTAGCGAAGCCTTGATAGGCGTTCTGGATATCTTGCATGTTGGTACCCATCTTATTGGCATTATCCGCCATATCGATGAGCGCCATATCTGCAATCTCTGCTGCTTTAGCCGTATCCCCACCAAGTCCCTGCAGCAAGGATGCAGAAAAGCTCGTGACTGTAGACATGTAATCATTTGCAGATATCTGCGCTGTTTTATATGCACGGTTAGCATTCTTGATTACGGTGTCCGCACTATCCTTGAACAGTGTTTCGACACCGCCTACCTGTTGCTCCATATTCGCAACAACACCAAGTGAAGACTTAATGATTACGCCGGCAGCGGTTCCTACAGCTGCCACAGCTCCAGTCATTGCCTTAGACACTATGGATAGTCCGCTTTTTCCGAGAGCGCTTAGTTTGCTAACGCCCTCATTAAAACCTTTTTCATTTATCTTGGTATCAAAATTCAAACGTCCGTCTGCCATACTATCATCCTTTCTGATAGCACGGCTCAACGGCTCACATGTGCTTTTAAATCTTAATATTTATTTCTCTTTTACATTCCCGACAGTTTAGATACACTCCACTACATTTGGCTGTATCCTCGTAAATCAATAACTTCTTACCGCAATAAGGACATCTGTACCATTTTCGTTCTGTCGGGATTTTAATCATATGCTTCATCACGCGAACATATCTCCAATCTCATAATCTGTCATTTTTCTGCGCTTCTTTTTCTTGAGAGCAACTGCCTCTTGAATCTTTTTCACTCTCTTGCGCTCGTCCTTATCTTTAATATCCCGGAGGTCTGTATTCCGGTACAAAATGCGCTGTTTGATTTCTGTGTTGTCCGGAAGTCCGATGAACAGCGTCTGAAACTCCCACCAATGCATATACGGAACAGACTGCAGGTCGATTCCGTACGCTTCGCGAAATGCACTGTAAATCCAAACCATATCCTCATCAAAAGAATACACTTGTTTTGGTGGGAGCATTGACTCATCGGATTCTTCGCCATCCTGCCTCATTGTAAGAAAATCCCCTAGAGCTTCAATCGCCTCTTCCAAATCGTCCGGAATTCCATCTATATACCACTGCAATAATAGCCGGCACTTAATCTGCCACGGGACGTCCTCGTCTTCCACTAACTTCGTGAATCGTATCCATTCCCGAAAATCTGTCTCGACCTCATAACCTTTCCCGTTTACACACACCGTATTGGGAAACTTATCAATCAGAATATTCATAGCGTGCTACCTGTTACCATTAGGATAATAACTAACATTTCCTTTATTGTGCTTCTTTCCCTGTTGCTTATTATAATTGCGCTTTTGCTGTCTGTTTCCGTGCTGCTGAACAGTATACTTGTCATACTTTTTGTTCAACTTGTCAGCCTCCTCTTCCTCGAACTTAGCAATCATATCTGATGCATCTATGCACATGTTGAGGCTGGTTCTACCCTGGAACATCTCTTCGTGTGTTCCCTCTCCAAGAATATAGTCAAAAAAATTGAAGAAACACTGACACTGTGCGCGAACAATATCTGCTGCTTTTCCAGCCTTAGGTATTCCCTTCATGTCTTCTTCCAAATTCTGCTTCGCTTCATCAATGCGGTCCAGGAAATCCGCATCGGTAAAATCAATCTCAACTTCGAGATTTCCGTATTTAAAAAGGCTCATCGGCTCACTCTCCTATCTTTTTATTAATCCGCTGCAAACGTACATGTCTGCCAGTTGTCTGTTGTTGTGGCGGTACCCTTGATTTTCTCACCATTGGCTTTCAGGCTACCTTTGTAGATCAATGCATCAGTTCCATCTCCTGAATTGTCTGGAACAACGCTCCAATCACGCTTTCTAGCAACACATGTATTCGGTGTATCTGCCTTAATATCAAAAAGATCTACCACAACGATGCTTACCTGTGCATCAGAGCCAAGTAATTCATCATCTGTGATTTCTGCGATTTTCTGCTGTACCGGATCATTGGTATAGCGGTCAAATTCATAATCGTTTGATGGGGCATATCCCACAACATCTGTTCTCTCACTTTCTTCGTCCACATAATGGCGGCTGTACTCGGAAGCGTTCTTGCTCTCAGACATGGACGTGAATCCTGTCATTCTGGTATATGTCTTTCCGTCACCGGCAACGTCCATAAATGCCACTCTTTTGTGTCTTCCGACTAATTTCTTTTTTGTATCTGCTTCTGACATTTTGTACCTCCTACTTATAAATCAATCTGCAAATCATCTGATACCGCCCCAAATCTTCCTCTGTGCTAAATAAATAGCCGGACTGCAACACGTCTACCCGTATAGCATCGTGCCCGTCCAGCTCTGGGAGGATATCGTCTAAATTGTTCTGTTCTGTCCATTCCGCAAAATCCTGATAAAAACCACTGTTGGCAATGCCTGTTCTGGCGTCACCATCATAAGCTTCTTTCGAAGTGAATGCGAACTGGAATTGTTTCAGGCAGCTCCCATCTACATATCTTTTATAAATAGGATCTGCCCCAATTGGGTCTATAGAATATTCCATTCCATTGCCAAGATAATCAATATTAATTTTCCGGTCATCAATATCCGGGTACGTCATAACATAATCCCGGATACTCTGAATAATCGGTTTCTTACCGTCCTGCAATCTGCTCTGCTCCTTTCATAATAGCCTCCTTGTTACTTGCCTTCATCTTTTCGAACCATCTCGCTTTAGACTTATGCTCGTAATACTGCCGGCGGGCGTAAGGTGTCAGGTACTCAATGGATCCAGAACCTATCACAGTTCCAAGTGTTGCTGACTTAATCATCATGCCGGTCCGTCTTGGCGTGAGCGGATTCATATATCTCAGGCATTCGGAATCGACAAACTCTTGAGCTTTCGAAAAATTCTCTGCTTTTGTCCGGGCAAATGACGGATTCCATTCAAGCCTCGCTTGGACAGAACCGTTCGCCGTTACCTCTGTGAATACGCTTCCTCTTGGAGTCGTAATGCTGAATTTTTTCTTTGATGCCATCTTAAGCGCCTCCTATTCTCCAATGTGGGAGCCCTCCGAAGCGGTTGTCTGACCAGGACAACACTTTACAGTGTCTCAATCGTACATCGGTGAGATCTGCTGGCTTTTCAATCTCCTTGTCACATTCTCCCAGAACAATATGATCATCAAGCTGAATCGTCCAGCAATCTCCCGGATTATCTTTCTTCACATATTCCTCTGGTGGAAGATACTGATCTGCATTCTCCACATCTGTAGGAATACGAATCTTGTACACTTCTGCGCTGTTCAGTCCGGAATCACCTGCAGATACTTTATGGTCCACATACACATGCACGCCCTGGATTACCGTTCGATTCCAGGTGTCAAAGGTGGTTTTACTGCCGGTTTTCCGGTTATAGATTGTAATCGTCGCATTTGTCAGCATGACAACACCCTACCCTTCTTGATAACCACCCGGTCGGAAGCAAATATGTAGATGCAGCTTCATACGCTTTCTTTCTAATCAGCTCTTCCATTGTCTGACCATCAGCCTGTTCTACCGCATATGATACACTGTAGCCATCGTTATTCTCAGACTTGACCGTACCTGCTTCCTGCTTCTTTTTACAGGAATAATACACGTCAGCCACAGCACACACTGCATCTTTTACTGCAGTATTTTCAACTGCAAAAATATCTCCTCTGACATAAGTCAGTTTCCTGATATAAGCTTCAGCCCTGCGCTCAGCAGATGGATATTCCCTTTCAGGAATATCCCCGCCATAGTGATCCGCATAATATGAATAATCTGCGTACATTTACTCCTACTCCCCTGCTTTCAGAATTGAGAACGGACATCTTTTGGTTTTATCTTTTGCAAGTGCATTGATTGGGTTTGGAATCTCCCAGCCAAGACGCATTACTGCACGAAGTGCAACCATGTCATTCTGCATCAGGTTGTATGCAATAGATCCATCTGTGTTCTGAACAACACCCTCAGTAAACAGCTTAAATGTAATATCCTGTCTGATGGAATATACAAGCTGTGAGAAATCTCCAGAAATCATCAGCGCCTTAGTCTTATCGAATGAACCATTGTTTGGGAAGTTCATTGGAGAACCGTCCAGTGCATACTGTGTAGACCCCTGCATATCTGCTTTGAACAATGGATCACCATTAGCGTTTTTTAATCCACGGAGTTTTGCTCTCATGGAAATATCAGCCATGTGACCATTGACCATGTATCCACAATTCTCGACTTTTGCAATCACACCGTCTTCTGCCATGATTTTGTCATACAGCGGATCCGCTGAGCCAAGTGTTACCACGGATCCAGCTTTTGTGGCTGTCGCAACAACATCGTCTCTCCAAGTAGACGGTTTATCTGTACCAAACAGTACAGCTCCATCAACCTTATTTCCAAATGCCTCTGTGACCCTTGGTTTTACTTCGCCCCAAATATCATACTGAGAATCATCCAGTACGGCTTCTGGAATTGGTACGATTACTGCAATTTCCTCTGCAATGATAAATTTCTTATCCCATGCCTGCTTTGTTGTCTTTTTCTGTCCAGAATCGCCATTTACGAAATAGGCAATCGGCAGCATATCAAGAACTGGCATCTTGTACTGCTTGCTTGTCATATTTGCCAGCTTTCGTCCTCTTGAAAGAACTGCTGACTGAGCAATTACGCCCTGGATAATCTCATTAGATTCCTGTATCGGAATCAGAGACTCCGCTCCAGTACGGTCGATAATGCTCACATCATTATCGAACAGTCTTAAATTCATTCTGTTTTTATTCATCTTTACCTCCACTATCTTCGAGCCGCAGCACGGATACGATCATTGATGGAAGCACTTATGTCTCCACCAGAACCCTCAGAAGTGTTCCCTGCAGATGTTGAAATACGATAACTGTTCGTACCACCTGCAAATCTTGGATTCTCCTTCAGGAATCTTTCTGCAGCTTTCTCAAATGTTGTCTTATCGTCTACAAGTTTCGATACCTTGAACATGACATAATCAAGATCTTCTGATTTTACGCCTTTCCCAGATAAGAATTTTTCATTCTTCATCTGCTGCACCTCATTCAAAGCATCGTCACGCTCCTTCTGGAGCTTTGCAGCGTCCGGCTGATTGGCAGCACGTTCTGCTTTGAAATTATTGATTGCTTGTGTGACCTCAGTTTCTGTCATTCCCTGCGTCCGAAAAAAATTTGCAAGTGCTGTTCTCTCTGAACGCTCTACCCTTGCACTCGCGATCTCTTCCAGCTGTTCATAGGTATATGTTCCGGTATTATGCGCTCCGGATGCGCTCCCAGCGGATCCCTGACCGCCGTTTCCAGCCCCGGCATTTCCACCCTGCCCACCAGAGCCAGCTCCTGCGCCGTCATCAAAGAGCTGTAAATTCATTCTGTATTTCATGCTTTCTACCTCCGTTTTGCCTCGACAGGCTCCCGAGCTTTTCTTGTCTTCACGTTTTGGACATAATAAAAACACCCTCTCGGGTGCTTGTTACCGAAATTCTATACAATTGTATTCCCGGTTGATATCTGTAAGCCCCAGGAACCATGAATCTATCAGAAGCTTCCCACCATCTGAAAGATTCTCCCATTCAATTACCATCATACCGCTGCCTGTATCTGCCCGGATTCTATCGCCGGTTAAATCCCTTAATGAATTAATCAGATTACAGGTTAGCGCTGATACTGCAGCACACGCCCGGTCGATACCACTAGAATCTTTCCTGCAGGCATGACCAGACATGCTAATTTTTTTATCTTTTACTGTTACAGTTATCATGATACCTCCTAAATGAGTATAAAAATACCACCGGTCTTTCGACTGGTGGCAACTACACAACTGCTTTTAACGCTTTGTTGTATTCAATTTCCAACTCACGTTTAAATTTTTCAATCTCCTCTGGCTTCATTCCCGGTTCTGCTGATGCACAAATGTCTGGGGTTTCTTCTGCCAATATTTCAGTTGCTCTCGGCTGTTCCGCATGCATTGCATCGTACTCATCAACTAATGCATCTTCAAGGATAATAGAAAACTCATATATATCTTCCGGAGTATTTTCAAGAAAATCCTTTATATAATTCATATATTTTCTAAAGACCTGCATCCGTCCATTCCTCCTTTTTATTTTTCCTTCGAACAATACTAACTATATCACCGGAATTTTTATTTTTTATAACTACAAGCTGTTTGCTTGGGCTGAACCAAATCATTTTCTCTTCTCCTTCAGAATAATTCGGCATAGTTTTTATTAGATCGAGCACATCTTCTTCGTGAATCACTTCATATCCTGGCTTATTTAATCTTGGTAATCGACTCAAAGCATGAACTGATAATTCTTCTCCTTGCTCTCTGAATCTATCATATGCCTGTTTTGATTTACTCTTAAATTCTTCCGACCAATCTTTCTTGTTAATCTCAAGATATGCGAAAAATTTACTTTGAAGCTTTTCCCACTGTTCACTATCATTATATTTCACCTGCCCGAACTTAGCAAGTGAACCAACAGAATCTCCAAGAACTTCTTTGTATCTCTTATACTGAGCCACATCTTTCGATGCGTTCTTGATCATTTCTGGATGGAATATGGAATTCTGGCTCTTGTTGTTCGTAGCAACCCTTCCATGCATATCAAGATAGATACGTTCACGCTCTTCTGTGAGGCTCATCTTTCGGCAAAATCTAGAATACTCGTTGAGCTGTCCTTGATACTTCGCCTTGTGTAGAATGATTTCGTCCTGATCAGCACCACCAGCTTGCAACAACTTGACTTTCTCCCGCTGTGCTCTCATGGCTGTCTCCATTTGGCGTTGCCTTTGTTTTGCTTCATACAGGGTATACTCTTTACCGTTAAACGTCTTAAGTTCTGCTTCTTCCTCATTCTTAGCACCCAGCCAATCATCAGACCAGTTGCGCTGTGAAATGCCAGGGAAGAACGGATAATAAGTATGATAACAGTTAGCTCCCAGAAGTCCGGTCACGGTACCCAGTCCACAGACTGAATACAATTGCTCCTTTGACCAGACACGCCCCTGCCATACTGCATGAGTCGGACGTGCTCCGGCGTGCCACTCAACCTCAAAATACTCGGTGCCAAGCTTCTGTGCGTTGTACTCAGATATCTTTCCGGTAATCTGACTAACTGCAGTCATGACCGCTCTTCTTGCAGCCACATCAACCCGGTTAGCTCTCCCGGAAGAATAATCAATCTGCCGAAGTCCGCTGTTGGTAAGTTGTGTCACAACTCTACGCAACACACTGTTATAATCAAATGCTCCGATCACGATATCATAACACGCTGCATCAAGGTATTTAGTATACACTTGAGAAAGTGGTGTCAATACTTTCTGGCCATTCCCATAGTCCAAGTAAAATCCAAGTGATTTTGTTACATTTTCCAAATCCTCAAAACTCTGTTCTATGATCGCTTCTGTAATCTGCTTGAGCTGTTCATTCTTCTCAAACGGGATATACTCTGCATTGATCTGTTCATATATATCCTTGTTCCGGGCATATTCCCGATCAATCACCTTGTCATACAGTTCAAACATTTCCGGATAGGATGCGTTCAGAGCTTTTTTAATCTCCCGCTCAATATCCTCGGAAGAATATCCGATGATTCTTAACCGGTTAATCTGCCAGTCTGCGGTGCTGGTTATCTCACCAGCTTTCACAATCCTCCGGACAATATCCTGCATGATACGCTCTTCCAAATCCTGATACCTGGCAGCGATCTTACTTGCAAGCTTATTCTTGTAATCATCTTTCATATTACTCCATCACCTGATTTTGTTCCGGGAGATTCTTAGCAGCATCTTCTTCTGATTCTCCATACCATTTAGCACGGTACTCTGCCAGACTCATGACTCCCATACTGACATCTTGTCTGTCTCTGTTCCGCTCTGTCTCTTTGTCCTCAATAATTGAATCATCAAAGTCAATGGTGATTTCGCATTCAGGATTCAGTGTGTTCCCCAGTATCATTCCCAAACGGATTATAATTTGAATCAACTGCCTCAGAGCATCTTCCAAAAGTATTTCATGCTTCTTAATCATTCGATACATATCTGAGTTTTCCGAAATAATCTCTGTGGCTGTCTTAGCTCCAGTCGCCCCGAACTGATATCGGTCTGTACCAAATCCACATTTTAGCGACAGATAATTCAGATCATCATTGATTGCCTTGCTGTGCTGCTCTGCCCGGAGAGACATATCAATTTCTTTCAGAAGGCCTTCTCCATTTGCATCATCCTCTGGCAGTGCATAAAATACACTGTCGTCTGGATCAAATGCTGGCGTACCATCTGCATTAGTCAGCATCTCCGGGCGTACAAAAATACGCTTTCTGCCAAGCTCAAATTCATTGCAGTACGAATCATACTCAATATCTAGCTTCTTAAGCGTATCAATTGCATTTGCAAAGATTGCAACACCCATTGGATTGTTTTCATCAGCATTGTTCGTAATGTTCAGCCTGTCAATCACGAACTGTGGCTCGCTGAATCCCGTTCTTGCTTCTTTTGCAAGCTCCTTGAATGGTTTTAACTGTTTCCACTCTTTCTCAGGTAACTCCGTACCCTCCTGGCTTCCAGAATCACACCGTAACACTGTGTTTTTAATTACATATTTACCATTCTCTAAGAGGTGCGACTGCAACTGGACATATTTCTTTCTCGCTATTGTGTGTGGAAAAGCGAAAATGCACTCCGTTACCTTGCCGTTGTTCCAACTGACTGGGAAAATGTTTGGTGCGTCCACATAATTGATGCTGATTTTTCCGGAAATCACTGTCCCGTCCTCTGTAATCTCAGCGTTGTCCAAATACGGGATATATGCGACCGTCCCGGTGAATGCTTTCCGTTCCTGGTAATCATTTCCCATAACAAGAAAACGATTATCATCAAGGATCTGATGCACAAAATTATGAGTAGCCTCATCGTCCAGAGTAATTGTAACTCTTTCATTGAGCAGGAGATCAGCAATATCTTCACTCAGTTTCTTTGCCATTCCCATGCTCTTTCTCCGGCAGCGCTTATATGTTCCACGACCGCCATACACCTTGTAAAAAGAGAAATTTCTGACATTTCCTTCATACCAGGATACCCACTCTGCTATCTTCCGGTAAAATGATGCATCTACTGTATCGATTCCAGCTTTTTTGAAATAATTAAAGATATTCATCGTCCTCTACCTCCTTCCTGCTAATATCACATACATCTATTTCTTCCGTTTCGTCTTTTGGCAACCAATATTTTAACCTCTTCCAAGCTCCCATAACACAATATCGGATTGCGTCCATACAATGGTCATCTTCTTTTACAGGTACTTCCTTGCCCTTTTCAATGGATTTCTTGTCGTACTCATAAGTACCGAACTCACTTACTGCATATTCCTGTTTGGGCGCTATGCTCATAATGTCAAAACTTAACACCTTCTGCACACGGCTGATTCCAAGTGCCACATCATTTTCAGCATCTCTTAGAAATACCTGATAATCCAGGCTCACTGCTCTGACTGCTCGCCTGACTTCCTCTGCCAGTCCTTTTGCAGATGGATCAAGGAAAATATAAAAGACCCGGTTGTCATACTGCTCATGCAATTCATTCATGAACTCAACCAAGTCTTGTGCATATTCTGACGGACTCTTCTGCCTTCCGGATTCCCGTCCACTGTGGTAATACTCTCCCAGTCCTGGAAATTTCTTTCGATACGTATCAAGTCCAAATGCTTCAAATGTCGTCGCATTCTGTTGACCATAATCTCCGCCAATATAAATTCTGTCATATCTTCTGTTCGGATCAGGCTTCTGTCTGTGCCGGTCTCCAAACATGTAATAGATAAGCTCATCTACACCGACTGCCTGTCCAAGCCATACCCAACGGTACATCTTTTCATCTACCCGCTTCATAGCTTCTGCAGAATCAACCAGCGCCTGTCCAAGCCAGCTGACCGGAACATCTCTGTAATCCGTGTGGATATGAATACAATCCTCACGTTTCTCCATCTTCTTGCACCACTGATTGATTGGTGCATTTGGATTCTTCGGAGGATTATACAAATAAATCATTTGGAATCCGCTACTGTTACCTCGGACAAATGTCGCTTCGATATTGCTCAGCTCATCCTCGCCTTCGCCATCGTCAAAGAACTCCGTCAGCTCATCTAACACTACAAGCTTGATTGGTTTATCCTCATCGATAATACCCTTGGTATCGTCAATGCCGTCTGAACCGGAAAAATAAATGGTGGTGCCATACTTTTTGTACGTAATCTCCATTGGAGACTTTGTAATCGCAAATTTTTTCTTGGAAATACCGAGGCGGTTGATTCCTCGAATCATTTCTTTGTACACAGTCTTCCGTAGCTTGTTATGATGCTTACGAAGAACGACTGCAGAACCATGCGGATCTGACACAACCTGATAATCTGTCCGAATAGCTGCATAACTGGATTTCGTGCCGGCACGTCCGGAAGTCAGGATGATGTGCTTAACTTTCCTGTTGTTGAATATCGCCAGATACTTCGGTATCACAATGTCCGATATCTTCACCTGTTGGCGCGTCGTTGACAATCACCACACCGTCCTCTCCATCATCATTTCCGCCAGATTTTAACCTGTCTGTATTAGCCTTAATTTGCTCGATTCTAGCTCTCTGTTCTTCCGTAGCAAGGTCCCAGTTCTTATGTAGCAGATCCCCATACCTGTTAATCATTCCCTCAAGAGTCTTCTGAGCTCTCGCCTGAGCCGCTAAGAAGTTCGCCTGTTTATCCCAAGCCTGCTGTACATCATATCCGGTAGCTTCACTTCCATCCAAGGTCATTTCCTTAGTTTTGTCATTCTGATCACGGACATACATGATCTTCTGCGCCCGGATAATAGCAGCATAAGCAATCTGTATCTGATCCCACAGAACATCCAGCGGATTCTTCGGCATCTCCTGAATGATTGACAATGTTTCTTCCGGAAGATACTTCGAAAAGAATCCGTGCTTCTCTGCGTTCTTATTTTGTTCCGGTGCTCCGCTACCTTCGGCATTCTTGTTGCCTGGCTGACCACCCTGCTTCCTTTTTCTGGATGCAACAGAGGGTGCACCCTTCGTATTTGAGAGTGCACCCCGTTTTTTTATCTCAGACCAACCATACCGCTTAATCCAACTCTTTATCGTATTCAAACTGGTATCATACTTTTCCGCCAATTTCTTGGGCGGGATACCAGACAAGTAATCTTTCTTAATCTGCTCTTTTACATCAGCCACGTCACCACCTCTCTCTTCTTCGTTTGTTTTGTCGCATTAGAAAAGCACCCCGGAGGGTGCCTGCCAAATTTAGTAATCTTCCATTGATATTCCAAATGCTTCTAATAATTCAACGCTCATTTGGGGAATCTCAGGTTTTAATATTTCTATGACTTTAAGTTTTGTTTTACTTTCGCTTAATTCAGGCCATATAAAGTGAACTAATTCTTCAGCAAAAACTATCATTGTGAATATAATATTATTTTTTTCTCTTAGTTTGCTCATTGCATATATAATATTGTGCATATTATATCCATATGCATCCCCATCACTAGAATCTACTTCGAATGAATAACTCCCATCGTCGCTTATAATTAAATGTCCTCTTCCCAAATCTTCTTTACGAATACCTTCTTTTATGCATTGATTTTCTACAAGTGACATTACTTTTCCAAATATCCCAGCTTCTCTTTTTGTAAAAGGTATTTTAGGATCTATTGAAAAAACTCCTGAAAAAAAATCCACCTTCGCAAAACAAGTTCCTTCTGCACCCTTTATTTTCATACTACAGTTTCCTCCATCAAAAAAAATGAAAATCTAACCTAATGATACTTCATTCTTTCAGATTCTGCAACGAAAAAGACACCCACTATCAGGTGCCTTAATCGTGTCTTCTTGAGGAGAAATCAAAAATGAAAAACGTAGTAATTCGTCTTTCCGTTCGTCTTTCGACGATATCATAATATCACATGTACTACTGACATTCACTGACATCTTTTTCTGGAAGCTCCAAATGCGCCAATGCTTTTCCGTGGATCCTGTGAATCTGCCTCTCAGAATAACTCATGGTTTCTGCAATCTCATACCACTCCATACCCTTGATATACCGGTAGAACAATACATCATCCTCATTCCTTGATCTAAGCTTCTTGATTCTCCTTGCAATGTCCTGATACGTCATAATCCTCAGTCCACGTTCTCTCTTGAGTTCATCAATCAATCCCTGGATACGTGCCACCTCTCCGGACAGATCTCCCTGCCCTCCGGATCCATGAGGCATGCCGTCATAATTAATCGCCTTCGTGGACATCATCATTTCACGTAGCTCCTTGATTTCTTCCGAAATCCGGTTGACCCTTCTCACATGATCCTTATAGCTCCGGAGGTATTCCTTCTTCTGTTCGTTCTCTGTTTTCACTTCCTGCTCCACGTCCTATCTCCTCCCCTGTATCACTCTTGTTCCTTTTCACCTTCTGCCTTGCCAGATACCCAAGCACTCCATAATACGCCGGTCTCTTCATCCACTTCTTCGCATGCTCCGATGGTGGCTTTTCCGCCATCTGGTCACGACCTGATATAGCATCTAGGCGCTGGTCTTTACTGATGTGCA
>ENA-OUQP01001305-OUQP01001305.1-human-gut-metagenome-genome-assembly--contig:-NODE-1305-length-17323-cov-3.573431_pt1 | contig 17323 bp, 14 predicted proteins | sample MGYA00237951_ERZ548836 | MGnify/ENA primary metagenome ERZ548836 (study PRJEB26490, sample SAMN05194702) | human gut metagenome | biome: terrestrial biome; feature: human-associated habitat; material...
CTTTTCAGTTTGGAGGAACACGATGCAGATCCAGGCCTTCTCGAGCGTCCGCCCCGATCCGACGCGCATAGGCGAGATGTGCGAGCCCGCGACCGCCGCCGAGCTCGACGCGCTCGTCGCCTCAGGCGCCTACATGCAGGACCTGGGACGCGCACTCTACCTTGTGGCGCGTCGCGACGGCGATGTCGTGCGCCAGGGCATCGTGTGTTGTTGCGACGCCGGCGAGCTCACCGGGCTCGTTGCCGCGGTAGCCAGCGAGGACGCCGAGGCGGGCATCGCGGACGCGGCAGACTCGATCGCCGCGCGCATGCGCTCCCTGGGCGCTCACGCGAACGCCGTGACCCTCGCGTACGAGAACAACTTCGCAATCCAGACGATCGTCGCGGCAGCACAGACGGCCACGCCGCTTTACAACCTCTCGAACGGAGCTGGCACGCAGGTCGTGGTGTGGCGTGTGAGCAGGGAGGATGCCGTCGGGGCCATCGTCGCAGCGATTGGTGCGACCGAGGTGGCGCCCACGGGAGACCTCGCCGCCGCGAAGGCTGCCGTGGCAATCGCTGCCGAGGCCCGCGCGGCCAAGCCTAGCCTCGACGCCCGATCGCCGGCCCTGCACCCGCTCGCCCTCCTCGTTCCGCGCGGCCAGGACGCCGGGCGCGAGCTTCTGCCCGGAAACGGCCTGCTACTGCACCGCTTCGCCTAGGACGCGGCGCCGCTTGCGCACGCGCACGCTTCACCGGACGAAGCACGGGGCGCGACGCTGCCTGCGCACTCGCACGCGACGCCGGACGAAGCACGAAACCTACCGCTTGTAAGGGATTGAGCGCGTTTTTGGCCTCGAAACGTTACAAGCGGTAGGCTATGGCGAAGTCGCGCGCCGCGACGCCGGTTGCGCGCGGCGCACCGCCGGTTGCGCGAGATGCGCAGGCTGCGAGCACTGCCGAGCGCGGCTACTACTTGCGGCCGAAGAGGCTGCCGAGCAGACCGGATACGCCGCTGCCACCAAGCAGGCCAGAAGCGGCGCCCGCGAGGTCAGTGAAGCTGAGGCCGAGGGACTGCGCCATGCCGGCGATCTCGCCGAGGTCTAGCCTCGAAAGGTCGATCGCGGTCAGGTCGAGCCTCGTCAGGTCGAGACCGGAGAGGTCGATGCCCACCTTCGAGAGGTTCGAGAGCACGAGCTGGAAGAGCTCCGTGAGGTCCGCCTCGCTCTGGCCGGTTATGCGCTCGACGGTCTGTGCGGGCGACTCGATGAGCTCCTGCGCGAGCTCCGGGGCGTTCGTGATTGCCTCGGTAATCTGCGCGGCGAGGTTCTTGATGTCTACGGGCATGGGGTTCCTCCTCTGTTCGACGCGGACGCGGCGCGATACGGCCCGGCGGCTCTCCGACTTCCCGCGACACGCCCTGTTTGGCGCGGGCGCGGCGCGATACGGCCCGGCGGCTCTCCGGCTTCCCGCGGCACGCCAAAAACGTGCGGTTTTATGTGCGCGCGCCCGGGTGCCATATCCAGGAGACACCGCCACGCCGTAGCCGGGTATAGTTAGCTAGGATAGGCAAATTATAAAGGCGCGCAGAAGCGCGAACCACGCGAAAGACGACGTCTCAGTGCTTGGAGAGGAGCTCATGGGCGACAGCGCGAACATGGTATTGGTTGGCTTTGCCATCGGGTCCATCTTGGGCCTGGTCAGCGTCGTGTGCTTCCTGCTCGGCAGGCTCTCGCGCGACGGCATCGTCACCTTCCCGCCCCGCAAGGCGGCCGACCACCCAGCCGCGACGGCAAAAGACGTCGAGAATGGCACCGTTGCCGCCGTAGCGGCGAATGGCGCCACGCAAGCCAGCGACACCAGCACCGCAATGGTCGCGTCTGGCAACACGCCTGACGCCAACGGCGCCACTGACGCTGACACCCCCGCAGCCCCGCTCTACGACGAGCCGCACGACATCGAGGAACTCTCCCGCCGCCTCGCCGAGGCAGACAGCCCCCTGAGAGAGCTCCGCACGCTCACGCGCGACACCCTCGCCCAGGAGCGCGCGGCGGACGACGACCCCACGACCCCGCACCCGGACGCCTTCTCCCTCTACCTCGCACGCGGCCTCCAGGAGGCCGGAATCGATGACCCCGGCGCTCACATCCCGGATTTCGAGGTCGTCCTCCCCTACCGCTCGAAGAGCTTCTTCCTCCGCACGACGAAGCGCCGTATCCCAGAGCGCGAGGCCCTGCGCGTAATCGCCCTCGAAGGCGCCCTGAATCGCGCGCTCTTCGCCTGGAAGGGCCTCGACCACACCGCCACGCTCGAGGAGTGCTACGCCTTCAACCAGGGCCTTGCGAGCACCATCACCGCGCAGCTCGGCACCAAGCCGATCAAACAGGCGAGCATGCTCGACGTCGCTGGCGAGTGGGGTGTGCGCCAGACCTTCTCCGCGGGCATCGAGAGCCTTCGCCTGCCGCTCCGCCTCTCCGTGCGTTTCCGCGTGAACCTCATGGGCGGCGACATCGCGATCGAGACGCCCTACAGGGACGCCCTCTGCCAGCCCCGTTCCGTCTACTCCGAGGAACTCGACCGCATCATCCCGGCGACCTCCCAGATGCGTGACCAAATGGCGACGGACTACGCCCTTCGCCTGACGCTCCTGCTCGCTGCGCACGCCTTCCGTAGCTCGAGGCGACTCTGCCATGCGTTCGTCGCCGTGGTCGACAAGAGCCCGCGCGGACGTCGGTGCCTCGTCAGCGCAGACATCTCGCGAGAAGCCCTACGAGAGCATGACCTCTCGAAGCCCTTCGACGCACGCTTGCTCTGCCGCGAGCTGGGCGTCGACTTCCGCATCGAGGAAGACCGCCTCTGCCCGGTCGAGCAGGGCTTCGTGCCGGAGGCGGAGCGCTTCTGCCCCGCGAGCCGCTATGACAACGTCGATCTCTCGAGCCGCATCCTGCCGGATTTCGAGGCCAGCCTCCTTGGCACGAAGTACGTTCATGACCTCGGTATCAACGAAGACGCACATCGCTCCCAGGTGGCCGAGGCCGTCGCGCGCCAGCTAGGCGGCACCACGTTGGGGGATGTCCGCCGCATCCTCGACCTCACGCAGAATGACCGTGACGCTACGGTGCGCGAGGCCGGCGAGCGCTGCGCCCAGGCGATCATCGACGGCCGTCTTGACGACAAGGACTCCCTCGCCTTCGTGGACGAGTTCGTCAACGGCGGCGCCCTCTCCCGCGCGACGGCAATCGCGCTCGACCAGGTCACGAGCGGCAAGTCCGCAGACGCCATCGAGACGCTCACGGACGTCCTCGCCCCGATCGACGCCCTCGACACCTACGCCGACGGCAACGGCGTTGTCTGGCGCGAGTTCACGAGCTATGTCTCCCGCGCGCTCTACAACAGGCTTCTTGCCAAGGAGGGCGAGGAGGTCCGCCTCGTGCCGGACGCCTACTTCGCCGCCCAGCTCCTCATGGCGAGTGCCCTGATCGACTCCGGCCGCCAGGAGGAAGCCCTCGGCTTCGCCCGCCGCGCTCAGGACCTTTGCCCATTCGATGTCTCCGGCACGCTCCGTACCGCCCGCTGCTTCGAGCTCGACCATGACTTCGAGGCCGCAGCGAACGAACTTATCCAGCAGCTCGAGTACGCGTTCGATCCGCAGAGCGTAGGCGTGTGCTACTACCGCCTCGCCTTCCTCGAGTGGAAGCTCGGCGAGACTGACGTCGCGGATGCGTGCTATCAGAAGGCAGTCATGAGCCACTCCGCTTGCAGCATGGCGGCTCACATCGAGCTCATGAGCCTGCGTGTCGAGAACAGCTCTGATGGCGTGGCGGCAGAGGATGTCGAGGAGACGCTCCGCCGTGCCAACATCCCGCTCGCTCCCACGGAGCGCGTGGTCGAGGTTCTGGTGGAGGCTGCCCAGGGCGCAACGGACGCCGAGGTCTTCCCCGTCGCGCGCGGCTTCGCGACGCTCCTCAGCGCGCTTTCCGGCGACGACGTCATGCACGGTGTCGCCAACTCCATGGAAAATGAGCCCGACCGCTAGAAAGTTGACAAAGGGACAGTCCCTTTGTCAACTTTCGACCTGCAAAAGAACCTGCAAAAGGGACTGTCCCTTTTGCAGGTTCGCAGCTACGTTCTATGTTGGTCGCGGCTAGTCCTCGTTGCCCTCAAGATCAACGAACATCACGGTGAAGGCCAGCGCGAGCAAGGCGGAGGCCACGGCGATGGCGTGTAGGCCAAACCAGCCGATGCACGCGTTGCCCAGCACCGCGCCAGCCATGAACATGGCGATAACGCCAAAGTAGAGCAGGCCATTGAGCAGGAAGCCGCGGTTGTGTGTGATGATGAAGTCGTCGACGTTCTGCAGCGCCGAGCGCAGGTTGCCGATGCACATCGTCGTCGCGATGCCATGCCCGTGGATCTTGCGGAAGCTCTCGACCTGCATGCCGCACGCGAGCGACGTGAGGCAGTTCGCCATCAGGTTCTGGCTCTCCGGCAGACGGCTCACGACGAACAGGATCGCCGCCTCGACGAGGACCGTCTCCTGACGCCAGTGCAGCACGCTCGCAAAGCGCTCGTGCACGAGGTCTGCCATCATGATGCCAAGCGCGAAGGCGATGACCGGAAGCAGGTGCTTGAGAGACGAGCGCGGGTCACCACTCGATAGGTTCACGGCCGCGAGCAGCATATTTCCCGTCTGAGCGTTGGCGAAGACACCTCCCCGGCCGATATAGGAATAGGCGTCCATGAAGCCGCCGGCGAGCGCCATGATGGCACCCATCTCGATGGACTCGGAAATCTGCTTCGCGCGTTCCACGCGGAATACCTCCTCAGGGTCAGGTTCCTAAAGTTCGAGCTTCATGAGCTCGGCGATGGCATAGATGTAGATCTTCAGCGCCTCACGCAGCTGCTCCTCGCTCGCGCCCTCATCGGGGCCATGCATGGACCCAACCCACTCCGGCGTCTTGAGGCCCGGTACCTCCGGACCAAAGCTCGCGGCGCTCTTGAAGTGGCGGGCGTAGGTGCCGCCGCCGATGGTGAAGGGCTTGGTGTCCTTGCCGGTGTACTCGTTGTAGCAGCGAACGAGCGTCTGGATCTCGGGGGAATCCGGCGAGACGTAGAACGGCACGACGGCACGACCGGGCTCGAACTCGCAGGCGTGGGCAGCAGCGATTTTCTCGAGCTCCGCGTCAATCGCTTCAGACGTCGTGGACTTGGGGTAGCGGGAGTCGACCGTCTGCTCGAGACGGCCGTCGACGGTCTGGCGCAGGGTGCCGCCGATGCAGGTGAGCGGCTCGAAGATATCGTCCGTGGCGGCGATGCCAAGGCTCGAGCCGTCCGTGGAGGCATGGATGGTGGCCTCGAGCTCGAGGAACGTGCGCTCGGCACCAGAGCAGAGACCGTTCTCGAGCAGGTAGGCGCAGAGGATGGCGATGGCGTTCTTCGTGCCGGCGGGCATGCTCGCGTGGCCGCCGATGCCGTGCGCCGTGATGCGGGCGAGCGTCTCGCCGTCCTCGCTGGCATCCTCAATCTCGAGGTCAGCCGCGGCGGGCAGCGTGGCAGCGTCCGCGCGGACGATGGCTGCGGCAAGGCTCGGGATGGCGTTGGTGGCACTGCCGCCCTCGATCGCGCGAATCACGGAACCCTCGACGGAGCCGGAGATGGGCGCGGAGCGGAAGGTCGCGCCGTAGAGGCCCTTCTCGCCGCAGCACACCGGGAACTCCGCGTCCGGCGTGAAGAGGAAGTCCGGCTCGGGGTTGTGGTCGAGGTAGTATTCGACGTCACCCATGTTGGTCTCCTCGTTGGCGCCGAGGATCACGCGCAGAGTGTACGGCAGGCGCTTGCCCGTGGCCGCGACGCGCTCCGCGAAAAAGCGACCGGCGTAGAGCGAGAGCACCGCGGGGCCCTTGTCGTCGATGACGCCGCGGCCGAGGAGCCAGCCGTCGCGACGGACCATCTCGAAGGGGTCGGTGTGCCAGCCCGGGCCGGCGGGAACGACGTCGACGTGCGCGATCGTGGCGATCTGCTTCTCGGACTCGCCAACGAGGTCCGCATAGCCGAGGTAACCCTCGCAGTCATGCGCCTCGAGGCCGCAGACGTTGGCGATACAGAGCGCCTCGTCGAGGGCGGCACGCGGACCGGGGCCCCAAGGGGCGCCCTCGGTGGCACGCTCAAGGTCCTCCACGCTGTCGTGGCCGACGAGAGCCTCGATGTCATCGAGGACCTCCGGCCACACGCGGTCGACAAACTCCTCGATGTCAGCCTTTAGCTGGGCGTTGTTCTCTGCCATGGGGTCTCCTAGCTTCTGCGCCGCGGGGCGGGCCCGCGGCGGCGTATTGTCCGCCCACCATAATACGACCCCGCGCCAGAGAGGCCGCCCGAGAAACGCGGAGCGCCACCTGGTGGAAACAAACGCCGGCGTGGCGCGCGGGGCGACGGCGGGCGTGCGGGCGGTGCGACGACGGCACGCGAATCGTGGCGGGGAACGATGGCGCACACGCAAAACGTGGCGGGGAACGGCGAGGGTCACGTTCTGCGCGGCCCATGCGCCCACGCACGCACATGCCCGCGCGTCGGCGCCTACTTCGCGTGGCGTCGGTCCTCGCGGAGGCCCTCGTACTCCTCGCGGCTGTGCTCATTAATGCGATGCAAGTCGTCGATGTGGCGCTCGCGAATCTGCTCGGCCTGGGCCAGATAGTCAGCAGCGGAGAGCCTCACGCCACGACGGCGCAGCTCGGCGCGCTCCTCGTGGAAGAGCTCGGTGGCCTCGCGTACGTGCTCGTGGTGCTCGTGAATGATCTCGCGGACGGAATCCGGGTGCTCGGCGATCTCGTGCGCCGCCTCGACGGGATGCGCGGCGATCGCCACGCGCGAGGCATTGGTGAGCACGGGAATCACGAGCACGGTGAGCGCGCCCGCCGTCACGAGCACGCTTGCCATCGACTCGGGCATCGCGTCGACGGCGGTCGCGGCCTCGGTGAGGGCGACGATCAGCGGCAGCGCCATCGTGCAGTAGAGGCTCGCGGAGATCTTCTCGCCGGCGGGCATGTCGCGCGTCTCGGGGAAGACCTGCAGGCAGACGGCCACGGGCAGCGCCCTCACGAGCAGGAGCAGCCCCACGAAGATGGCAAGCAGGCCGGGTGCTGCGCCCACGGCGGCGAAGTCGATGCTCGTGGCGGAGATGACGAAGAAGGCCGGCACGAAGAACCCGTTGGCAAGGATCTCGATCTTGTCGAGGAGGCGCTTGCCGCGCTCGTCCGGCAGGAGGTGGCGCAGGATGAAGCCGGCGGCGAATGCGGCGAGCACGGCGTCGAGGTCGAGCGCCGCAGCGAGGGCGAGCAGGGTCACGAGCAGCAGCACCGTGACGCGGAGGGTCGCCTGCGAGGAGGTCTCGGCGTTGTCGACGACCCACTTCCACAGGCGCGAACCCCAGGCGCGGGCGCGATCGGCCTGGAGGGCCACGAGCACGCACACGGCAGCGAAGAGCACGAGCACGGCCACGTTCGCCGACATCGAGCGGGTGGGCGAGAGCATGAGCGACATCGCCACGACGGGGAGGAGCTCGCCCATGGCGCCGTAGGACTCGATAACGCCGCCCACCGCGGTGCCCGAAAGCTCGCGGTCGCGCATGATGGGGACGAGGGTGCCGTAGGCGGTCGTGGTGAGCGCGATGGCGAAGGCGGCGATGCCGGTGGAGGAAAGCCCGAGGTCAAGCGCGAGCGTGGCGGCGACGGCGAGCGCCATGCAGATGGCCCAGCAGACGGCGCCGTGCCTGCCCGCGCGACCCATGAGCTCACGGAGGTCGAGGTCATAGCCGGCGATGAGGAAGAGGAACCCCATGCCGAGGCGACTCACGAGCGACATGCCAGCGGAAGCGTGGATGACGCCCGCGCAGTGCGGACCCAAGACGGCGCCGGCGACCACGAAGAAGACGACCTCCGGGATGGGACGGCCAGGAATGAGGCTCGCCAAAAACGACGACGCCACGATGGCGGCGAGGATCACGGCGAGCATGATGAGGTCTTGGGTCATGGGGCGGTCCTTCCGGGCGAACGCGGCTGGGCCGCGAAAGATGCGGGCATCGCGGCGCGACGTGAGCGCGCCGACGTGGGCTCCCCCATTCTTACCCAGATGCGGACGCGAGAATCAGCGCGCGGGGAGCGGATTTGCCGCGATCCCCGCGCGCCGCGAACGCTACTCCTCGCCCCCGGCGGCAGCGTCGCCCTCGCCGGCGTCCTCGTACTCGCCGGCGTCCTCGTCGTCCCAGTCCTGCGAGCAGGTGCGGACGATGAAGTGGTACGTCAGTCCCGGGCCGCCCGGCTCGCCATCAGCATCGGCCGACGCAGAAGCCTCCTCGTCCCAGCGGGCCTTCTCCTCGTCCCAGCGCGAGAAGTGCTCGTCCACGAGGGACATCGGGTCATAGTCGACGTCATCGGGCTCGACGCCTGCCTCGTCCCAGGCGGCCAGGAGCTCCTCGGCCACCTCCTCGCACTCGAGCGCGTCGCACTCCACGCCAAACGACGTCCCGACAATCTTCGCGATCACCGCGGCCGCCTGCTCAACGTCGGAGTCCGCGGAGATGCAGTCGGCGGCGATGAAGGCCTCGAAATCATATTCGTCAGCCGGGGCGGCGTGCTTCTCGTTGGTGCCAAGGTCGAGGAGGTCCGCGCGACGCATGACCTCGCACGCGACGGCGAACTTCACCTCGAAGGCCTCGTCATCGGGGTCTTCCTCGTCATCCTCGGGCTCGAGCTTGAGCTTTGGCGTGGTAAGGAAGGCGAGCTCGCCCATGCCGTCCGCACCGCGGTCCGGAACGAGGGTGACGAGGTCGCCGGCGTGGACGCCGAAGTTCTGGCCGGGCTCGTTGAGCAGCTTGCCAACGTAGTAGAGGCCGTCCTCGGTGCAGCCCTGGAGGGTCGCCCAGAGGCGTTCCTCGCCGTAGTCCTCCTCGACGATGCTGATACGGATGTCGTCCGGGTAGCACGGGTGGCGCAGGTGGTCGATCGCGGTGTCCTTGCGGGTCACCTCGCGGTCGGGGCTGACGGCGTAAAACTCGTCGATCGAGGCGATGTGGTCCGCGTAGGCCTCCCGGTACTCTTCGGGGTTCTTGGGGTAGGCGACGGTCGTATGGACGGACATCTCCGCGCCGCGCACCTTCACGCTGCACTTGAGCTTGCGCCTGAGGTCGAAGTCCGAGTAGACCGCGAGGTCAGACATTCGCGCCGGGGCGAGCGCCTCGAAGCTAAGGCCGGCATCCGGGTCGATGTAGCCATAGGCGAGCATGCCGTCTGCGTCCTCCGGCAGGTCCGCGACGCCGGCGGCGGCGAGGGGCTCGCGCAGGGAGTAGTCGACGAAGAGGACCTGGCGATAGAGGTCGCGGAAGCTCACCTGGTCAATGTTGAAGGACATCATGAGGGGGGTCACCTTTCAACGGATTGTCCCTCCGATTGTGCCATCCCCCGGGCAACTCCTCGCGACGTGTTCCGCGAGCGGTCGCATGCGGCAGAGCTCACGGACAAAAAAGGCCGGAGCCTCGCAGCGATGCCCGCCAAGCTCGCCGTTGGCAAGTGACGTAGCGCGGAAGGGCTTACCCTCAGCCTGAATGCCGCTAACATGGACAAGGTGTGGGACTCCCTCGCCTCGCAGACCGCCTTTGGCGACGCGGGCGTGGAGGACACCACGGCCGAGGAGCGCTTCGCCGCGGCCGCCCGCCTCAAGGCGCTGCGCGAGGAGCGCGACAGGCTCGAGGCGCGCTGCCGCAAGGAGCGCCAGTTCACCCGAAAAACGAGCTGTTCCGCCAGCTGCGGGCGCTCGAGAAGCAGGTCGAGGAACTGGAGAAGGGCGGGATTGATAAGTAAAGTCAATCTCCAACCCATTCGCCGACGCAACCAAGAGTTCTAAGTAACGAGGAGAGATAGATGGACAGGATCAGCCGGGAGACCCCCCGATCTCACGCAGGAGAACATAGCTAAGATTGCCGCGCTCTTTCCTGACGTCGTAACCGAGGCTATGGATGCAGACGGCAATGTTATGCTCGCCGTCGACTTCGATGCCCTTCGCGACGACCTTTCTGACGTAATCGTCGACGGGCCGCGCGAGCGCTACCAGTTCACCTGGCCCGGCAAGCGCGAGGCCAAGCTCGAGGCGCGCCGTCCCATCAAGAAGACCATGCGCCCCTGCCCCGAGAAGTCCAAGGACTGGGACACCACCGAGAACCTCTACATCGAGGGCGACAACCTCGAGGCGCTCAAGATCATGCGCGAGACCTATGCCGGCAAGGTCAAGCTGATCTACATCGATCCGCCCTACAACACGGGTCACGACTTCGTTTATGACGACGACTTCTCCCAGACGCGCGCAGAATACGATGCCCAAAGCGGCGACTACAACGAGGAGGGCGGCCGCCTTGTGACCAACCTCGAGTCCAACGGTCGCTTCCACTCCGACTGGTGCTCGATGATGTACCCCAGGTTGATGCTTGCCAGGGACCTGCTGAGCGATGACGGTGCGATCTTTATTAGCATCGACGACAACGAGTCCAAGAACCTCCGCGCCATCTGCGACGAGGTGTTTGGCGCTGCCTGCTTCGTGAGAGATATCTCCTGGCAACGAACCTACTCCATCAGAAACGATTCGCAGGGAATCCCCGTCGAGGTAGAGCACCTGCACGTCTATTCAAAAAGCCCTAATTGGATTCCTCAAAAGTTACCTCGCACGGACGAAATGAACCAGGGATACAGCAACCCTGATGGCGACCGCTGCGATTGGATGAGCGGATCGCCAGTAGCTCCCGGTGCGGCGACGCATCAGGGCATGGTTAATGCAATTCAACATCCTTTTACTGGAGAATATTTGTATCCGAGCAGCAGGGCCTGTTGGCGTTACTCGCAAGACCAGATGCTTGACTACCTTAACGGTTGGTGTCCCTATAAGCTCCTTGACCTCCACGATGAAGAAGAGAGGGCTTCCGTGTGCGGAATAAGCCCTTCCGAGGTGCGCGTGGGAGTTAAGGCGATTGTCCTCGCCAAATCGCTTTCTGACTCGGCAGAGGAGGCACAAAAGGTCTATGACAAGGGTCCTTGGCCAAGGTTCTACTTTACCGGAGGAGGTAAAGGGGGCATCAGACGTAAAGTCTATCTTGATTCGGTCGGTGGAAGAATTGCCACGAACCTGTGGCCCTACTCTGAAGTTGGTCACACTGACGAAGCCAAGAAGCAGCTGAAGTCTCTCTTTGAGGGCTCTGCTCCATTCGACACCCCCAAGCCCGTGCGCCTTCTTGATCGCATCCTGACCATTGCGAGCGACACGGACTCCCTCGTCCTCGACTTCTTCTCCGGCTCCGCCACAACGGCGGAGGCGGTCATGCGCAAGAATGCCGAGGATGGCGGCAATCGTCGCTTCATCCTCGTCCAGCTGCCCGAGGAGACCTCTGGCGGCTGGGGCAACCTCTGCAACGTCGGCGAGGAGCGCATCCGTCGCGCCGGCGAGAAGATCAGGGCGGAGGTGGACAAGGCCAATGAGCAGCCCGAGCTTGGCGCCAAGCCCAAGCCCGTGCCCGACATTGGCTTCCGTGTGCTGCGCGTAGACGACTCCTGTCTGAAGGACGAGTACGCCTCCCCGGCAGAGTACGAGCAGGCCGAGCTTGACCTCTTCACCGACAACGCTGCTGAGGGCGCCACGCCACTCGATCTTCTCTTCCAGGTCCTGCCAGCGTTCCGTATCGAGTACTCCGCCAAAATCACCGAGCGCGAGCTTGGAGACAAGACGTGCTTCGACGTTAACGACGGTCAGCTCATCGCATGTTTCGACGAGGACGTCTCAACCGATTCCCTCGAGGCAATCGCACGTGAGAAGCCGATATACGCCGTCTTCCGCGACTCCAGCTTCGCCAGCGACGCCGACGTGGCCAACCTCGACGAGTTCTTCAAGACGTTCAGCCCCGAAACCATCCGCAAGGTCATCTAATGTTGAGCATTCTATCCAACCCAACTGTCGGCACTCTTCTTGGCGCGATTGTTGGCGCCCTCTCAAGCATCGCAACGACTCTACTCGCCAATAAATACGAATTGAAGAGCATGAGGGAGGAGAGATATAGCATTCGCCTTGAAAAACTCAGGCAAAGCCAGATAAACGAACTTGCGGCACTTGAAAAGCACGTAGTCTCATGGGGCCGACAGATGGCCAAGTATTACTGGTCCATAATCAAGAAGCTAGGGCAGGAATGCGAGGTCAATGCGCCCGTCCTCGGAGATCAAGAGGCAAACGAGCTGATGCGAACGGAACAAGTGCAGATCGCGTTCCACAGCGGACTGATTCTAGACGAGCGTATACGAGAGGCCATACAAAACCTGACTGGCGACCCATGTCTCTCAAACGATGTTGAAGAGCTAGAAAGATATTCATATCGCAAAACTCTTGAGCTGGGATCGGTAAGCAAGTTACTCGGTGCCCGACACCGCAAGCTCCTTCTCTCGGGCCTCTCCAAAGAAGATATTGCGGTTTACGGAGGGACTATCTAGATGCACTTCAAGTTCAAAATCCAGCCCTACCAGACCGATGCGGCAAAGGCTGTGACGAACGTCTTTGCGGGCCAACCCAACAACGGGGCTGCGCCCTATCTGCGCGACCTCGGTCGCGGCAAGACCAAGAACGGCATGGAGACCCTCGATGGCTTCGAGATGCAGCTTGAAGCAAGCGAAGGCTACGCCAACGCTCCCCTGGCGATTAGCCGTCAGACGGTTCTCGACAACATTCGCAAGGAACAGCGTACCAGCCATCTCCCAGAGTCCGAGGCGCTCGCCAAGGGTCCCGCGCTCGTGAACCTCGACGTCGAGATGGAGACGGGCACGGGCAAGACCTACGTCTACACCAAGACCATGCTCGAGCTCAACCGCCTCTACGGCTGGACAAAGTTCATCGTGGTCGTGCCCTCCATCGCCATCCGCGAGGGCGTCTACAAGTCGCTCAAGAACACCGAGCAGCACTTCTTCGAGCAGTATGGCAAGGCGATCCGCTACTTCGTCTATGACAGCTCGCGCCTCGGCGAGATCGACCGTTTCTCCTCGAGCGCCGACGTCAACGTGATGATCATCAACATGCAGGCGTTCAACACCTCCATGAAGGAGGGCGGTAGCTCCAAGGAAGCCCGCATCATGTACTCGGAGCGCGACGAGTTTGGCAGTCGTCGCCCCATCGACGTCATCGCCGCCAACAACCCCATCGTCATCCAGGACGAGCCCCAGAAGATGGGTGGTAAGGCGACCCAGGCGGGCATCAAGCGCTTCCACCCGCTCGCCTGCCTCAACTACTCCGCCACCCACAAGGACCAGCACGACATGGTCTATGTCCTCGACGCGTTGGACGCCTACAACCAGCGCCTGGTCAAGCGCATCGAGGTCAAGGGCTTCGAGGTCAAGAACATGCGCGGCACCGACGGCTACCTCTACCTGCAGGACATCAAGGTCTCCAAAGACCGCGCACCCGAGGCCGTGATCGAGTTCAAGCGCCTGGGCGCCACGGGCACCGTGGCCAAGCGCACCAAGGTGCTCGCGAGCCTCGCCGACATCATCCCCGACTCCGACGGGCAACTCGGCTACGTGAAGTTCCTCAACGGCATCGAGCTGCGGCGCGGCGAGGTCTGGGGAGACTCCGCCGAGCGCGACATCCGCCGCGTGCAGATCCGCGAGACGATCAAGAGCCACCTCGAGAAGGAGGAGGCCCTCTTCACGCGCGGCATCAAGTGCCTCTCGCTCTTCTTCATCGACGAGGTCTCGAAGTACCGCATCTACGACGAGGACGGCGAGGAGGGCCTTGGCGAATACGGGCGAATCTTCGAGGAGGAATACGCTCGCGCCGTCGACGAGTACGGTCGCGGCCAGCAGAGCCTCGATGCATCGCTGGACGCCGGCCTCGGCAAGGCGAGGTGCCGCTACCTCGAGTGGCTCCGTGGCATCGGGGCGCACTCCACGCACGCAGGTTACTTCTCCGTCGACAAGAAGGGCCACTCCGTCGACTCGAAGGTCAAGCGCGGCAAGGACGAATCCGACGACGAGAGCGCCTATGACCTCATCCTCAAGGACAAGGAGCGCTTGCTCTCCTTCGACGAGCCGGTGCGCTTCATCTTCTCGCACTCCGCGCTTCGCGAGGGCTGGGACAACCCCAATATCTTCCAGATCTGCACCCTCAAGCACTCGAACTCCGAGACCAGCAAGCGCCAGGAGGTCGGCCGTGGCCTGCGTCTGTGCGTGAATCAGGACGGCGAGCGCCAGGACCTCGAGGCCTTGGGCGAGAGCGAGGTGCAGAGCGTGAACAAGCTCACGGTCATCGCATCCGAGAGCTACGACGAATTCACCCGCGCGCTGCAGTCCGACATCAGGAGCGCGCTGCGCGACCGACCGAAGGCCGTCAACGAGAAGTTCCTCACCGGGCTTGTCGTGCAGGGCAACGAGGACAGGGCCTACACCCTCACCGAGTCCGACAGTAAGGACATCCTGTACGCCCTGACCATCAACCGCCTCATCGACCGCGACGGCGCGCCCACGACCAAGTTCAAGGAATCCGGCCTGGCGACCGTCTCCGACGACGACCTGCCCGAGCACCTCTACGCCTACCGCGAGGACATCCAGAAGCTCGTCCAGAGCGTCTACGATCCCCACGCCCTCGATAACTACGCCGCGAACGGACACACGGCGAAGGTCACCGCGAACCGCCTCAACCGAAACTTCAAGCGCGAAGAATTCCAGGAGCTCTGGAACAAGATCAACTCCAAGCACTCCTACACCGTCGACTTCGACGACGAGGAGCTGAGGCGCAAGGCGATCGAGCGCATCAACTCCGAGCTCTACGTTGCCAAGGCGTCCTACGTCATGACGACGGCGACCCAGCGCGCGAGCCAGTCGCGCGAGAACCTCGAGCGTGGTGAGTCCTTCGGTACGATGACGAGGAAGGACTACGAGATTGGCGAGGACTCCTCCGGCGTCACGTACGACCTCCTGGGCGAGGTTGCCGCCGGGGCGAAGATCACGCGCAGGAGCGCCGCGGCCATCCTCAAGGGGATCATGCCGGCGAAGTTCAGGATGTTCCGCGACAACCCCGAGGAGTTCATCGCCAAAGTGTCCAGGTGCATCCTCGCCGAGAAGGCGACGATGGTGGTTGACCACATCACCTACCACAAGCTCGAGGACAAGTACGACTCGACCATCTTCGCCGAGCAGATGCCCGAGAACATGAGCCGCGCCATCGAGACCTCCAGGTGCGTGCAGGACTACGTCATCTGGGACTCCGAGGGAGAGCGCAACTTCGCACGCGACCTCGAGTCCGCCGTGGGCAAGGTGGCCGTCTATGCCAAGCTGCCGAGGACGTTCAAGATTCCCACGCCAGTAGGCTCCTATGCGCCCGACTGGGCCATCGCCTTCGAAAAGGGCAGCGTGCGCCACGTCTTCTTCGTGGCGGAGACCAAGGGCAGCATAGACAGCCTGACCCTGCGCGACATCGAGCGCGGCAAGATCGCCTGCGCCAGGAAACTCTTCAACGAGTTCTCCGGCGAGGACGTTCGCTATAACGTCGTCCACAGCTACCAGGACCTGCTCACCGTGATCCAGGGGATGGAGTAGGCACATGAAGCACTATGACCTCGGGACGATCAAGAAGGTCGACCTCAAGTCCGTCTGGCCCCACGAGGCGCTCGACTTCACCAAGTGGCTCGCGGAGGAGAGCAGCCTGGCGCTCCTCAGCCAGGCCGTGGGGATGGACCTCGAGCTTCGCGAGGTCGAGTCTGCCGTCGGCTCCTTCCGCGCGGACATCTATGCCGCTGACACGGCCACAAACGCCAGGGTGATCATCGAGAACCAGCTCGAGGATACCAACCACGATCACCTGGGCAAGATCATCACCTACGCCGCCGGCAAGGGCGCCCAAGCGGTCATCTAGATCGTGCGCCACGCACGCGACGAGCATCGCCAGGCCATCGAGTGGCTCAACGCCCACACGGACGACGAGGCGGCCTTCTTCCTTGTCGAGATCGAAGTTTGGTCCATCGACGACTCCCTCCCCGCTCCGCGCTTCAACGTGGTCGAACAGCCCAACGAGTGGGCGCGCGCCGTCAAGGCGAGCGAAGGCATGTCCGAGACCGACAAGATCAAGCTCGCCTATTGGACGAGATACCGCGAGGTGGCCGAGGCGACGCCCGAGTTCATGAAGGAGTTCAGCCCCAGGAAGCCGGCGAAGAATCATTGGTCCACCCTGAGCTGCGAGAGTTCGGCGTATCACATGGCGCTGCTCATCGACACGCAGGGCGGCCGTACGGGCGTCGAGTTCTACGTGCCGGACGACAAGGAGATTGGCCACAGGGCCATCGCGAACGCGCCCATCTTCGAGCAGAGGCTCGGACTCAAGGCCAAGGTGTTCGACGCGACCAAGGCGTCGGGCATTCGTCTCTACAAGACCGGGCGCGCAGTCAGGACACAGCAGGACAAATGGGACGACTTCATCAGGGAGCAGCTCGGTTGGGCACTCGAGATGAAGAAGGTCATCAGGGAGCTCGAGCTGTAGAGGGCGATGCCCGGGATGTGGGGCTGGGGGCGAAGCGCGGGTGCGCGGGCAACTCGAGTGATTGCAAATGACGATGGGCGACGCCTAGGTCCATGCGTCCAGATGCCCGGAGGAAAAAAGTCGCTAAGTAGGGGGCTAATCCCCGATGGGCCAAGTAGCCCCCGTCTTTTCGCCGCAAAACCCCAGTTGGCAAAGATCCATATCGGTCGTCTACTCGGCCAAACCCGAAACAGCCCCCTACTTAGCGTGTTTTTAGTTGGTACCTCAATTAAGAGACGGTTCCATGTCACCATCTTTGGCCGCATTTTGCGGCCAAAGAGAAGCCGCATCTGTCCAGTGGCTTCGAATGCGCACCCAGCGAGCCCCGCACGCAAGCCATCTAGCCATCGACAGCTATCATGGTTCCAAGCAGCCACGCAAAAGGACGGCACATGGACAGTACCAAGCGCTACAAATCCGGCGAGGCGCCCCTTCGCCCCGACCAGCGACTAAGCCGCGAGACGCGTGCCGAGCGCGCCGAACGTGAGCGCAGACACGAGCGCCTCGTCAACGAGCACATGTATCGCGCAGCGAACTCGTGCGCGAAGAAACGCCGCTACGTAACGTATGACCAGGCGCGTGCCACCGCGCGCTTCTGCGAGGAATCCGAGGGGCGGCCACTCTATATCTACAAGTGCGAGTTCTGCGGCGGTTGGCACCTTACCCACCAGGCTGACCAGCAGCGATATGGCCGTGAGGCGGGTCGCGAGGCGCAGGAGCGCATCGCCCGCAAAGAGGCAGCGAAGGCGGCTATGGCGGGTCCC
>ENA-OUQP01001309-OUQP01001309.1-human-gut-metagenome-genome-assembly--contig:-NODE-1309-length-17277-cov-4.211938_pt1 | contig 17277 bp, 12 predicted proteins | sample MGYA00237951_ERZ548836 | MGnify/ENA primary metagenome ERZ548836 (study PRJEB26490, sample SAMN05194702) | human gut metagenome | biome: terrestrial biome; feature: human-associated habitat; material...
TTTGCGTCGATGGTACCCAACTGGTTATTGGCGTTTATCGCCAGGCCTTCGGGGGACGACTACGGATATTCTGCAGCAAGCCATCAGACGTGGCTTCATACGCATTCTGTGATCGAAGTGCTTCGGACAGGTCTGGAAACGACAAAGCAGATGTGCCAGGTCTGGAATGGAGACTGGTTCAGTGTTTTTATATTTACGCTGATGCCGGAGGTCTTTGTATATAGAAGTTTTTGGATCGTACCTGTGTTCTGGACACTGGCAATGATTGCAGCCACTTATTATATGGTACATGAGGTTTTTACAAACTATTTTGGCTTAAAATGGTATGAAGGCGGAGTAGTCACTCTATTGATCCTGCTGATGTTTTATCAATGGATTCCAAGCTCCGGAATCGGTATGTATTGGTATGTTGGAGTAATCCACTATATGATGCCCCATGTTCTGGCAATGCTTTTGATTGGATTTTTATTGAAATATTTAAGAACGGACAAATTCAGATATATTATCTTTTCTGTTTTGGGAATGATCGCAATCGGAGGGAGCAGCTATTATTCAGCATTTCTGGTTTTATTCAGTTATGGATTGACGTTTGTGATCGTGAAAAATAAAAAGCGTGCAGGGATATTTGCATTCCCGATACTGGCCGGAATAGTTGCTCTATATTTTCAGGTTACGGCACCCGGAAATGCAGCCAGAGTAGGCGGAGAGCAGATGGGCTTCAGCGTAGGAAAAGTAGCTTTCACGATTGTAGAAGCATTGTGGCAGGGGGCTGTAAATGTAGTAAATTATGGAAGGGAGACTCCACTTTTATTTGTGCTGTTATTCTTTGTGGCAGTCGTAGCATGGGAATGTCTTTCAGAAGCAAACTTAAAATTTGAGTTTAAATATCCGGTATTATGGGTTGGCTATATGTTTGGCGTGTATGCGGCAATGTATGCACCGGAGCTCTATGCAGCAACGGAGGTGTCCGGAGGACCTGGAACGATGGAATATCTGACGTTTATTTTAACGTCAGTTTCCTCCGTTATCTATGTAGAGGGCTGGATCTTGCGGAAACTGGAACTGCGTCATACCCTGAAAAGAAGAGAAATTTATCATAAATATATCACAGTTCCGGCTGTCTTCGTTTGCCTGGTTTTGTGTCTGGTATTTAGGGGAAATCTGAAGGATTCGTTATTTTACAGCTCCTACAGTTATATTGCAAGCGGTCAGGCAGCAGATTTTAAGGAACAAATGGAATCCCAGGAAAGAATATTGCGGGATGATTCCATTAAAGAAGCATATCTGTGTCCGACAAATCCGGAGCAGGGACCATTGATGCATATGCCGGTCATTAAAAATCCGGAAGCATTTACCAATAGAGTTGTCGGAAGCTTTTATGGAAAAGATATGGTTACGACAACGGAATAAACATCAGATAACAATTACAGATAGGATGAATCCAGCGTAAAAATAAAGGAGAACAGTGTGAATAGAAAGCTTCATATCGAAATGCTGCGGATCATGGCGGTAGTGATGGTCGTCCTGAATCATTCGGATCTATATTATACCTATTATACAAATACGGATAGTGTTCTTACGTTTTCCGTGTCGTTGCTTTTGTCCTGTATTTGCAGAATTAATGTTCCATTATTTATGATGATCACAGGCGCATTGTTGATTCCAAAAGCCGAGAGCTGGAGTGTGATCTTTAAAAAGAGAATTTCCAGAATGCTTGTAGTATTAGTTGCTTTTTCTGCGCTGATGTATGGCCTGCAGTGTTTTGCATGGAATCAGGATACATTTTCAGCAATGGCATTTGTGGAGAAGCTGCTTAAAAATGAGATTCAGACTTCTTACTGGTACCTGTATGAATATATAGGAATTTTGATGATGCTTCCATTTCTTGGGGCAATTGCGAGAAATGTGGATTTGGATTGCATGAAATACTTTCTGGGATTGGGTTTGATGGTTAAAGTTGGAGTGTCTATGATCGGACAGTTTACGGGATATTCTATGCCGATGAGTTTTTTTGTACTGCAGAATAATGTTTTTTATGTTTTGCTGGGATATTTTTTGGAAAAAGTAGTTAGTACAGAAAAATGCCGACAGCTGTCCGGATGGAAGCTATCGGCTGGTCTGGCAATGAGTGTGATAGCAGCTGCAGTTATGGTGATTGCTGACAGAAAGCTGAGTGGGGAATATCATGAATCCGTATTGAATCTTATGATTCCGCTGATGGCTTGTGCAGTTTATCTTGGCGTCCGCAGATTTTTTGTAATGCATACGAATATCAGAGGAGCCGGGATCATAGCATGTCTGGGTAGCTGTGCATTTGGCGTATACTTACTGGAGCATATCGGTCAGAAGCTATTCCTGAAGCTATATTTGCAGCTGGCAGATCGGACATTCGGAATATTTGCATGCTCTGTTTATATCTGCTGTATTTTGCTGTTTAGTTTTGTATGTACATGGCTTATCCGAAAAAGTAAAATAGTAAGAAAATTTATTTAGCAGATTAGTGCAGTTCTTTTTGCGAAAGCATTTTTAATGCCGCATAAAAACCGAATATCGAAGCGATAAAGCCGCGGTAAGTATACCAGTAGCACCAGGAAGCATGGGAGGATGTAACGAAAATCCATGCAAAGGGAACAAGGCTGACGCAAAGAACCGGTATAATATTAGCAAAGGCGTGAATTGCTTTCCGCCAGTCGATTTTTAACAGAGAATATAAAGCATATCCGCCAAGGATGATGAAATAAGGCCATTTCAAAAGCACACGAAGGTTTCGAAAAATCGCGCCGAATTTGGTAATTGCTTCTCCTTCGATCACGGTTTGCCCAGTATGGATGGTGAACTCAGATATGGCATTGGCAATAATGTTTTCATGTAAAAGGATGCTGCTGATCGCCCATTTTCCAAACCACATGCTGACATATCCGAGTCCGAAACAGATTCCGAGGATCAGTGTCTGGCGAACCGTTGAAGTCCAACTGGGGAGGCTTATCTTATATTCCAGAATCAATACAAGGATAAGCGGAGTACAGAGCGCTGCAAGCGGGTAAGTAAGAAAATCGAAGTACACGGTAATAATTCCTAATCCGAAGAAAAGATAAGGATACAAATTTTTCTGATAGAAATATTCATGTTTCTTTAAAATGATAAGCATCGAAAGCATTACAATATAATAAATGCTTGAAAATTGAAGCGACATTGCAGTTGAAACCGGATTGAGGACAATCAGCGACATTGCAAAAGGAAACAAATATCCGGTTAAATTTTTTTGAAGAAAGTATTTTATAACGGTCAGTAAGAGAAGGAGCTGCAGCATCATATTTAACATACGCAAATCGGCATAATCCATCAGGAGCAGGAGCGGTTTTAACCACACCAGATATCCGTGCCAGTAGCGGGTGTAATCCACAGTCTGATCCGGAGTTTTATTTTCCCATGCGTACTGAATCAGGTCGATGCAGCAGGACGTAGTATCAGAAAACGTAATTCTGGAAACACGCAGCGCATTTTCGAGCGCAGAACGGTTTTGGGCAGGATGGATGGCGTCCAATAACATGATCGCATCGGTTTCATTGTCGAGCTGGGAAGATTTATATCCCTTTGCCTGCTGTGGATAAACGCCTTCCGTATAAAAAATATCGATGGAGCTGCGGACATTAGCTTCCATGCGATCGGTAGGAAGTAAATACACAATAAAGAGTGCAGCTAATCCAACAAAAATACTGATTAACAGAATAAAAATGTAGTTTCGTAATTTTTTCATTTGTGAAAAGTCCTTTACATTATGAGAGTATTGTGATTATAGCACATGGATAGTATGAAATCCAGTGACAAATCTTTCGAAATGTGGTAGAATTGCTCCAAAAACGAGAAAGGAAAAGCTTATGACATTTCAGTCTTATCTATTTTTGTTCGCATTTTTTCCAGTATTATTTATCGTTTATTATGTCCTTTTGAAAAAAAAGAAGATAAAATTTGCAGATATTTTTCTGGCAGCGATGTCCTTTGTTTTTTATGCGTATGGAAATGTAAAATATCTATATTTCCTCAGCCTGGAAGTGCTTGTAAATTACGCTGTTTACAGACTTCTTGTGTGGCTGGAATATCAAAAGAATTATCAGAAAGTAAGAAAGTGGATTTGTGGTGGAGTGATTGCCGGAAATCTTTTCCTCTTATTCTATTATAAGTATTATAATTTCTTTGTTGAAAATTGGAATGGAATTTTTCATACAGAGCATAGCTTCAGAACATTAATTGTTCCGCTGGGAATCAGTTTTATTACATTCCAGCAGATCGCATTTCTGGTGGATGCGTACAGAGGGGAATGTGATAACTGCACGCTGTTGGAATATATGCTTTTTGTGTCATTTTTCCCACATATTTCATCAGGACCGATTATGACACAGGATCAGTTTTTTCCGATATTGAGAAGTGAAAAACGTAAAGAGATCGACTGGGACAGAATCAATAGAGGAATTTTCCTGTTCATATTCGGACTTGGAAAAAAGGTATTGTTGGCGGATATGTTCGGACAGGCTGTGGATTGGGGATATGGGAATATTGCCAGTTTGAATGGTATGAGTATGTTTTTGATTACCGTTTTTTATTCGTTCCAGATCTATTTTGATTTCAGCGGCTACAGTGATATGGCGATCGGAATCAGCTGGATACTGAATTTGGATTTACCGGTTAATTTTAATTCTCCGTATAAAGCATATTCGGTCGTAGAATTCTGGAAAAGATGGCATATTTCGCTGACCAGGTTTCTGACAAAATATATTTATATACCGCTGGGCGGAAGCAGGAAAGGGAACCTGAGAACTTATTGCAACACGATGATCGTTTTTCTGTGCAGCGGGATCTGGCATGGTGCAAGCTGGATGTTTGTTTTATGGGGAGCGCTTCATGGTGTGGCTATGGTATTGGCAAAGGTGTTGAAACGTTATGGGGAGTGGATCCCTCGGATTTTGAAAAGAAGCGTGACACTGCTGTTTATCAATTTTACATGGATTATCTTCCGGACAGCGGATCTGAAAGAACTGAGAGAAGTTTTCCGTGCATTTTTAAAAGGTGGAATTTCGATCAATCCAGACCTGTTTCAGTTTTTTGGAATAGCAGGAAAAGGAATTGAGGAATATGCGGTTTTGTACAACATCCTCGTCTTTTTAGCTATAATCGGATTTTTAGTCTTTCTGTTAATTGCTCCAAATGCCAAAGAAGCAGTAGAAAAAATGAAGTATAAAATTTGGCATGGTTTTGTTGCTGCAGGAATTATAGCGTTATGTGTTTTGCGTTTTTCCAGCGTGAGTTCGTTTGTTTATTTTAATTTTTAACAGGGGAAACAATGGAGAAAAAATATTTTTTCAAAATAATTGGAATAATTGTTGCTGTTGTCACAGCGATGGCAGGAATTATGATATGGATAGATCCTTTTTATCACTATCATAAACCGCTGCCCTATATTTCCTATATGAGCGGTGCTGATGTATATTCCAATGATGGGAAATTAAAGCATTTTGATTATGATACGCTGACCATCGGAACGTCTATGGCGATGAATTTCCGAAAGGAAAATGTAGACGCTATATTGAACGTAAATTCGCTGAATGTATATTATCTTGGGGAAGGTTATAAGGTTATCAATGAAGGTCTGAAAACTGCACTTGAGACACATCCGGATTTAAAGCTTGTGGTTCGGACAGTAGACCCAGAGTGGTTTGTATCGGATCCGAACTGGAAAGGCAGGGAGTCATATCCAGAATATTTATATGATAAGAATCCATTTAACGATGTATATTATCTTTATAACAAAGATGTGTGGAAGGATAATCTGATTCCATCGGTAATTCAGTCTTTTCAAAATGGATTTCAGGGAGAAGTGAAACAGGAGGGCTTCGGAAGTCAGGGACTGAACGGAAAAGAAAAAATATTAAAAAATTACATGCGGCCGGAAAAAGAGATCAAAGAGGTTACACAGGAAGAAACAGAAGAGTTTCTGAGCTATCTGGAAGAAAATTTGGACGTAAATATTTTACAGGTAATCAAAGACTATCCGGATGTAGAATTTTATCTTTTCTTTCCTCCATACAGTATTTGCTGGTGGGATCAGTTAAACCAGAATGGAACTGCGGTGCTGGAACGCAGAATTGATCTGGAAAAATATGCAATTGAAAAGATACTGCAATTTGACAACGTTCGTCTCTTTTCTTTTTTTAATAATTATGATCTGATCTGTAATTTGGATTATTATGTAGACAGTGCTCATTATACGGGTGACGTGAACAATATGATCCTGCAATGGATGAAATCCGGCGAGTATGAATTGACAAAAGAAAATTATGAGGATTACATTGCAAAAGAGAAGGCATTTTATACTTCCTATGATTATGATCAGCTGTTCGGGGAACAGCAGTGAAAAACAGCGTGTTGAATCCCTGCTTGTTAAAAAGCAGGGATTTGTAGTATGATAAAGAGTATCAGAACCACAGAAAGGAACACACTTATGCTGCACGAACTGGAATATCCATTTGACAGTGAATATATTTTAAAAAAATCAAAGAGCTTGAAGCGTCGTCTGCTGGAGGAGAATACCCAGCGGATTCCGAAGAAAATCGCGGTACTGGGAGGCTCTACGACCCATGATATTATCCGGATTCTGGAGCTGTTTTTGTTGAATCAGGGAATTGAACCGACCTTTTATGAATCGGAGTACGGAATGTACTGGGAAGATGCGATGTTCGGCAATGAAGAATTGAACGCGTTTGAACCGGATCTGATTTATATTCATACGAGCTTTCGGAACCTGCGCAGTCTGCCGGAGGTAAAGGATTCCCGGGAACAGGTGGAAGACAAGCTCAGATCGGAATTTGAACATTTTCAGGTGATGTGGGAGAAGCTGGCGGATACCTGGCATTGTCCTATCATTCAGGATAACTTTGAGCTTCCCTATTACCGTTTGATGGGAAATCAGGATGGTGCGGATTTTCACGGCAGAACCTGGTATGTGAACCGGATGAACCAGATGTTTGCAGATTATGCGGCAGAGCATCAAAATTTCCTGATCAACGATATCTGCTATCAGTCGGCGGCATATGGTCTGGATGAATGGTCTGCGCCGTTTTTCTGGCACATGTACAAGTATAGTCTGTGTCTGAAAGCGATTCCGTGGATGGCGCATAATGTTGCAAATATCATCAAATCGCTTTATGGGAAAAATAAAAAATCGCTGGTGCTGGATCTGGACAATACGCTATGGGGCGGCATTGTCGGGGATGACGGTCCGGAAAATCTGGAAATTGGACAGGAAACGAATCTGGGACAGGTTTATGCGGAATTTCAGTCCTATGTGAAGTCGCTGAAAGACTATGGCGTGATGTTGAACGTCGCGTCCAAGAATGAAGAGGAAAATGCACTGGCAGGTTTGAATCATCCGGCAGGGGTGCTGAAGCCGGAGGATTTTCTGATCATTGCGGCAAACTGGGAGCCGAAGAGCCGGAATATTCTGGAAATTGCGCATCAGCTGAACATTTTGCCGGATAGCCTTGTGTTTGCAGATGATAATCCGGCAGAGCGGGAGATTGTGCGGCAGCAGGCGCCCGGTGTGACTGCGCCGGAAATCGGCAAGCCGGAGGATTATATCCGGGTGCTGGATCGCGGTGGCTATTTTGAAGTGACATCGCTTTCGGAGGATGACCGAAAACGAAATGAAATGTATCAGGCGAATTTGAAGCGTGAAAAGGCGCAGGCATCCTTTGCAGATTATACAGAGTATTTGAGATCCCTGGATATGAAAGCCACGATCCGAAGCTTTGAACCGGTTTATATGGCAAGAATTGCACAGCTGACCAATAAGAGCAATCAGTTCAATTTAACGACTCAGCGTATGACACAGGCACAGATTGAACAAATGGCGGCGGATGATTCTTATATTACCTTATATGGAAAACTGGAGGATAAGTTCGGGGATAACGGCGTTGTTTCTGTTGTGATCGCCCAAAAGGAAGAGAAAGCAGCCCATATCCGCCTGTGGCTGATGAGCTGCCGCGTCCTGAAACGGGATATGGAGCTTGCAATGCTGGATGAGCTTGTTGAACGGTGTCAGGAAGCAGGAATCGAAGAAATTTACGGATACTATTATCCGACGGCGAAAAACAACATGGTACGGAAATTCTACGGAGAGCTGGGCTTTGAAAAGTGTTCGGAGGATGAGGCTGGAAACAGTGTCTGGAAGCTGAATACAGCAGGCTATGAAAAACGAAACCATGTGATCGAAGTGGAGAGCTGAGTATGTTATTTCAGTCATATATTTTTATCCTGCTGTTCTTTCCGCTGTGTCTGCTGGGCTTCTGGGGGCTAAAGCGCCAGAAGCTTTTGCAGCTCTGGCTGATTGCCTTTTCCCTGTGGTTTTACGGAGCAGCGAGTCCGTATTATCTGTTGCTGCTGCTGGGCAGTATTGCATGGAATTATGCTTTTTTTCGCGCCATAGAGCGTGGCATTGGGCGTGTTACAGAGCGTGTTTCCGGGAGTGCTATGGAGCGCGCAGAGTATGGGATGGAACGTGACGGCTCCCGGAAAAGACTCTTGTTAGGAATTGGAATTGCAGGAAATCTTGCATTACTTTGCTTTTTTAAATATTTTAATGCAATATCGGCTGGCTGGAGTCAGATGAAAGGGCTGGAGGATCCGATTCTGCAGCTTGCATTGCCCCTTGGCATCAGTTTTTTTACCTTTCAGCAGATTGGATTTCTGGCAGATGCTTATAAAGGAGAGGTTGGGGCGTGCAGCCTGAGGGAATATGTCCTGTTCGTTTCCTTTTTCCCATATGTGTCGTCCGGACCGATTGTTAATGCACAGGAAATGCTGCCGCAGTATCGGCAAATCGGTCGGCAGCGTCTGGATTGGGCAAAGTTTGCAGGCGGACTGTATCTGTTTGCGCTGGGGCTGTCAAAAAAGGTGCTGCTTGCGGATACCTTCGGCAAGGCGGTGGATGCAGGCTATGGAAATGTGGCAGGGCTGTCCGGCACGGATGCCTGGCTGGTGATGCTGTTTTATACGCTGCAGCTGTACTTCGATTTCAGCGGCTATTGCGATATGGGGCGGGGCATTGCTCATATGCTTGGCATGGAGCTTCCGGTGAACTTCGATTCTCCCTACAAGGCGTCCAACATCATTGAATTTTGGAAACGCTGGCATATTACGTTGAACCGTTTCCTGAGAAAATATGTATACATTCCGCTGGGCGGCAACCGGAAAGGTACAACGCGGATGTATTTGAACTTATTTATTGTATTTCTGGTCAGCGGAATCTGGCACGGTGCAGGCTGGAACTTTGTCCTGTGGGGAGCGCTGCATGGTGCGCTGTATCTGGTTACTCGGGCATGGCAGCAGTGTGCGGCAGATGTGCATGCTCAAAGTGGAACGAAAAAATCCGACGTACTTTCTGTAGTCCAACATGTGCTTTGCGTCGCTCTGACCTTCCTGTTTTTGAACTTTACCTGGATGTTATTCCGTTCTGCAAATCTGTCACAGGCAGGTGAGTTTATCGGACGGTTAATCGGAGGTGGCTTTGCAGCTCCGGCGGTTCAGATCACAGAGGCGTTCAATTTGGAAGAGTTTTGGTATGTGATCAAGATTTTACATCTGGATCGTCTGCCGGGAAGCGAGCTGTACTTATGCTTTGGTTTTTTGGCAGTGGCGCTTTGGCTCGTCTTTTTTGCACGCAACGCAGGTGAGCGGGAAAAGAGATTTGAACCGAATGGGAAAACGATGTTCGTGACGGCATTTTTGATGATCTGGTGTGTGGTGTCATTAAGCAGTGTAAGCAGCTTTTTGTATTATCGGTTTTAGAGGATGTCTGGGTGAAAGTCCCGGACTTTGATGCGATCCGGCAGAATGTGCCGGTTCACTTGGCTTAAATTGAGGAGTAGAATGGAAGAAAACGAAGGAAAAGAAAAAAAGCAGAAAAAAATGCAGCCGAAACGCTGGCTTGCCGGTTTTCTGGGCATTTTTCTGGCGGGACTTGCAGGATGTATGGCACTGGTGATCTGGGTCGATCCTTTTTTTCAGTATCATAAGCCCCTTGCGTGGTTCCCGTATCTGGTGGATAACCAGGTCAATCAGAATCCGGGATTGGCAAAGCATATGGATTACGATGGCATTTTGATCGGTTCCTCGATGACTGCGAGCTTTAATACGGACTGGTTTGAGGAGCTGATGGGAATGAAAACCCAGAAGCTTTCCTATAACGGTTCTTATCCGAAGGATCTGTCCAACATCATGCAGCTGGTATTTGACGCAAAGGGCGATCAGGTCAAGGCTGTGTACATGGCGGTGGATCAGTCCACATTTTCAGCAGATCCGGAGGAAACCAAGTTTCCGGTTACAGATTATCTGTATGATGATAACGTGTTCAATGATGTTCCATATCTGTTGAACAAGGATGTGCTGCTGGATTACATTCTGCGCCCTTTGGCGGATCGGAAGGATGCGTCGGACTGGGCGGAGCTGTATAAGCCGTGGTGGACGGATGAATATTATAACAAGGCAAACGTGCTGATGTACTACGAGGCGGCAGAGGAAAAGCAGGAAGAGGAAGCGCTTGCGGCGGATTATTTTAAGGATGCAGTGGAGGAAAATCTGCAGAAAAATATTCTTCCGTATATTGAAGCCCATCCGGAGACGGAGTTTTATATTTTTTATCCCCCCTACAGTATTCTGTTCTGGAACGATGTAACGCGGGAAAAGGAGCTGGAGGCGGTCATTGGCAGACTGGAATATATGACGGAACGATTGTTGAACTATGAAAATGTCCATGTGTTCAATTTTCTGGGAAAAGAAGATATTATCTGTAATCTGAACAATTATGCGGACTATATGCATTATCATAAAAATGTCTGCCGATATATTACGGAGTGCTTTGCAACCGGTGAAAATGAACTGCATCCGGAAAATTATGGACAGGCATTTGATGAGATCAGGACACTGGCGATGAGTTATAATTACCCTGCGATCTGGGACGACTGGTACGACATGACGCCGCGGTATGGGGAGGAATAAAGATTGAAAAATAAAATTTTTCAATCGCGAGATTTGTGTCTGCGTGCGCTTGACACAAACTCGGCATGCGCAAAAAAACGTGCGCAGAAATGAGAGGAGAATATGCTGCAGAAAGCATTGGGATGTCTGTTTGTGTTTGGAATTGCCCCGGTGGGGATCGGCGGACTTTGGACAAAAGGAATTGGGCAGAAAAGAGAAAAGATTTTGAACCTGTATCTGGCAGGTTTTTTGAGTGAGCTGGCGGTGTTTCAGCTGATCGCTGTGCCGGTGATGGTAAAAGAAGTTTATGGGATGAACCTGCTGGTATATCTGACAACTGCGGTTTTTGCAGTGTTGGCTGCGACGGGATTTATCTGGATGCTTCTGCGGGAACGAGACTTGCGGAAGCAGACTGGGCGGAATGAGGACGTGAATCAGCAGCAGGCGGGGCAGGCGCAAGCGTGCAGTCTGCGAAAATCGACGATTTCGGGCACTGGTAACGGAGCACGGAACCGCATACGGCGAACGGCAGTTCAAAATCCGGAGCGTCAGCTTTTCTGGCTGCTGTTTCTGGCATCAGTGGGATATCAGATGTACATGGCCTTTGCCTATGCATCCTTTGACGGGGATGATGCGTATTATGTAGTTCAATCTGTGTTGGCGGATCAGACAGGCGTATTGAACCGGATTCGTCCCTACACCGGACTTTCTACGGACTTAGATATCCGTCATGCCCTGGCGACGCTGCCGCTGTGGATTGCTTATGTGGCGCGGATGACAGGCATTCATGCAACGATTGTGGCCCATACACTGCTGCCGCTGATTTTTATTCCGCTGACCTATTATGTGTTTGTTCAGATCGGCAGAAAGCTGTTTTCCGATGGCTCTGTCAAGCTTCCGATTTTTCTGACGCTGGTTTCTATTATGCAGATCTGGGGGAATATTTCGATCTATACGAATGAAACTTTTTTCCTGACGCGGACCTGGCAGGGAAAATCGGTGCTGGCGAATCTGATTTTACTGGTGGAGCTGTGGCTGATGTTGGAGCTTTGTGCGCGGGGAAAAAATAGGAAGAGGCAGGAAGAAACGGGATCGCAGCTGCCCTACTGGCTGCTGCTTGCAGTCAATCATATCGCAGCGGCGATGATGACGAGTATGGGTGCGTTTCTGACGGCGATGCTGTTGGGCATTACGGCTCTTGTGGCGGCAATTCGGTATCGCCGCTGGTCGATTTTGTGGAAGACGGCGTTATGCTGCATCCCGAATGGGATCTATCTGGCGTTGCTGCTGGTTTTGTAAGTAAAAGACGGCAGTTTGCAAAACACCTGCAAGCTGCATCGATAGGAGAGATTGCGTTGAAAGAGATTGTGACAATTTTTCAGAATTACTGCGGCAGCGGCTGGTATCCGGTGCTTTTTCTGGCTGCACTTTTGTATTTGCTGGTTACAGAAAAGAAAAAACAGATCCGCGTGGTGCTGGTGGAAAGCTCTCTGGTGATCACGGTTTTATTCTTTCTGCCGTTTACAAAGACGATAATGAATTTGCTGGGGGAGGGAGAAACCTATTACCGGATTTTGTGGCTGCTTCCCATGGCGGTGGTGATCGCTTATGCGGGGATCCGGTTGTTTGGAAAGCATTACCGGATCGGCTTTGTTGTTTTGGCGCTGGTGCTGGTGCTGACCGGAAAATCGGTGTACAACAGCCCGTATCTGTCAAAGGCGCAGAACCGGTATCATATTCCAAATTCCGTGATTGCGATCTGCAACGAGATCATGCCGGCGGAGGAGGAAGAGCGCGTCTGGGCGGTATTTCCGCAGGAGCTGATCTACTATGTGCGGCAGTATACCTCGGAGGTGCAGATGCCCTACGGGCGGGAAATGCTGGAGGCGTCCTGGGAGTGGAACTGGGACACGCATCCGATTTATAAGATCATGCGGGAGGATACGATTGATCTGGATGCGCTTTCGCCGCTTTTGACGGAGTACAACTGCCAGTATCTGATTTTGAACAAGAGTGTTCCGTATACCGGCGATCCGCAAAAAAACGGATTGACGAAAATCGCGGATATTGAAGCATATGAGCTGTATCGGAATGAAGCGGTGGAGATTGCGAAGAGGAAAGAATAGGAAAAGAATAACAAACCGGGAGCTTGCGCAGTGTGCACAGGCTCCCGGTTTGTTTATGCAGGATCCATTTACTGTTTAAATACTTTTCCAAACCGCTCTGCGATTTTTTCACGACCCTTTTGGTTCAAATGATATCCGTCCGTCAGGCAGTCGGTATCCTCCATTGTGATCGCACCGTAGTAGTTGTCGATAAAGGATACGCCGTTTTTACGGCAGGCTTCGACTTCCCAGTTGAGGTAATCGACCATCGTGCCGTTGCCGAGATCATCGCGGTCGATGTCGATGGTTTTGCCGTTTGCATCCGTGAAGGTACCGTAGGGCTGGGAGAGCAGGTAAATGCGGATATGCGGGCACTGCTCCTGAAAAAGCTTGATTGTCGCGGTTAAAGCACCGTAAACGGTCGTCAGGTTTTTATCGTTTGCCTCGTCGTAAACCGTGCGGTCGTTCCTGTAGTCCTGCAGGTCATAGACGATCACGAGGTCGTCCACCTTGGAAAGGTCAACGCTCTTTAAAGTTTCGAGCGCCTGCGCGGCAGCTTCGGAATTCATCTGCGGGACGATGACGTCCATTAGGTCGAAATTCTGGTTGAGCAGAGCAGCTGCAACCCAGTAAAGGCTGACGCCATCCAGCGGATAGCTGTTGTCAAATTCCTGATGCTTCATGGAAATGGAGCTTCCGGGGAACGCGGCGTTTAAAATGGTGGCATTTGCGGATTTTTCCATCAGGGCAGCCAGACCGGTGTCGGAGCGATCATCGGACAGAAGGTCGTTTCCGAGAGCAAGAACGGTGGTTACCCCGTCATCCTCATGTCCTTCGAGCATTTCCGGATCGAGAGGCTGGAGATAATCCATAACCTCAACATCGAACTCTGTAGTCGTTTCGTTTGGGTCATAATCAGACTGACGCCCGCGGTTCCAGAGAAACAGCCGGACAATCGTTACAACGAGGATGATAGAAAAGACGATGACGAAAATCACATGTCCGGACGGACGCCCGGAGCTGGAAGAACGACGCCTTTTTTTACGGCTTTTTGTATGGGAATGGGTATGCCTTGAATGCTGATTTGGTCTGCTGTTTTCTGCGGTAGAATTATTTTCTTTCATAAAAAATCTGAACTCCTTATGGTTTACTGTCAATTTTGACCGGTAAAAAGTCGTTTTGATACATTCATCTTAGCATTCAGCCACACAACTGTCCAGACAGGGGTCAAAAGATTCAAAATAATTTAAGAATCTTAACAATATTCATATAAAGCATCTCATGTTATACTAAAGCATACATGAAATATCGAAAGAACGAAAAGGGAGAAACGGTAGGATGGTTTTTTCATCATTATTATTTTTATGGCTCTTTTTGCCGGTGGTTGTTGCTGGATATTATATTGTTCCGTCAAAATGTAAAAATATCCTGCTGCTGATATCAAGTTTGCTTTTTTATGCCTGGGGGGAACCGGTCTATATTTTGCTGATGCTGTTTTCCATTTTTTTTAACTGGGGAACAGGGCTTTTGATCGACCGGTTTCGGAAAATTGACGGGATTTTGCTGGCAGTAAATGTTGTCGGAAATCTTGCGTTGCTTGGATTTTTCAAATACTATGATTTTTTTATTGGGTTGGTCAACAGCTGTTTCAAAACGACGTTTCCGGAAAAGAATATTCCGCTTCCGATTGGAATTTCTTTTTTTACGTTTCAGATTCTGTCATATGTAATTGATCTGTACCGGGGAAGATATCCTGTCCAGAAAAATATCCTAAATCTGGCGCTTTATATTTCCTTTTTCCCGCAGTTGATTGCAGGACCGATTGTGCGGTATGTGGATATTGACCGACAGCTGGAAAGCAGGACGCACAGCACCCAAAAGGCGATGGAGGGAATTCGGCGTTTTCTGTATGGTCTGGGAAAAAAGGTGCTGATTGCAAACGTTCTCGGACAGTGCGTGGACAGCATTTATGCGATGGAGCTGTCAGAGGTAACCGGGGCTTTTGCATGGCTGGCAGCAGGAATGTATATGCTTCAGATTTATTATGATTTTTCGGGGTATTCGGATATGGCGATCGGACTCGGAAAGCTGTTTGGCTTTGATTTTCCGGAAAACTTTAATTACCCGTATCTATCGAAATCTGTGCAGGAATTCTGGCGGCGCTGGCACATTTCCTTAGGAACATGGTTTCGGGAATATTTGTATTTTCCGCTTGGAGGGAGCAGAAAAGGTGCGGTGCGGACATACGTGAATCTGATGATCGTTTTTTTAGTGACAGGGCTGTGGCACGGCGCGGGAATGACGTTTGTGCTCTGGGGCGTTTATTACGGAGTGCTTCAGGTGATTGAACGATTGGGATTTAAGAAAATTCTGGGAAAATACCCGGTGATTGGATGGAGCTATACGTTTCTGGCGGCACTGTTTGGATGGGTTTTATTCCGGGCGGACACGTTTGCCCAAGCAGGAGGAATGATGGTCCGCATGATCTGTCCGTGGAAGTATTTACAGACAGATGTACTTTTACAAAATATTGTAGACCACAGAGCGTTTGTGATGTTGATTGTCGGGCTTTTGGGATGCGGTTTTATTCAGAAAATATGGCAGCGGATACCGGGAACGAAACGCTGGAAGTATTCCATTGGAGAAGCGGTATGGTGTGCAATCCTTGGCGTGTTGAGTCTGGCGGCGCTGGCTGGAAATACCTATAATCCGTTTATTTATTTCAGGTTTTAAACAGGAAAGGAACACGGATGAAAAAGAAAGAGATTTTGTGGATTCTTATTTTTGCATTATTATTTGGAAGCCCGTTTGTCAGCTGGTTTTTTCTGAAAAATTCTGTAGATACGCAAAATTATGAAAACCGGGAAGTGACAGAAATGCCGAAAATTTCCCTGGAAGAATATGCGCAATTTCCGCAGCAGTATGAGACGTATTTTAACGATAATATTCCGTGGAGGAATCAGTTGATTTCGTTAAACAGCGGACTGGATTTGTTTGCATTTCGGGACTCCTCCAATGAAAACGTCCTGATTGGAAAAGATGGATGGCTGTTTTTTACAGGAGGAACAAATCCGGTGGAACAGTCGACAGGACAACGACTTTTATCGGAAGATGATCTTGAAAAAATTGCAGGACAGCTGACGCTTGTACAGCGCTGGGTACAGAGCAGGGGAGAAAAATTTATTTTCTTTCTTGCACCGAACAAAGAGACAATTTACCGGGAAAAGCTGCCGGAATCAGAAACAGTTGTTACCGACGAAACAGAGGCGTTTCAGCTGATAAATTATTTGAAAGAGCATACGGATATTTCGGTTGTCTGGCCGTATGAGGAGCTGATGGAAGCCAAAGCAGATAGTGGTATGTGGATTTACAGCAAACTGGATACGCACTGGGGAAATCCCGGAGCTTATATCAGTGCAAAAGCGCTGGCAGAGGAGTTGGAAGTGGAAATGCCGGAGCTTTCGGAAGTGTCTGCAGAGCTATCGGAGATTTCCCGTGGCGATCTTGCAAATATGTTAAATGTCAGCATTCCGAATGGGGATAGGGAATATCAGTTGAGCGGCTATGAAGTTGAGGATGGAAATCAGGGCGAATCGTATATGGAGTTTCATCAGAACAGCGGAAGCAGTCTGAAGCTTGCGATTCGGAGAGATTCTTTCGGGGCGAGACTGTCGAAGGTGTTACAGCATGCGTTTCAGGATGTTTATGTCGCACAGGGAGAAACGGATCTGATTGATGTGGATGCAGATGTCTTTGTTTATGAACTGGTCGAGCGAAGTCTGGAAAATCCGGATCTGGGGCTGCCTTATTTGTCTGTATTGTCAAACACGGATGAAAACGGCAAAGCAGTTACCCTGAAAGCGGAGTGCGATCTAAATGGCTTTTATATATCGGCGTTCCGGCAGTCGGATGGAACGGATGACTGGCAGGGGGTTTTGATCGGCGAGACGATTTCACAGGAAGGGACAACATTTGCGGTGCCAGACGGAGAAAACGGAAGACTGCAGATTTATATGTTCTTGGACGCAAACGGGGAAAAACCGGTTCATGAAATGACACTGGAATATTAGGAAATGCTTCCTAATCCGTGAGAAAGATGATATACTGGAGCGAAAAGAAAAACAAGCGACGCCGGAGGCGGCAT
>ENA-OUQP01001310-OUQP01001310.1-human-gut-metagenome-genome-assembly--contig:-NODE-1310-length-17273-cov-11.090719_pt1 | contig 17273 bp, 16 predicted proteins | sample MGYA00237951_ERZ548836 | MGnify/ENA primary metagenome ERZ548836 (study PRJEB26490, sample SAMN05194702) | human gut metagenome | biome: terrestrial biome; feature: human-associated habitat...
GTCAAAGCCGATTGTGATTGATGAAGTTATAAAAACGATTTTAAGGTATGTATATGGATGAAATTAAATATGCACCTAAGAGTATGGAAAAGAAATCGAAGAGTAAGAAAAAGTATTCAGTAAATAATAGACATAAAGCTCAAGAAATGCTGACAATTGTAGAGTGGTCTGCTATAATATTTTTATCATATTACGTTGCTTTTATGCAGTATAATAGTATAAATATGCGCCTTTCGCTGTTTTTGTAGAAAGATTTTTTTCGTATATAACGAACATAATATGTAATAGTAATGGTTACGCTATACCCTTTGTTATGTGGCGGTATTAGATCGCTATATCTGCACAAAAAATCAGGCTGAAGGATACTGGGGGAGGAATATGAAACAGTTAATAGTATCAGACAAAGTACAAAAAGAGCTACTTACAGATCTTATGATCATGGGGGAAACCAGGGGACTGATCGGTGGATATTGTGAGAACGAGTTTCCGGTTTACTATGCCAATGAAGAAATGGCACGAATGCTTGGTTACGATGCAGTGGAAGAAATGGTTGAAGCAATTGACGGAAAAGTTATTAATACGATTCATCCCGATGACAGAGAACAGGTCATAAAGGATATCGGGGGGGGGGTAAGTATTATGAGGGATTAACCTATGAGACCACATATCGTATGCCGCGAAAAGACGGATCCTGGTTCTGGACGGTTGATAAAGGAAAAGTCATACGGACAGAGGAGGGGAAACTGGCTATTATCAGTGCCTGCCAAGATATGACATCCTTCGTGGAAAGGCATAAGAAACTGGAAGAGCAAAATATGCTGTCTCAGGCAACAATCGATAATATCCCTGGCGGCTATCACAGATGTTCCCTGGAGGAGGGGCATCCATTCATATATATCAGTGACAGGTTCCTTGCGATTCTTGGGTGGACCAGAGAAGAGATCAAAACAGAATTCCATAATAAGTTTGACAATATGCTTCATCCGGATGACCGGCATCTTTCTGCAAAATATACCGCCCGTATTCTTGATACATGCGGACATGGATTTACACAGGATCAGATTTACCGGCTGCTTGGAAAGGATGGCTATCATTGGGTCACAGATGCCACAACATTGGTGAAATCCGGTAATCAGATATTCTTCCAGGGAGATATCACAGATATTACGGATTTTGTTAAAGGCAAAGAAAAAAACGAGAAAGAACTGGAAGACAGCAACCAGATTCTGAACGAACGTAACCGGATATTATCAGCTTTATCCAGAGATTATACAACGGTACTTTTGTGTGATTTAAGGCAGGATACATTTGAAGTCGTAAAAGGGGATGCCTTTACGCACCATGACCCTGAAGAAAAGCAAAAGTTAGTTCGTGAAAGTAACTGCTATTCGGAGAGAGTCCGGTATTTTTTCGAAAATGTCCTTATCAAAGAATCTGCTCCGGAGTATCTGGAAAGACTTTTGCCGGAGTATCTTATGAATGAATTACAGGAAACAGACAGTATAGAGATTTATTATAAGACGATACCAAATGGGAGTGGCTTCAGACATTTTTTGGCAAACGCAGTACGTTTATCCAATGAGGAAGATCATTTTAAGATCATCCTCGGTTTCCGTTCTGTAGATGAAATCATTAAAAAAGAACAGGAGATAGAGCTTCAAAGAGAGATTATCGAAGGCCTTGGAAAAGAATATTTTTCTGTTCTGGCAGTAGAACTGGATAAAGATCGAGTATTTTCTTATCGCGAGTCTGAAGAAAATGGAAAGATTATTTCAGATTTCTGCAGAAAATGTGATAACAGATGGTCACAAATAATTCCTTCTTATGCCGAGACGATGGTATCTGATAACACCAACGGAGAATTTGAAAAGCAGTTGGGTCTGGAAACTCTGCGTTCACAGAAAGAGGATTATTCCATGACATACGAGTTTAAGTCGGGAACGGAGATCATTTATCATCAGGTAAGAGTGGCATACGTAAAGAAAAAAGACGGAGCAAGGGTGGCTGTAGTCGGAACAAGAAATATTGACAGTCTGATAAAAAAAGAGCGTATGCAGGAAGAAAAGCTGAAAAAAGCATATGCTGCCGCAGAAAATTCCAATAAAGCCAAAACGGAATTTCTGAATAATATGTCCCATGATATCCGTACGCCAATGAATGTGATACTGGGATATAATCAGCTGATGAAATCACAACTGACAGAGCCGAAGCAACTGGATTATCAGAAGAAAATCGAACAATCAGGGAAACTGTTATTGTCCATCATCAATAATGTACTTGATATGGCCCGGATTGAAAGTGGAAAGATAAAAGTAGATGAGAATTATGAAAGCGTTGGTGAGGTAGTAGACGAAATCATAAGTACATTTGCATCTGAAGCAGAAGAAAGAGGAATCCATCTAAGCGGCAGCATGAAGGTCACACATAGAAATATCCTGTGTGATGGTACAAAAATCAGGGAAATCTATGTAAATCTTGTCAGTAATGCTATAAAATACACTCCCAGAGGTGGAAATGTAACGATCACTGTAGAAGAACTGCCATGTAAAAGAGAAGGATATATGAAGGTAAAATCCGAGATAAAAGATACCGGTATTGGCATGAGTAAAGAATATCTTCCAACATTATTTGAACCATTCAGTCGTGAACGGAATACAACCACTGGAAGAGTCAGAGGAACCGGTCTTGGAATGCCAATCGTAAAGAAAATGGTCGATCTGATGGGCGGCAGTCTTGAAGTGGAAAGTGAACTGGGAAAAGGAACCGTATTTACGTTTACACTGATGCATAAAATAGCGGACAAGAAATATTACAGCCAGAGGATAGAAAAAGTAAAAACATCTAGTATGAGAGAAAGTCTGAGTGGAAAGCATGTTCTGCTGGCGGAGGATAATGATCTGAATGCGGAAATTGCAGTGACGATTCTGGAAGAAGCCGGGCTTGTTATCGAGCGTGTGGAAGATGGAATTCAGTGCGTGAACAGGATAGAGCAGATGTCACCAGGAACTTATGATCTGATACTTATGGATATCCAGATGCCAAATATGGATGGCTATCAGGCAGCCCAGTGTATCAGGCATTTAAATGATAAAAAGAAGGCAGAGATCCCGATCATTGCCATGACAGCAAATGCCTTTGCAGAAGACAGGAAAAGGACGTTTGATGCCGGCATGAATGGACATATTGCAAAACCCATTGATATTGAAAAACTGGGAGCGGTCATTCTTTCTGTATTGAAAAAACAGGAAAGCTTACAGACTGGGAAGAACAACAGCATGAGCGCAAACAGACTGCGTTCATGAGCAAGAAGCGCAAGCGGATTGCGAATGTCCGCTTTACTGGATAATAAAGAGGAAATAAATGAACAGAAAGATAGAAAAACGGATAAGAAAAAAAGGCAAGAAAAAAAGATTATGTTTGAGCATTTTAGTACTTATCATGTTACTTTTTGTACCGCTTTCTGCTTATGCATCGGAAATAAAAAGTGATGGAAAAACAACTCAGGCATTGGAAGAAGAAAATAAAACCGTGAGAGTTGGCTATTTTCCATATGCCAATTTTCAGGAAGGCGGCTATGGGGAACACAAGCAGGGAGCAGGATATGAGTATCTTCAGAAGATTTCTTATATAACCGGCTGGAAGTATGAATATGTCTATGGCTCATTTAAAGAGTGTCTGGATATGCTGGCAGATGGAGAAATAGATATACTTGGAAGTGTCAGTTATACACCGGAAAGAGCAGAATCTATCGATTTTTCGACCTATGCAGAGGGAACAGAACGATATTGGATCTATACCCGGGAAGATCATACGAATCTTACGAATGGTGATCCAAAGCAGATGAATGGCTGTCGTATCGGTGTAGCAGATGGAAGTTATCAGAAAGAACTTCTGGAAAAATGGCTGGACAGCAATCAGATCCAGGCAGAGGTGGTTGTCTGTAAAGGCTATGATGAAATGATAGAAAAACTGGATGCAGATGAACTGGATGCACTTGTGGTCCCGGCACTGTCTGTCAACAGCGATTTTATTGCAATCGCCAATATCGGTGCAAGTGACTGTTATTTCGGTGTATCAAAATCCCGACCGGATCTGTTAAAGGAATTAAATTCTGCCATGGAAGAAATCAACAATACAGAAACGGACTACAGCAGCAAGCTGTATGCTCGTTATGAAGGAAAAGCGGTTATAAATTATGTGCTCAACAAGGAAGAAAAACAATGGCTGGATGCACATGAAAAAACAATCCGTGTGGGATACCTAAAGGATAATCTCCCTTTTTGTGGTGAAGAAAATGGGAAACTGACAGGAATCCTTGGAACCGTTCTGGATACGGTTCAGGAAAAATATAAAATTACGATCAAGGCAGTTCCATGTTCCACGGGAGTAGAGATGAATGAGGCATTGCAATCTGGCAAAATAGATATTGCAGGTCCTATCATTCAGGATTTTTATACACAGGAACAGTTTCAGGTAGTTTTGACGGATGAAATCTTTGATATTACGCCGGTTGTTATTTACAAAGGAAATGAATATACTAACAGTCTCTCTACAATCGCAGCAACAGAGACCTCGCTGTATTCTAAATTGATGGTGTCCCGTCTTTTTCCAGATGCAGAAATCAAACTGTATGATACACAGGAAGAATGCCTGGAGGCAGTAGCAAATGGAAAAGTGGGAGCAACTGTTATTCCATCTTCAAAGATCAATCTTCTTAATGAAAGTTCATTGACCAAAAGTCTGTCATTTGCAGAAATGGCAAAACGGCAGGAATTAGCGATGTTCACGACGAGAGAAAACAGAAGAGCAGCTACCATTATCAATAAAGCAATTGAGCAGTCCTCCAATATTTTAAACGGCGTGGTCCTTGCACAGAATTCTGTTTCAGAAAAGAAAATGACCTTGCAGGATGTCCTTGCGGAGTATGCAGGCTTAGCTATCGTGGTTTCATTTGTGATTATTTTTGTACTGCTTCTTCTGGTTTATTCCCTTTCAGTAAGCAGAAAAAAACAGATGGAAGCCCTGAAAGAAGCACAGGATGCAAATGCGGCGAATATTGCAAAAACAACGTTCCTGAACCATATGTCCCATGACATCAGGACACCGATGAATGCAATTGTTGGATTTACAGATATTGCCATGAAGAGGAAACCGGACAAAGAAGTGGAGAACTGCCTGAAAAAGATCAGGCAGAGTTCAGAATATCTGATGACGCTTATTAATGATGTGCTGGATATCAGCCGCATTGAAAGTGGTAAACTGGAATATAAACCGATACCGGTAGATCTCAGGGATATGATAAATACTGTTTTGTCGATTGCAAGGGGATATATAGAAAACCGTGATCTTAACTTGTATGTTTCAAGAGAAGAACTAAAAACTCCTTATGTGATGGCGGATGAACTCAGAATCAGGGAAGTATTGCTCAACATCATCAGTAATGCAATCAAATTTACAAAAGACGGAGGTACCATTTCATTTGTTGCAGAAAACTGTCCGGGCAATGATGAACACCATGTGATTGTACGCTATCGTATATCGGATACCGGAATTGGTATGAGTGAGGAGTTTCTGGACAGAATATTTGATGAGTTCAGTCAGGAAAATGATGGAGCAAGAACCAGTTACAAGGGAACCGGACTGGGAATGGCGATCGCTAAGAAATATGTAGATCTTATGGGTGGAAAAATTGAGGTCAGCAGCAGACAGGGTGTTGGCTCAACATTTACGGTAGAAATCCCACTGCTTATAGCAGAACATGTAGAAACTGAAGAGAAAGAAAAATTAAAGAAAGATACGGATCTACATGGTTTGCATGTTCTTCTGGCAGAGGATAATGATTTAAACGCCGAGATAGCAGTATCTCTATTGGAAGAACAAGGGATGATTGTAACCAGAGCTGCCGATGGGAAATCAGCCCTGGCACAGTTTTGCAATACAGATCCGGGGACTTTTGATCTGATCTTGATGGATATTATGATGCCGGAAATGAATGGATATGAAACGACAAAAGCCATCAGAAATCTGCCGGACCGTCCGGATGGAAAGAAAATACCTATTATTGCAATGACGGCAAATGCATTTGCAGAGGATGTGCAGGCTGCTTTGAATGCCGGAATGGATGATCATGTGGCGAAGCCGGTTGACATGGAGATTTTAACATCTGTCATCACAAAATATATAGAACGATGACTCGTTTGTTCAAAAATGGAACGGAAAATTAGCACTCACCTCTTGATAATGGAAGTCGATTTTTGTCCTGTCTTGTGTATCCCGGAAGTGCCTGTTTTACAGGCTTTCCGGGGCATCAGTCATTTTGTCTGGTATTGTAAAGCAGTGTCAGATTTGTCGTAAATGTCGTAAATTTGTGGTCAAAATTCCGAATCTCACTTATAAATCCGGTGAGCAGATGGAGCAACTTGGTAAATATGGATTTTTGCGCAGAGATTATCTTGAAAGAATTGATCTATGTTTAAATGAATGTGATGAGGTCGTGGAATGCGACCTCATTGTTGTATGAGAATATAAAATTGCAGTAGGCAGAATGAGAGAGTTGGGGTAAAATAAGAATATAGACTTTATAGACTTAAAGAATTTTTTTGAGATGTCAATCTGGAATTTCAAAATGGAAAAGTTGCGACACTGTCGCAATAATCATCGAAAAGGGAGGTTGCGCGGATGAAACATTCTGAAAAAGAAAAGACAACTTTGGATTCACTGAGTCCAAAATTAAATAGAAATATGATTGCCTATCATGAAACAGGCGATTTATTTGCTGATACATGTGAAATCGTAGAAAGTGCACAAAGCATTGCGTATGCGGCTGTCGATACAATTTTGGTTCAAAGAAATTGGTTGTTGGGAAAACGAATTGCTATAGAGTGCCTGAACGAAAATGGAAAGGCAGACTATGGAAAAAAAACTATGAAAAAGCTATCAGCAGAATTAAAAGAAAAATATGGCAAATTTTATTATTTACAGAAAGAAGAAGACAAAGAAAATAAAGATTTTTAGAATACGAGTAAAGACAGGCGTGAGTCATAAAAAATATGACTTGCGTCTTTTTCTTTTTGCAGAAAGGAAGTGAGATATAATGTCACAGATTTTTCGTGTGGAGCGGACAAAAAATTATACAGTAATGAGTAACCAGCATTTTAAAAACAAGAGCCTGTCATTTTTATTGCCATCTGGTGACGAATTCTGTCAGCTATGAGGATGGAAAGAAACTGCATACTACGAAAAAAGATCTGGGGCAGATGAAGCAGTTTACCAATCAGATGTGCTGGGAACGTGGAAAACATTTTGATGGCAGTCAGAGTGAAAAGGGCGAAGTCATTGCATGGAGCAAAGATAAATATAATCTGTTCCGGCAACAAGTAAAGGACAGCTTTGTGGCTGACTGTGCAATGGCGGTGTTAAAAGCACTGGAAAATTGTATCAGCAAAGAAAAGTTTATAAAAAAAATGAAACAGTTCGGATGGAGAGTGAACTGGACAGAAAAGAGAAAGCACATCACATTCCAGAATCAGGATGGGAAGAAAGTGCGTGACAGCAATCTGTCCAAAACCTTTCATCTGGACATCAGCAAGGAGGGGGTAGAGAATGAATTTAATGGAAATTACGAAAGGATACGAGTCGGAGCAGGATCGAGCAAGAGCAGCTCGAAGAAGAAATAAAAGACGTTCGGGATCGGAACTCTAAGTTGCAGATACAGGTGAAACAATCATCGGTGGAAGCGGTTGAACAGGCACAGCAGAAACAGGCAAGGCAGGCAGAGAATCATGCTGCTACGAGTATATCTTCAAAAGAAATTTGATTATCTGTAAAATGAAATAAGGTGAAAAGGGGAAATCGGCTAATGCCGATTTCTACCTTATCTTTACCGAGGAAAAAAGTGTGATTGTATCAGGTTCGACATGACTTCCGGGGCAGAAATCATAGGAAGTGTTAATAAAACCTTGTATTTTGATTTTTTCTGTATTTGATTTGTTTTTTATCTGAAACTGATACCAATACCTACTGCACCGGGACCAGTATGAACACTGATGCTGGCAGAAAGCGGACTGTAAAAAACGTCAGCTTCCGGAAATTTATTGCGGAGCAGAGTCACCCATTCTTCCTGCTGTGCTGTTGTAAGTCCGGCACCGGCGGCTCCAATATGCAATTTCGACATATCTTGATGGATAAATCTTTTTTCAAGATCAGACTGAATTGCAAGAATCATTTTTTCTTCAGCTCTTTTCATAGAACCACGTGCTTTGGCATAAGAATCCAGCTTTTCGCCCTGGATTGTTAAAATGGGTTTTATGGATAGTACTGTTCCGATCAGAGCTGCTGCAGGGGTGATACGCCCGCCCTTCTTCAGATATTCTAATGTGTTTACAGTAATATAGATGCTTGAATTATAGGCATCAGATTCTAATGCTGCTTTTATTTCCTTTGCAGAAGCTCCATTCAGAGACATTTCTCTTGCATGGAGCACTGATTCGTACATGGTGACGGAAATTCGATGATTATCAATAACTTCAACTTTTCCTTCATAATCCAGTGAATATCCTGTAGCAGCAGCACAAGAATTGGACAGGCCACTTGACATTGGAATGTACACAAGTTCATCATATCCGTTGTCTAAGATTTGATCCCATAAATCCATTACATCACCAGGGGAGGGCTGGGAAGTGGTAATGTGTTTGCTGCTGGAAAGTGCATGGAAAAATTCAGCTTCTGTGATAGTGTCATTTTCATAAAAAGTTGTTTCATCAATAATTACAGGCATATGTATAACATATATCCCAAGTTTTTCGGCGATATTTTTAGTAATACCACTGTTTGTGTCAGTCATGATGGCTGTTTTCATAGTGCTTTTCTCCTGATTATTAAAAATACTAATAGTAAAATATTGGATTGTAAAAAAGAATAAAATACTTTATAATGATGTTACAGATTGTAACATTAAAAGAGAAACATTTCAATATTTACAAGAGAAATATTTAATCAGTAATGGAGTTATAGCGATGAAGAAAAGAATAAGTCAGACCAATATTCAGGTAAAACAGGATATGTACAAAGCACTGCTACGGCTGATGGGAGATAAAACATTTTCTTCCATTTCTGTTTCAGATATCACTTCAGAGGCGAATGTTTCCAGAATGTCGTTTTATAGAAATTATAATGCGATAGAGGATATCCTGACGGAACATTTAGATGAGGTGGTGGAAGAATATAGAGCAAAAGAACCCGATACAGAAAGCAAAACGGTATTCTATGAGAAAAAATATATGCTGCGCTGCTTCAGGTTCTTCTATTTGCATCGTGAATTCATAGACGCTCTGATTACAGCTGGAATGGGGGATTTATTTTTAGCAAAAATTACAGAGTATCTTATCCAGAAATGGATTGATGTAGAAAAAGGAACAAGAGAAGAAAATCTGAGAATCAGTGCGTTTGCCGGTGCTATTTATAATATGTATCGGGAATGGAGTAAGGGGGATTTTCTTGAATTGCCAGAGGATGTTGCAACAATTTTATATGATTTAAGAAAACAGACGGGCTAAACCCAGAATAGAGGCGATTATATGTTTAAGAAACTGATATTGATGCAAGGTATCTTGCTTGCTCTCCAGACACTGCTATATTTTGGATGCGAGTTTTTTCAGAGTAAGATTCACGACGTAAAACGTCCGGTGGATGATAAGATTCCTTTTCTTCCATGGACGGTGTTACCTTATTGTTTCTGGTTTCCAATGATTGCTTTTTATCCGCTGATAGTTTTCCGAACTGATCCATGTTCTTATTGTGGTTATCTGATGACTATGGTAATGGAAATCGTACTCAGTGTGGTGTGCTATTTGATCTATCCGACTTCTTTTCAGAGACCGGTGCCTCCAGATGGGTTCTGGGGAAACTTTATGAAATTCGTCTATCATGGCAGCTACAGAGGGCTGAATTGTGCACCAAGTCTGCATTGTTCTAGTTGTTTCCTTGTAATCTGTGTTTCCTTCACATGTGCTGGAATGAGTCTTTGGGTCAGAGTATTTACAGTTTCAATTGCCATTATGATTGTGTTGTCAACTCTTACAACAAAACAGCACACATTAATTGATGTGCTGACGGCAGTTCCGCTTTTTCTGATAAGCAGGATTTTAGGAATTTTGTTAACAATCCGGTATTTTACACCGATATTGACATTTGTTGAAAAATAAAAAATAAAAAGAAATTAATTCTGATTGTTGCAATTGCCTTTATGGGGATTGTATTTACGGTGATTGTAAAAAAATCCAGTGAACCTTTATCGGTGAATACCATTCTCAGGTATACTCCCGAAAATGCGATGCTTGCAGCTGGGATAGTGCTTTTACTTTTTGCATTAAAAAGTCTGACAGTTGTATTCCCTCTTTCCATCCTGTATCTTGAAAGTGGAATTCTTTTTCAGCCTGTAATTGCGGTTTTAATCAGTACAGTCGGACTTGCAATTACGATTACGATTCCATATTGGATTGGAAGATATTCAGGAAAACAGATTGTGCAGAAGATATGTCAGAAATATCCGAAAGCAGAGATGGTTGCGAAATATCAGAGAACAAATCCCTTTTTTGCCTGCTTTATTACGAGGATTGTGGGATTTCTTCCTGGTGATATCGTAAGCATATATTTCGGAGCGTGTGATACGGCATATTTGATATACCTTGTAGCAGGTGCATTTGGGTCTTTGCTTAGTATTATTACAACTACATTGTTGGGTGAAAAAATAAGTGATCCATTTTCTATTGAGTTTATGATGGTGCTTTTATGCCGGATTCTGGTATCGGTCGGAGCAGTTGTGATAAAATATCAGTTAAATCAAAAGAAAAAGTAACAGGTACGATTGTTAGTTCGGGGAGAAAGAATGATTCAGACAAAGGAAATAATTAAGGATGCGTTCTGGGAAATCTTGGAAGAAAAACCATATAATAAAATTACAGTACAGGATATTGTAAATCGGTGTCGCGTGAATCGCAATACATTTTATTATCATTTTCAGGATATTCCTACATTAATGACAGATTCCATTGAGGATTGGACGGAGGAAGTTATTCAGAAATATGGAACACTTACATCTCCAGTGAATTGTCTTACTTATATGGCAGATGAATGTATGAAAAGGAAAAAGGCTTTCCTACATTTATTCCGTTCTGTTCAAAAGGACATATTTTTATCTGGGCTGAACAGGATGGGATATGATATTACTCGAAGCTATGTGGATAAAATTGGAGAATATAAGCAAATTTCAAAAGAAGAAAAGGAAATCTTTGTCAGATGTTATAAGTGTGTATTTGTTGGGAGTCTGTTGGATTGGCTGGAAGAAGGTGCTTCTTATGATCTGAAAGAGCTTTATGAAGAACTTTGTAAAATGTTTGCCGGATCGAGTGAACGTGTAACTTTAGGGCATGATGATAAATGAAATATGTGGCTTTATGAAAAGAGGAGTTCTGCTGCTAGAGCAGAACTCCACATGAAATTTTAATTTTGAGAATGTTTTTCGTTATATTTTTTTCTGTTTTCTTCCCAAAGCTTGTCTGCTACAGGTTTCCAGTGTTCTGCATAATGATCGCATTTGGAGCAGAGATGTTCGGCACTTTCCGGTGACTGCAGGTCAGTGGAATGCGCACCTGCGGTAGCAACCATTTCACGAAGCTTCTGAGGATTTTCAAGCATCGGACACGGACGAAGCATATTTTCATTGAATGGCTGGTTTCTGTGATAAGCCATCATCATCGGAGAGCGAAGGGCTTCCAGCAAGGTCTTTTCACGAATATTGGAATCGGAATAGTGAATGAATACACAAGGATCAATATCGCCATTGGCATTGATATGTAAATAGCGATAGCCGCCGGCAATACATCCACCGACATATTCTGCATCATTCTGGAAATCCATAGCAAATAACGGTTTTGTAGCACGGTAATGACGAATTTTTTCGTAAACGCCGGTTCGCTGCTCCGGTGAGGGAAGAAGTTCTGGTGCGGCGTCATTTCCTACCGGCATATAATGGAAATACCATACAAAATATGCACCTAGATCAATCATGGAATCATAGAATTCCTCTGAAGTAATGGAATCATAGTTTGCGCTAGTATAACAACAGGAAATGCCATAAATCAGTTTCTTTTCTCTAAGAAGTGCCATGGCCTTTGTTACTTTCTGGTAGACACCATTTCCACGTCGTCCATCGGTTGCCTCTTCAAAACCTTCCAGGGAAATGGCAGGTACAAAGTTTCCAACCCGGAGCATCTCATCTGCAAATTCTTCATCAATCAGAGTGGCATTTGTAAAACATAAGAATACACAGTCAGAGTGCTTTTCACAGAGACGGATCAGGTCTTTTTTGCGGACAAGTGGTTCACCACCAGTGTAAATGTACATATATACGCCAAGTTCTTTGCCCTGAGTGATAATATCGTCGATTTCGTCATAAGTCAGATTGAGTTTATGACCATATTCAGCAGCCCAACATCCAGTACAGTGCAAATTACAGGCAGAAGTAGGATCAAGTAGAATGGCCCAAGGAATATTACAATTGTATTTTTTACGGAGTTCTTCTTCTTTCGGCCATCCAATCAATCCGGCGTTTATAAAGAGATTGACAGCCAAAGTCTTGGCAACATTAGGATCAACATCTTTAAATATTTTGCGGATATAGGAATAATATGGATGATCCGGATTTTCAATTGCTTCACGGATTGCTTTTCGCTGAGACGGGAAGTCGCCCTTAGAAAATTTATCCGCCCAGTCCATCAATTTTTCCATGTTTTTATCGGGATCTTTGTAAATATAATTGAACGTCTGTTCAATTCCCAGCTTTTTCAGTGTATTTGATGCATTCATAATAGCATCCTCCTTTGCATAAATTTACTATTTTGATAGTTTGTTATCATTTAGATAATGGTAATCAGGTAATCGTGCAGTATGCTGAACAATGTAATGCCGCATACCGCCTTCTGACAGAAGTGCACAACCTGCAAATGTGATTGTACTTTTTAAAACTACGAGAACTCCCAAAATGCCAGTTATCATAGAAAATATAAGGATATATTTCCATGAGGATAATCCGAATTTTTTTGAATCAAGTGCTGTTTGAATACTTAGCAGACTGTCAAGTAGAATCAGTATTCCCAGTGCTGCCAGAAGAGAAGAGTCTTTGAATCTGGAACTAATGCACAAAGTTGTAATACCAAGCACGATCAAAAAAATTCCACAGGCGAAATCATATTGAAACGCCAGGCAGTACAAATCTTTTGAAAAGTAGCCGATAATTTTAATAATTCCATATGCGATTAGTATAGTTCCGGCTAAAGTTCTGCTATGTAATTGTATTAATTCAGGATCAACGATACATAAAAATCCTGTAATGTAAAATACAATGGAAATCAGAATATAGCCGGTACAAGCAATTTTTATCTGTTTCAGATTTATCACCTCGGTTATGTTTTGATATGAGTATATATTAGACAAAAAGAGTTGGACTCACAATGGACAAAAGCAAGTGTGATATCTAAAAACCAGATATAAGTGCGGAGTTTGTCTAATTTAAAATAGACAGGAATTTGATATATTTATGTAAGAAAATTATGAGCATTTATGAAAGGTAAAATGAAATGAAAGAAAAGACAGCTAAAATAATTCGAATTATAACGATTCCACCGATAGAAGCATTGGTCATGCTTTTGATATTATATAGGCTCAAACAAGAAGAATTTGGAAACTTGGGAAATCTGCTGATGGCGGTATTATTTCTGACCGTTATACCAATTTGCTCATATCCAATCGCATCCAGAAAAAGGGGCAAACAGGATATGCGTAATAACCAAAGAAATATGGCATTTATTTTTAATTTCCTGTCATATTTAGCTGCGATGTTAATTGGCTATTGTGTGGGGTGTACCAGAATGCTGCAATGGATTTTAAATGGTTACTTTCTGGCGGTTTTGATACTTACAATTGTAAATAAGGTGTTTAAAATAAGAGCCAGTGGTCATGCATGTAGTTGCGCATTTCCATATTTAATCTTAAGTTATTATTTCGGAGAATATGTGACAGTTATATGTTTGATTTTATATCTGGCAGAATTTTGGGCATCTGTTGAATTAAAGAGACATACGATCAAGGAATTCTTGGGTGGGACAATAGTTGCGTGGATAATATTTGCAGGAACCTTTTGGATGTTATGATATTATTGGAATGAATAAGAGGTTATGCTAAAAGCACTGAAAAACACAGGATTAAATGAATGAAAGGGCATAAATCTTCTGTTGGATTTATGCCCTTTTGAGATTTGAAATTAAGAAATATAGTGGACTCGTTTGAAATCAAAACGATCTTGTTGAGAGTGTAGCGCATCTGGATAACCACATGGTACAATTGCAAAGGCAACTAAATCTTGAGAGAGAGTTTTCGAATCCTAAAAATATTTTTCAAATAGAAATATATTATTTTTATTTGGCACAATATTATGAGCTGAAAGAAAATTCATGGCCTACCGAATATCATTTTGTAGAAAAATTGCCGACAACAGGAGCTGGAAAGATAGATTTTCGGACATTGGAAAAGTGGGCAGAAAACTCTGACTCTTTTTAAAAGTATGTCATCCACCGTATCAGCATATAATAAAAACAGGATTGCATTTTCGGAATGTATTTTGTAGAATGAAAACAGAAAAGCTGTATGAGAAGGGAATGTTCCGTGCTGCGGCAGGGACATTTCCTTTTCTGAATATTATGAGATTATGAAGGTGTAAAATATATAATTGAATTTTTGAAAATATTTGCACTATTGTGATAAATAAGATGGGCGATTGTTTGAAAGAAGGTGATAACTATGAATATGCAAGAATTAAAGCTGATGATTTATAAAGGGGAAAAAGTGGATGTAGAATGTAAAAAAGCAGAAAAATCCGTGCCAAAATCTGTATACGAATCATACTCTGCTTTTGCGAATACGAAAGGTGGATACATTATTCTTGGGGTGGATGAAGATAAAAAGAAAAATTTGCCGGAAGAGAGATTTATTATACAGGGAATAACAAATCCAGGAAAGCAGTTGGAAGATTTCTGGAATACAATCAACGGAAGCAAGGTAAATGTCAATATTTTGAAAGATGAAGATGTATTTGTCGTGGAAGAAGATGACATAAATTTGATCGTGATACATGTACCAAGAGCTGATTATAAACTCCGTCCCGTTTATGTCGGCGAGAATCCATACAAGGGAACTTACAAGAGAAATCACGAGGGGGATTATCATGCGACAGAGCATGAGATTCGGGCAATGATCCGTGACCAGAATCCAGATGGTAATGACGGAATGATTTTAGAATATTACACGATGGATGATATTGATAAAGAAACCTTGCGAAAATATCGTCAGATTTTTGAGATTCGAAATGACGGACATGTGTGGAATGTATTGGATGATAAGTCTTTTCTTGAAAAACTTGGTGGATACCGCAGAGATAGAAGAGAAGGAAAAGAGGGACTGACGCTGGCAGGACTCTTGATGTTTGGAGATGGTCTGGCAATCCGGGATGAATTTGACAATATCTTTATGGATTACCGGAATGAAAGTCAGATAACGGCTGACATCCGATGGAATGACAGAATTACTTATGATGGAACCTGGGAAAACAATCTGTTTAACTTCTTTATGAAAGTAACCCCAAAGCTGACAGAGGATTTGAAGAAGCCATTTAAACTGGAAGGAATACAGCGAATTGATGAAACGCCTGTCCATAAGGCAGTGAGAGAAGCTTTTGTGAACCAGATCATACATGCGGATTATCTGTCTGATGCGGGCACACTGAAAGTGATTAAGCGCTCGAATGAATTTGAATTTACGAATCCCGGAATTTTAAAACTTCCAGTTGAAGATATTTATCGTGGCGGCAATTCAAAATCAAGGAATCCACGCATGCAGACGATGCTGAGAATGGTAGGCTTCGGAGACAATGCTGGTTCTGGTTTTCCTGCGATTCTTGCCACATGGAAAAACGCAGGATGGATGGAACCAATGTTGGAAGAGGATACCAGGTTGAATCAGGTAACTTTAATTTTGAAAATGGTTCCTGAATCTCAGGAGATACAAGGAGATTATCTTTTTGAAGGAACGCAGTCGGCAGAAAAATCGGCAGAATCGGCAGAAAAATCGGCAGATAAAACAGCAGAATTAAAAGAAAAATTATCTGACCGTCATAAACAAATTCTGTCAATCATGGATACAAATGTGGAGTATAGTGCGGAAGAAATTGCAGGGTGTGTCGGTTTGAAAGGTTCAAGAACAAGACAATTATTAAAGGAATTAGCTGATAAAGGAAAAATAAGCTTTACGGCAGCAACGAAAAATCGAAAATATAAGAAACTATAGAAAAATAGAGCAAGTTTTTCAAAAAATACAGGCTCATAATCAACGAAATAGCGGAAGATTATGAGCCTGTTATGTTATTGTGAATAGGATGTGTGCCACTGTTTTGACGGTTCCCCTTTACCGCAATCATCACAGGTTTGCGGCCAGGTGATTTTCCATTCAAAATATTCGTCTCTGGTAATCGCACCAGATTTCAGTTCTTCTTTTCTAAGTGTCCATTCTTTCAGAAAATCATTGAGAACCCCATAATTAAACCACATACCAACAGGCGGATGAGCAGGCCAGCTATCAGAATCATGGTAGCGAATAGCTGTATCGTCACTGGAATTTGATTTTTCGCCTGGATAAGTCTCCAATTGAAAGAGATTGATCATGCCGGGATTAAATTCGTCAATCCAGAACAGGATTTCCATCAGTTCAGAAGCATTCATCGTAGTTGGCTCATGCGGTGTCAGTGGATTCACATCCAAAATCTTAGCCATTTCAGTAACCAGATCTTTACGGGGAACCCGGTAGTTGGTTTCGTATTGAGCAAGACGGTTTGCACCTTTATCGCCCCAGCCAAGAGCTGCACCGCTGTACCAGAGAGTAGTATGTGGAAATCGAAGATACTCCGGCAACGGCTGGTATGCATGAATTTACCGGAAACCGTACCTGCTGTGGTATAAACGAGCAAGTGGTGGTAGAAATGTCGTAAAGAAAAGCAAGTGTACCACTTTTTGTGAAAATTTGTCGTAAAAATGTGGTAAAACCAAGAAGATCGAGTGTGAGTGCAATGCAGAATCCCTTGCAAACTCTGAGAAAATCAAGGTTGCAAAAAAATGGTTGAATGAAAAAGTAACTTCCACCATGTGCTAGTACTGATAAGTAAAGGGATT
>ENA-OUQP01001315-OUQP01001315.1-human-gut-metagenome-genome-assembly--contig:-NODE-1315-length-17236-cov-8.933706_pt1 | contig 17236 bp, 11 predicted proteins | sample MGYA00237951_ERZ548836 | MGnify/ENA primary metagenome ERZ548836 (study PRJEB26490, sample SAMN05194702) | human gut metagenome | biome: terrestrial biome; feature: human-associated habitat; material...
AGGCCGAGCGCATCATCGCCCTGCTGGGCGGCCGGGAGAACATCGTGCTGGTGGATGCCTGCATGACCCGTCTGCGTGTTACCGTGAAGGACCCTGCCAAGGTGGCCGACCTTGCCGCATGGAAGGCCGAGGACGCTCTGAGCCTGCTGGTGAAGGGCGACGGCATTCAGGCTGTGTATGGCCCCAAGGCAGACGTTCTGAAATCTGACATCAATGATATTCTGTAAAAAACTATGAAACTGCTGACTTTGAATACCCACAGCCTCATCGAGCCGGACTATGAGGCAAAGCGGGAGATCTTTGTAGACTTTATCGCCAGGGAGCAGCCGGAGGTGTTCGCCCTGCAGGAGGTGAACCAGACCTCCGCCGCTCCGCTGCTGGGAGAGGCTCCGGCGGGATATTATCCCTGCTCCGGCAATACAGTGCTGCTGAAAGCGGACAACCACGCCGCAGCCGTAGCCAGGATGCTGGAAGAACGGGGCGTGCAGTACCATTGGAGCTGGCTCCCGGCAAAAATCGGCTACGACAAGTACGATGAGGGCATGGCGGTGTTCAGCCGTGCACCCATCACCGCCGCTGAAAACCTGCTGCTGAGCAAGTCCGATGATTACAGCTGCTGGAAGACCCGCCGCACCCTGGGCATCTGCGCAGGAGATGTCTGGTATTACACAGTGCATCTGGGCTGGTGGAAGGACGAAGTGGAACCTTTTGCCGCCCAGTGGGAAACGCTGTCCCGGGCGGCAGGCGCAAAAAAGACCGCCTTTCTGCTGGGGGACTTCAATAGTGAGGCCGACGTGCGGGGCGAGGGCTACGACCTTGTGCTCTGCAGCGGCTGGCAGGACACCTACCGCCTGGCACAGCAGCGGGACGAGGGCTACACCGTCATGCAGGCCATTGATGGCTGGCGGGATGCCCCGGATGCGGCGGCAAAAAAGCGCATTGACCAGATCTGGTGCTCCCAGGCGATTGCTGTAAAAAGCACCCGGGTGGTGTTCAACGGCTTGCGGGAGCCGCAGGTGTCCGACCACGCGGGTGTTCTGATCGAGTTATAAAGGAAGAAGGAAATGAAGATGCAGAGAAGTGCAGGCATTTTGCTGCCCGTCAGCAGTCTGCCGTCCCCTTACGGCATCGGCTGCTTTTCGCAGGAAGCATACGACTTTGTGGACTGGCTCAAGGAAGCCGGGCAGACCTACTGGCAGATCCTTCCGCTGGGTGTGACAAGCTACGGCGACAGCCCCTATCAGAGCTTTTCCGCCTTTGCGGGCAATCCGTATTTCATCAGTCTGGACGCACTGGTGGAGGAAGGGGTGCTGACCGCCGCCGAGTGCAAAAAGGCAAACTTTGGCCGCAAGGCAGATGATATCGATTACAGCCGCCTGTATGCCGAGCGGGGCCGCCTGCTGCGGCTGGCCTACTCCCGCAGCGACATCGGCCACAACGAAGCGTTTACAGCCTTCTGCGAGAAAAACAAGTGGTGGCTGGACGATTTTGCCTTGTTCATGGCGGTGAAGGGTCGCTTTGAGGGCAAGCCGTGGATCGAGTGGGCCGAGGATATCCGTCTGCGCTGGCAGCCCGCGATGGACTACTACCGCCGGGAGCTGTATTTTGAGGTGGAGTACCACAAATATCTCCAGTTCAAGTTCGACCAGCAGTGGCGCAGGCTGAAGGCCTACGCCAACAGCAAGGGCATCCGGATCATTGGGGATATCCCCATCTATGTGGCGCTGGATTCGGCGGACGCATGGGCAAACCCGGGTCTGTTCCAACTGGACAAGGACAACATTCCCACGGCGGTGGCGGGCGTTCCCCCGGATGGTTTTTCGCCCACCGGCCAGCTCTGGGGCAATCCGCTCTACCGCTGGGAAGCCCACCGCGCAACCGGCTATCAGTGGTGGATCACCCGCCTGTGGTACTGCTTTGAGCTGTATGATGTGGTGCGCATCGACCACTTCCGCGGCTTCGATGAGTATTTCTCCATCCCCTACGGCAGCGAGACTGCCGCGCCGGGCCACTGGGAAAAAGGCCCCGGCATCGAGCTGTTCCGTGCTGTGGAGCAGGCACTGGGCAAACGGGAGATCATTGCGGAGGACCTTGGCTACATGAGTGACACCGTGCGGCAGCTGGTGCGGAACAGCGGCTTCCCCGGCATGAAGGTGCTGGAATTTGCCTTTGACTCCCGGGATACCGGCAGCGCCAGCGACTACCTGCCCCACAACTACCCGGTGAACAGCGTGGCCTATACCGGTACCCACGACAACGAAACGCTGGTATCCTGGTATCAGACCATCACCGGCGCGGAGCGCGCCATGGTTCGGGATTATCTGTTCGACTACGCCACCCCGGAGGAACAGCTCTATAAAAGTATGATCGCGCTGATCCTGCGCAGCGCAGCGGCGACCTGCATCATCCCCATGCAGGACTGGCTGGGGCTGGACAACTCCGCCCGCATCAATCAGCCTTCCACCGTGGGCCAGAACTGGCGCTGGCGGCTGAAAAAGCCCCAGCTGACCAAGAAGCTCCAAAAGGAGATCTGCCAGCTGACCACCCGCTACGGGCGGAAGAACTGGGCGTAACTGCATTAAAACCATAAAACCCCATGTCCGGGCCATTCACACAACGGTCTGGACGTGGGGTTCTTTTTCTGGATCAGTGACAGCCGGATGGCAGCAGACTCCGGTTCATTCAAACCAGGCTTTCGATGATCTCCGCGCACTTTTCAATGCCGTTCACCGCTGTCCAGCGCGATATGATAGTTGAGTTCATGGTAGGTCTTGTAAATCAGATAGCCGGCGATCAGGAAGGTCAGGATATCCGACAGCGGCATGGAGTACAGCACACCGTCCAGCCCGAAAAAACGGGGCAGCAGCAGGGCAAAGCCCACACCAAACACCACCTCACGCACCATGGAAAGGGCGGTGGATTCTGCTGTCATGCCCACCACGATGGAGATGACGATCTGGAAGAACTTCATCACGATGCCAACCACTGCCATCGGCATCGGGTACTACCTCAAAACCAAAACGGCATAACGAAACAGCCGGGAGGCGTTCCAAAAGCGGAAGCCTCCCGGCTGCGTTTTTATAAGTTGTGTGCTCTGTCCGGTTACTTGAGCAGGGCGCTGTGGTCTGCGCCGCCAATGGTCAATGCCGCGCGGGGGCCGGTGTGGGTCCAGACGACGGCCATTTCATCGGGGGCGTCGGGTTCAGCCGCCAGCAGGGCATCCACCGAGACCGTGGTGGAGCAGGAGAGCAGGGTGGTGAACACAAGGGTCTTCACGCCCTGAGCCTTCAGGGTGCGGACCATGCCCAGCGTCAGGTGGGCCGAGGCCACGATGCCGTTGGCGCGGATGGTCAGGGTCGTGCCGTTCTGGGTGCAGGTGTGGGTGATCTGCTTGCCCAGAACGTTGGTGACATACAGCCCCTCCACCGTGACCGGGCGCTCCACTTCCACCGAGCCGTTGGAAGGTGCTTCTGCCCCTTCGGTGGGCGTCACGGTCGGCTGGGCGGGCTTTTCGGGTTCGCGTACAACATCGCCGGGCTGGGAAACGTCGTCGCCCTTCGCATTGCGGCGGGTGATGGTCGTGCCCACCTGCAAACCGGAGAACCGCGTTTCGCCGTTGGTCGAATCGCCAATGGCCACATTGCCGCCCGATGTGGCGTCGATCGTCACCTTGCCTTCAACGGTAATATCAGACTTTACCTCAGTAGCACCGTCAGCAACGCTGCCGCTGCCGATGGCCGCAGCACCGGGAAGAGGAGCTTCTTCGTTATTCAGAACGCCGCCGCCTTTGGCGGTGATATTGGGAGAACCGGCTTCGGTGCTCTTGATGGAAACTTTGTTTCTGGTATCCTCGGTGTCGGGTTGTGTTTCTGCGCCGCCACCGATACCGGCAGCACCAGCGCCGCCCTGTGCATTTTCGATGGTGACATTGCCCTCGATGGTCACGTCACCAGTGCCAAGAGCACCGCCGCCGATACCGGCACCTTCGCCGCCGCCGATGGCGTTGCCGATTTGAGCGTTGCCTCTAATGGTTACATTGCCGATGCCAATAGCGCCGCCACCAATGCCGGAACCACCATCACCACTTTTTGCATTTTCGATTTTGGCGTTGCCTTCAATGGTCACGTTGCCTACAGTTGGAACGATTACCATGCCATCGCCATCGGGATACAAATCGCCTTGGCCGCTGCCGATGCCAGCGCCGTTTGCGCTACTTTCCGCATTTTCAATGACTGCATCACCTCTGATGATGATCTCGCTGTCACCATAGGTGCCACTGCCGATGCCGGCTCCAGCTTCACCGCCCTGTGCGTTTTTGATGACGGCATCACCTTCAATGGTCACTGTGCCCAGACCCTGATAGCCGCTGCCGATGCCAGCAGCCATATAGCCACCAGAGGCTTCGGTGATGGTGCCGCCGCTGATGGTGACAGTGCCATTTCCTCCAATAAGAGTGTCCTTCGGTATCGCGCCAAAACCGCCACCAATACCGGCACCATACATGCCCGTAGCCTTTGCGGTGATATCGCCGTCCGTAATTATGACCGTACCGTTGCCATCGAGGCCACCACCAATACCGGCAGCCAGACTGCCGCCCGTAGCGGTGATCGTACCACCGGAAATTGTCACATCGCCGTCACCGCCGACGGCGGCGTACTTGTCGCCGGCACCGCCGCCAATACCGGCAGCCCCATTACCACCCGTGGCAGTGATCTTACCACCCGTAATGGTCGCTTGGCCGTCGTGTTCGTCACTGCCGCCGATGCCGGCACCTCGGCCACCACCGTTGGCAGTCAAACTGCCAGTAGTATCGGACGCACTGCCCTTTGCGGAGCCATCATCATTCTTTTTGTCCTGAATCGTCAGCGTGCCGCTGTCGTCGGTCTTGTTATGCTCCAGACCGGCGTGGCCATATCCGCTTGTCAGCGTGTTGTTGCCGTTCAGCTCGATGTTCGTATTGCCGCTGCCGGTCACTTCCACGGCGGTTTTGTATTGATCGGGGTCGTAGCCGTGTTCGTATTTTTCATCAACATTGATGTTCACATTATCCAAAGTGACATTGGCCGTCTGGTCTTTGTCTGCGTCGATGGTGACCGTGTTCCCCGTGCTTGTGCCGGTGATGGTGATGTCGTTGTCCTCACGATCTTGGATGTATCCGCTGCTGTCGCTGACGTATTCCTTTTGTTCCCCATTCATAAACCACTGGCTGATGAGATTGCCGTTTTCCGTAGCGTGGATATCAATGGAGCCGCTGGCAATATCATACGTAGCGGCAAAAGCAGGAAGGGTCATGCCGGTCATCATGGCACAGGCGAGAGCGAGAGCTGCGATCCGTTGTGCGGCAACGCGGGGAGGGGGAGCTGCCTTTTTCTTGCCGAAAGGCACCGGAACATGCCCCAGGACGCGCATGGCGAGTCTGCGATAAGAGACCATTGAGAATACCTCCTATTACATATATTCTATAATATATTGGAACCGGACAGGGCGGTGCGCCGCCGTCCCTTCCAACTCGTACCACAACATGGATTGAGGAACCAGAAAACAGAGGTTGCTTGCTAAGCTAAATATAGCACGGGGGGGGGTAAACGCAAGACTTTTCTGCGTGAATGGGTGTGTTTCCTGCGTGAAACACTGGAAATTTCCAGAAATTCCCTTTTTGCGACAGCTCACGCAAGCAACGTCGAGCCGGATGTTTTTTGGGCAGAGAGGGCGAGGCGGCAGAAAACGGGCCGGAACAAAACAGCAGGAGGCATGAAAAAGAACTGCAAAAACGGAAAAAACCGGCCGCAGAATCTTGACGAATGAAGACAAACATGATAAAATAAAAAAGTAGTCAGGGAGCCGCACGAACGGCGGCTGGACTGCGATGCAAGATCTACTGAATTGAATATTCTCGGCAAAGCAGTCGAAAGGCTGTGACGCAAAGCTATAGGGCCTGTAAAATGGCAGCCAGTTGCTTCTCAAATCGGGCACGATGTGTACCCGTCTTTTGAGCGACCTTCATCTGAACAGCAGGTGTCGATTTGCCGAGTTTGTCTTGACAAATCGACACCTTTTTCATTTCATGGGGGTCACGCAAAAGAGGAATGCCCGATGCAGGAAACCGGCGAGGGCGAGAACCTCGGCTGGGGCAACCAGTGGGTGCAGCTCTTCGTCTGAACGAGAGCGCTTTCAAAATGACATCTCCGTGCTTCAAATAAATCCGGGGAAGGCCCGACACGAGCAATGCTTGTGTCGGGCTTTTTCTTTGCCCGGATTTATGGTATACTGTTTTGCAAGGAACACCACAAACAGGAGGAGTCAGCGTGGAGGATTACCGCACCATCCGGGGCACAGCCATCGGCGAATATGAGGAGAAGAAGAGCCGCTTCATTGCGCAGCTCGCGTTTGCAGACAGCGAGGAAAAGGCCGTGGCCTTTCTGGAGCAGGTGCGCGCGGCCAACCGCACCGCGCGGCACAACGTTTACGCCTACCGCCTGCGGGAGGGCAACCGGGAGCGCTACTCCGACGACGGCGAACCTGCCAAGACCGCCGGGACCCCTGCGCTGGAAGTGCTGCAGCACAGCGGCCTGACCGACCTCATCGTGGTCGTGACCCGGTACTTTGGCGGGGTGCTGCTGGGCACGGGCGGCCTCGTCCGCGCCTACACCACCGCGACCGCCCGCGCACTGGAAAACGCCGAGGTCGTCACGGTGCGCAGCGTGGTGGAGCTGGAAGTGACGGTGGATTACGCACTCTACGAGCGGGCTGCTCTGCTCATCCATGCGGCCGGGGCCAAACTCGCCGACCCGCAGTTCACCGACCGTGTGACCCTGCACTGGCAGATGCCGGAGGGCACCGAGCCGCCGCTGCTGGAACAGCTGCGGGAGCTGACACGGGGCGGGGCCGAGGTGAGCGTCTCGCAGCCGTTCTACGCGCCGTTCTGATGCCCCTCTCCGTCTCGCATTCGCTCGTCCGCTCCCCCGAAGTGGGAGCCATTGGCAGTCGGCTGCATGGCCGCTGCGCTCTGTGAGCAGCAGCACCGAGAGATTTTTATAGGATAATTTTGGACAGGACAGGAAGATTCCCCCTTCGACAGAGCGATTCTGCTACAATAGCTGCGGGCGCAGCTGCGCTGGGAAGGGGGCAGGAACCAGCATGAAAGTGAGGGATACCGGATGGATGTACGCCAGCGTACCGAAGAGATCGAGCGGCTGACCTTTGCCCCCTGGGCGACCTTCAGCGATGCAAGCCGGGGCCGGGCCCGGCCGGAGCCGCAGGACCCCATCCGCCCGGTGTTCCAGCGCGACCGGGACCGCGTGATCCACTGCAAGGCGTTCCGCCGCCTCAAGCAGAAAACGCAGGTCTTCCTCTCGCCGGAGGGCGACCTCTACCGCACCCGGCTGACCCACACGCTGGAGGTGGCGCAGATCGCCCGCACCATCGCCCGCGCCCTGCGCCTGAACGAAGACCTGACCGAGGCCATCAGTCTGGCGCATGACCTGGGCCACACGCCCTTTGGCCACGCAGGGGAGAGCGCACTGGACAAGCTCTGTCCGGATGGCTTCAAGCATTACCGCCAGAGCCTGCGGGTGGTGGACAAGCTGGAACAGAACGGCCGGGGCCTCAACCTGACCTGGGAAGTGCGGAACGGCATCATCACCCACACCAAAGGCACCTGGGCGGCGACCCCGGAGGGCCGTATCGTCCGGATGGCGGACCAGATCGCGTTCGTCAACCACGACATCGAGGATGCCGTCCGTGCCGGGGTGCTGGACCCGGCGATCCTGCCCAGAGAATGCACCGCCGTGCTGGGCGAAACGAAATCCCAGCGCATCACGACCATGATTCAGAGCATCCTCGCCCACAGCGACGGCAATGTGACCATGGGCGCGGAGGAAGAGGAAGCCTTCCTTGCGCTGAAGGATTTCATGTATGCCAATGTCTACAATGACCGCACCGCCAAGCGCGAAGAGCAGAAAGTGGAAAAGGTCCTCACGGAACTGTACGAATACTACCTGACCCACATCGACCAGATGTCCAACTTCTATTTGCAGCTGGCCTATCAGGAGGGCCGTGACCGCGCCGTGACCGATTACATCAGCGGCATGAGCGACGAGTTCGCCATCCGGACCTTTGAGGATGTGTTCGTGCCCCGCAAGTGGCACGTGTTATAAAAGGAAGCAGGAAAAAAGAGCCATGATCCCACACGAGTACATTGAAGAGCTGAACCGCCGCACCGACATCGTCGATCTGGTGGGCAGCTATGTGCAGCTGAAACGGAAGGGCCGCCTCTATGGCGGCCTGTGTCCGTTCCACAGCGAGAAGACCCCCTCGTTCTACGTCTACCCGGACACCCAGAGCTTTTACTGCTTTGGCTGCGGGGCGGGCGGCGATGCCATCAGCTTCGCCAAAAAGATCAACAGCATCGACTACGGCGAGGCTGTCAAGATGCTGGCAGCCCGCGCCGGGATGCCGGAGCCGCAGGAGGACGACAAGACCGGGCGGATGCGCAGCCGCATCCTCTCGATGAACCGCGAAGCGGCCCGCTTCTTCCACGCCTGCCTGAATTCGACGGTCGAGGAGGCCCGGCAGGCCCGCGCCTACTGGCGCCGCCGCGGGCTGGACGACAAGACCATCGTGCGGTTCGGCCTCGGCTATGCCCCCAACGATGGGCAGGCCCTCTATCAGTTCCTGCGGGATAAGGGCTACAACCAGCAGGAGCTGGACGCCAGCGGCCTGTTCAAGCGCAGCGCTTCCGGGCGCATCTACTGTTTGTTCTGGAAGCGGGTCATGACCCCCATCTTCGACCTGCGCGGCAACATCATCGCGTTTGGCGGGCGTGTGCTGGATGACTCCAAGCCCAAATACGTCAACAGCCCCGAAACGCTGGTCTACCACAAATCCGAGACGGTGTTCGCGCTGCAGATCGCCAAAAAGAGCGCCTCCCGCCGGTTCGTCCTCTGCGAGGGCTATATGGATGTCATCAGTATGCAGCAGGCGGGCATCGACACCGCCGTCTGCGCCTGCGGCACGGCCCTGACGCCGGAGCAGGTGCGGCTCATCAGCGAGTACGCCGATGAGGTCATCCTGAGCTACGACTCCGACGAGGCGGGCCAGAAAGCCACCCTCCGCTCGCTGGAACTGTTCCGGAACAGCACGGTGCGGGTGGGGGTGCTTCAGATCCCCGGCGCAAAGGACCCGGACGAGTACATCAAGCGCTATGGTGCCGACCGCTTCCGCGCCCTGCTGGACGGCGTGGGCAACGCGCTGGATTTCCGGCTCAAGCGCCTGCGGGACCAATACGACCTGACCCAGGACGCCCAGCGGCTCGAATACATCCGCGATGCCGTGGACCTGCTGGCCGAGCGCTCCAACCCCACCGAACAGGAGGTCTACGCCGGGCGGCTGGCCGAGGAGACGAACATCTCCAAGACCGCCATCCTGACCCAGCTGGGCACCGCCGTCAAAAAAGCGGGCAGCAAGCGACGACGGGAGGAGAACCGCTCCCGCCTGCACTCCGGTGAGATGGACCAGATCAATGTCCCCTACAGCGCAGGCGGCTCGCAGGCGCTGGGTGTGGCCTCGGCCGAGCAGCGGCTGCTGGCGGCACTGCTGCGGGAGCCCAGCTACATCCCCAGAGTGCGGGCCGCACTGCCGGCGGAAAAGTTCCTCCTGCCCCAGCAGAAGGAGCTGTACCAGGCCATGCTGGACTGTCAGGCGCAGGGCATCGAGGTCAGCCTTTCCACCCTGCGCGGCTTTGTGCAGAGTGAAGAGGCCCTGAATGAACTGAGCCGCCTTGCGGCACAATACAGCGATGTCAACTGTACCACCGAGGATATCAACTTTTATCTGGAACGCATCGCCCGCGGCACCCCGATCGCGAAGAAGGCGGCCCAGATGTCCAATGAAGACTTAGAGCAGTATCTCCAGTCGATGCGAGAAAAGAAACAGGGAACTCTCCCTGCAGAAGACTGAGCGCTCCCTTTCCTCCCGGCTGGAGCTGGAAGGAGAAGGAATCATGCGGAAATTGTCGCAGACGGAAGAACTTGCAAAGATTTTGGCGAGCCGTGCCCGGCACCACCTTCTGACGCCGGAGCAGGTCAGCCGCGCCATGGAAGAGCAGGAGTACGATGTCGCCGGGCTGGACGCGCTGTATGAGGCGCTGGAGGCCCGCGGCATCCGGGTGGAGGAAGAGGACGCCGACCTCCCGCTGCTGGACGATGCCCAGATCGGCCGACTGGAACATGAGCTTTCCGCCGAGGGCGTGGCGCTGGACGACCCGGTGAAAGCCTATCTGAAGGAGATCGGGCAGGTGCCGCTCCTCTCGGCAGAAGAGGAACAGACGCTGGCCCGTGCTGCCAGAGCAGGGGATGCGGACGCCCGCCGACGCCTCAGCGAGGCGAACCTGCGGCTGGTGGTCTCGGTGGCCAAGCGCTACGCGGGCAGGGGGCTGCCCTTCCTCGACCTCATCCAGGAGGGCAACCTCGGCCTGATGAAGGCGGCGGAAAAGTTTGAGCCGGACAGGGGCTTCAAGTTCTCCACCTACGCGACATGGTGGATCCGGCAGTCCATCACCCGTGCCATTGCCGACCAGGGGCGGACCATCCGCATCCCGGTGCATCTGGTGGAGCACATCAACCGGGTCCGGAAGACGGCAGGGGAGCTGCTGCGGAAGAATGGCCGCGAGCCCACAGCGGAGGAGATCGCAGTCCGGCTGGAGATGGAGCCGGACCGGGTGCGGGAACTGCTGCAGCTGGCGCAGGAGCCGGTCAGCCTGGAAACGCCGGTGGGCGAGGAAGAAGACGCCCACCTCGAAGATTTCATTCAGGATGAAGAAGCCGGGATCCCGGTGGATGAAGCGGGCCGCCAGCTGCTCCGCCGGGAGTTGATGAGTGTGCTCAAGAGTCTGACGCCCCGCGAAGAGCGGGTGATCACGCTCCGCTTCGGCCTCGACGACGGCCGGCCCCGCACTCTGGAAGAGCTGGGGAAGGAGTTCAACGTTACGCGGGAGCGCATCCGCCAGATCGAGGCAAAAGCCCTCCGCAAGCTCCGCCATCCCAGCCGGGCCAAACGGCTGCGGGATTATCTGGAATAAGAAGGAAACAGCTATATTCCGGGAAACTGGGTGCAGCTGTACTATTGAAGAAATTGCGATTTCATGATAAAATAAAAATGCAGGAACGGAATCCATCGCATAAAAAGGCCAGGTGAAAAAATGGCAGAGAAAGATACAACAGAAAAAATTCTGGAAGCATACAATGACGTTTTTTCGGATATTGTGAATGTGCTGCTGTTTCACGGTGAAGAAGTGCTGAAACCGGAGGAACTGGAAGAACAGGCACCGCGGTCATACTATAAGGCAGATGGAAAAGTTCATGAAATCGAGCGGGATGTAGCCAAACGCTGGAAAAAAGAGCAGATACGATTGGCCTGCATCGGCGTAGAAAATCAGACAGGCGTTGACCCGGATATGCCGCTTCGTGTGATCGGCTATGATGGCGCGGAGTACAGAGCACAGCTTTTGGAAAAAGAAACAGGTGCACGCTATCCCGTTGTGACGCTGGTATTGTACTTTGGATATAAAAAGCATTGGAATCAGCCGATATCGCTTCTGGAACGTGTGAATATCCCGGAAAAATTCCGGCCGTTTGTCAACGACTATAAAATCAATCTGTTTGAAATCGCTTATCTCACCCAGGAACAGGTCGAATTGTTTCAAAGTGATTTCCGCATTGTGGTAGATTACTTTGTGCAGAAACGCGAAAAAGATGATTATACGCCCAGTGCGCAGACCATGAAGCATGTGCAGGAGACATTGCAGCTGCTGAGTGCGATGACGGGCGACCATCGTTTTGAAGATGTATGCAATGACCAACAGGAAGGAGGTCCGCAGAATATGTGTGAAGTTCTGGAGCGTGTTGAGAATCGAGGAGTCGATAAAGGAATCGAAATTGGAATGCAGCGCGGGACCCAGCAGGGAGAAGAGCTGTTTGCACTCCTTGTCAAGAAACTTCTGGAATGCGGACGGATGGAGGACATCCGCCGCGCGACAGAGGACCGGGCCTATCGCCAGAAATTGATGGAAGAACTGAAGATCACGTTATAAACAAAAAAGGCATCGGAGAAAAACCGATGCCTCTTTTGGTAGAAGGGGAAACAAATATGCACACAGACTTTTGGGAAAGTTCTTGGCAGAGAATCGACGAAAAGCGTTTAATGGAGTATGCGGAGCGGAAAGAACAGGCGGACCCTATCCTAGAAACGCTGAAGAGCAGAAAGGCGCAGACCGTTTGTGATGCTGGCTGTGGATGCGGCGCGTATGTGCGGAGATTGGCTCAGCAGGGGTTCACGGTAAAGGGCTTTGATGTTTCCGGCAGGGCGGTCGAAATTGCGGAGAACCTTTTAGAAAAAAGCGGGCTGACCGCAGAGCTGAGAGCGGCCAGCGTGCTGAAAACGGGATATCCTGACAACGAGTTTGATGCTGTTGTTTGCAGAGATGTGCTGGACCACATCCCAAAGGAAGAAGCAAAACAGGAGGTCCGGGAATTGTGCCGTATCACGAAACCCGGCGGGATCATCCTGTTGACCCTTGATGGGCTGGATGAAGAGTATCAAAAGGAACCGCATACGGTGACCGAAGAAGGCGACTATCAGTTCACGGAGGGAAAATGGAAGGGGATGGTGTTCCATCCATACAGCGCCGAAGAAACGGCTGAATTTGGAGAGACAGCAAAAGCATTTTATGTTGAATCTCTTCAGGAGGGTTTGCTGGTCCGATTGGAACTATGAAAATAAGCGCGAAGCACTCCGGTTGACCGGGGTGCTTTTCCTTTGCCCAAAACACAAGAGCAAACCTGTACAAAATGCACAAGGGTGTTTTTGGTGAGAACGTGCAAAACTCAAAAAGCAATACCCAAAACGCACAAAGTGGACACGGAACCGGGTGCACCACAAAAGCGGGGGCTTGACAAAAAAATCGGCCCGAAATGGGAAAAATGGCTTGACAACAGGGCTTTCCCGGTGTATACTGCATTAGTATCACATAATGGCCTAGTGCGCCAAAAAGGGAGCTTCGGTTCGGTCGGCCCAAGGGACAGACACGAAAAGTTTGTGAAAAACGCCGAACTTCCTCTGAGGATATGGGTCGATTTATGTGCGTCTGCTCAAATTTGACCCGTAGAACGCAACATCCGTAGAGTATAAAAGTAAGGAGTGGTTGATTTTATGATGAAAGTCAAGCCCGTCAAGCTCGGCAAAACCGAGCGCATGAGCTTCTCCCACATCGACGAAGTCATCAGTATGCCGAACCTGATCGAGGTCCAGAAGAACTCTTACCAGTGGTTCCTGGACGAGGGCCTGAAAGAGGTCTTCCACGACATCGGCACCATTGAGGACTACACCGGCAATCTGGCACTGAGCTTCGTGGACTTCCGGCTGGATAAGGAGCCGAAGTACAGCATCAAGGAGTGCAAGGAGCGCGACGTGACCTACGCTGCCCCCCTGCGCGTGACGGCCCGTCTGCTGAACAAGGAGACCGGCGAGGTCAAGGATCAGGAGATCTTCATGGGAGACTTCCCCCTGATGACCGATGCCGGCACCTTCGTCATCAACGGCGCAGAACGTGCGATCGTCAGCCAGCTGGTCCGCTCTCCCGGCGTATTCTACGGAGATGCCAAAGATAAGGTCGGCAACGATCTGTACAGCGCCACCATGAACCCCAACCGTGGTGCATGGCTGGAGTACGAGACCGATGCAGCGAACGTCTTCTACGTTCGTATCGATAAGAACCGCAAGCTGCCCGTCACCGTGCTGTGCCGTGCACTGGGTCTGTCCACCAACGAGGATATCCTGAACTTCTTCGGCGACGATGAGCGCATCCTCGCCACGCTGGAAAAGGATACCACCAAGAACCAGGAAGAAGGTCTGCTGGAGGTCTACCGCAAGCTGCGCCCCGGCGAGCCTCCCACGGTGGAGTCCGCTACCAGCCAGATCAACATGCTGTTCTTCGACCCGCGCCGTTACGATCTGTCCCGCTTCGGCCGCTACAAGATGAACAAGAAGCTCTCTCTGGCCCGCCGCATCACCGGCTTTGTGGCCGCAGAGAACATCGTTGCCCCGCTGACCGGTGAGGTCATCGTGGAGGCCAACGGCAAGATCAGCCGCGAGCTGGCCGAGAAGGCCGACAACGCCGGTGTCGATACCGTCGTCCTGCTCATCGAGGGCAAGAAGGTCAAGGTCATCACCAACGGCTGTGTGGATGCACAGGGCTTCTTCTCCTTTGACGTCAAGGAGTGCGGCATCAACGAGCGCTGCTCCTTCGATGAGATCAAGAAGATCCTCGACACCACCTCCGATGTGGAGGAGCAGAAGGAAATGCTCCGCCGCAACCACGACCAGCTGATCGGCCGCACCGTCACTGTGAAGGACATCCTGTCCTCCATCAACTACCTGAACGGTCTGGGCCACGGCGTGGGCACCACCGATGACATCGACCACCTGGGCAACCGCCGCATCCGCAGCGTCGGTGAGCTGTTGCAGAACCAGTTCCGCATCGGCTTCTCCCGCATGGAGCGCGTCATCCGTGAGCGCATGACCCTGCAGAGCCAGGACCAGAGCGTCATCACGCCGCAGGCCCTCATCAACATCCGCCCGGTCGTCGCCGCCATCAAGGAGTTCTTCGGTTCTTCTCCGCTGTCTCAGTTCATGGACCAGAACAACCCTCTGGCGGAGCTGACCCACAAGCGCCGTCTGTCTGCTCTGGGCCCCGGCGGTCTGAGCCGTGACCGCGCAGGCTTCGAAGTCCGTGACGTTCACTACAGCCACTACGGCCGTATGTGCCCCATCGAGACGCCCGAAGGCCCGAACATCGGTCTGATCTCCTATCTGGCATCCTATGCCAAGATCAACGAGTACGGCTTCGTCGAGGCTCCGTACCGCAAGGTCAAGAAGACCTACGACGAGAACGGCCGTCTGATCGATCAGGTCGTTACCGACGAGGTCGAGTATATGACCGCTGACGTCGAGGACGAATACGTCGTCGCCCAGGCCAACGAGCCGCTGGACGAGGGCAAGCACTTCATCCGTCCCCGCGTTTCTGCCCGCCGCCGCGACGACATTCTGGAAATCGATGCTGAGAAGGTCGATTACATGGACGTCTCGCCCCGTATGATGGTCTCTGTCGCGACCGCCTGCATCCCCTTCCTGGAGAACGATGACTGCAACCGTGCGCTGATGGGTTCCAACATGCAGCGCCAGGCTGTGCCTCTGATGGTCACCCAGCAGCCCATCGTGGCCACCGGCATGGAGTACAAGGCCGCCACCGACTCCGGCACCGCCGTTCTGGCAAAGAACGACGGCGTCGTCGAGAAGATGGACGCAGACCATGTGGTCGTCCGCAATGAGCAGGGCACCCTGGACAACTACTCGCTGATCAAGTTCGCCCGCTCCAACGCAGGCACCTGCATCAACCAGCGTCCCATCGTCGAGGTGGGCGAGTCCGTCAAGGCAGGCCAGGTCCTGGCCGACGGCCCCGCAATGCGCAACGGCGAGATCTCTCTGGGCAAGAACGCTCTGATCGGCTTCATGACCTGGGAGGGCTACAACTACGAGGACGCCGTCCTGCTGAACGAGAAGCTCGTCCGCGAGGATGTCTACACCTCCATCCACATTGAAGAATATGAGACCGAGGCCCGCGACACGAAGCTCGGACCCGAGGAGATCACCCGCGACATCCCGAACGTCGGCGATGACGCGCTGAAGGACCTCGATGACCGTGGTATCATCCGCATCGGTGCCGAGGTCAAGACCGGCGACATCCTCGTCGGCAAGGTCACCCCGAAGGGCGAGACAGAGCTGACCGCCGAGGAGCGCCTGCTGCGCGCCATCTTCGGCGAGAAGGCCCGCGAGGTCCGCGACACCTCCCTGCGTGTGCCCCACGGCGCCTACGGCATCGTTGTCGACGTCAAGGTCTTTACCCCCGAGAACAGCGACGAGCTGCAGCCCGGCGTGCGTATGTGCGTGCGCTGCTACATCGCCCAGAAGCGTAAGATCAGCGTCGGCGATAAGATGGCAGGCCGTCACGGCAACAAGGGTGTTGTTTCCCGCATTCTGCCGCAGGAGGATATGCCCTTCCTGCCCGACGGCACCCCGCTGGACATCGTGCTGAACCCCCTGGGCGTTCCCTCCCGTATGAACATCGGTCAGGTCCTGGAGGTCAACCTGGGCTACGTTGCCAAGGCACTGGGCTGGAAGGTCCAGACCCCCGTCTTTGACGGTGCGCACGAGTCCGACCTGCGCGACTGCTTCGCCGAGGCCCGCGAGAAGTGGCACGGCGAAAACGCGCCCGAGTACCCGACCCACCTGGACCGCCTGATGGGCGAGAAAGGCCATGTCATCGACTTCTCCAAGATCGATCTGACCGACGACGGCAAGACCACCCTGTATGATGGCCGTACCGGTGAACAGTTCCCCAGCAAGGTCACGGTAGGCTATATGTACTACCTGAAGCTGCATCACCTGGTCGACGATAAGATCCATGCCCGTTCCACCGGCCCCTACTCCATGGTCACCCAGCAGCCTCTGGGCGGCAAGGCACAGTTCGGCGGCCAGCGCTTCGGCGAGATGGAAGTCTGGGCGCTGGAAGCCTACGGCGCCGCTTACACCCTGCAGGAGATCCTGACCATCAAGTCCGACGACGTCGTGGGCCGTGTCAAGACCTACGAAGCCATCGTCAAGGGCGAGCCGATCCCGCGCCCCGGTATCCCCGAGAGCTTCCGCGTTATGCTCAAAGAGCTGCAGAGTCTTGGCCTGGATATTGTTGTGCAGGATAAGGAAGGCAACGCCGTCGATATGCGTCAGGAGTTTGACGACGATGACAGCAGCTTTGAGAACAATGACTACGACCTGGGCGATAACGTCATGGTCGAGAGTGAGCTGCAGGACGATTACAGCGTCAAGGACGCCGACGAAGGCTTTGACGATGATCTGGATGAGGATGCCGGCCCCACGGCTGACGACCTCGCCGCCATCGAGTCTGATTCCTTCGACGATTGATCGAATTGCATCGTGTGTCATATTGAATTTGAGAGGGTTCGCTGAATGGAAAATAAAGAATTCGATTCGATTAAGATCGGCCTTGCCTCCCCGGACCAGATCCGTGCCTGGAGCTACGGCGAGGTCACCAAGCCCGAAACCATCAATTACCGCACCCTGAAGCCGGAGCGCGACGGCCTGTACTGCGAGCGCATTTTTGGAC
>ENA-OUQP01001318-OUQP01001318.1-human-gut-metagenome-genome-assembly--contig:-NODE-1318-length-17207-cov-3.959072_pt1 | contig 17207 bp, 9 predicted proteins | sample MGYA00237951_ERZ548836 | MGnify/ENA primary metagenome ERZ548836 (study PRJEB26490, sample SAMN05194702) | human gut metagenome | biome: terrestrial biome; feature: human-associated habitat; material...
ATGATGTGTTTGTCCGGATGGTTGACCAAGAACATGCTGACTTTGCGTGTTTCTTTGCAGTCGTTCGGATAAAGCAGCATACTTGTCACTATTTGTGTAAGGCGGTTGACGTCGGTATGGATACGCACATCTCCCACCTCTACTTGTAGTTCCAGGAGGATACGGCCTTCACTACGCATTTGTATTAGACAACCTAGTTCGTTGCACCATTCTTTTACATTACAATCCTGCAATTGAAATTTCATCATATTCGCTTCCAGGCGTGAGAGGTCCAATACGTCGTTTACCAGTTGGATAAGCTCACCCGAATTGGCTTGGATAATACAGGAATACTCTTTTCGCTCTTCTTCATCCAGCTCGTTGTCGGTGGAAAGCAGTTGGGAGAAACCGACTACATTGTTCAGTGGAATACGGATATTATAACTCATATTGGCAAGGAAACGGCTTTTTATTTCGTTGGCTTCTTCGGCAATAATTGCCAATTTACGCATTTCCTTCTCATCTTGTTGCAGCCGCTTCCTGCTTCTATACATATGTAGGTTGAAAAGTAACAAGGCTATAATGATGATAATGGAAGTGACCAGACAGATACGGTGAAAAGTGGCTTGCCGCTGTTCTTTCTGGAAAAGCAGTTGGTCCATATTATATAGGCTTTGTATCTGTTCTATCTGTGAGGTGGAGAATACTGTATATAACGAATCTTTTGCCTTGGTTATTTGTTTATAGACAGGAAGTGCGTCGTCCGGAAACCCCATCTTTACTAATATATCCGCTTTCTGAAGTCCATAAATCATGGCATCATCCAGTGAAATAGGGGTTACAAGTTCAATGGCGTCTTCTAAATAAACCAAAGCTTTGTCGTATTCTTTTGTCAGTTGGTAATATTCGGCATATGCTGCCAAACGTATCAACCGATAAGGAAGAAATGAAGATGTACTGAGATGCCGCTCTGCTTTCTGCAAATATTCCCATGCTTCCGCAGGACGTTGAAGGCGGGTATAGTAAAGGGCGTATTGTAAATCTATGAGCAGATACAAATTGGTATAGCCGTTTGTCAGTACGGTGGTGCCTTCTTCCTGCAATCTGTTTTTTGCATTGTTGAGTTCCTCCAGATACCGGAACATGTTGTCATTGTCATGCAGATATGAGTAAGCCAGTACCGCTTTTGTCAATAAATCAACCTGAGTGGCAAGGGAGGAATCCGGACTTGTCAGTTCAAAAGCCTTGTTTAGGTAGGTGATTCCTTCTTTGTAACGTAAGGTATTGAAATATCCAGTCATCAGGCATAGGCATGCTTCGCGCATACCGTCATGGTTGCCAAGACTTTGAGCCTTGTCGTACATGTCTTGTGCTTGTTTGAGGGCTAATTCAATCTTCTGGCTGATGACATAGAATTCTATCATCATCTTTTTGCCTCTGAAGTAATGACGGTAGTAGTTGTGCTCTTCAGACAACTGTTCGAGCCTCTTCAGCCATTGTTCTGCATGTTTTTGGTCCAATAGGTTGTAGTAATAAATAATGTGCGCATATATGGCCGCACTCTGGTAAAGTATATTTTTCTGGGCGATGGCCTCTTCCAGTAATTTGTTCTCGTAATAGATGAATGTCGGTGACAGTTGGTCAAGCAGTGCTATCTGATATAGGGTTTCCAATCTGGTGGTATCGGCTGGGGAGGCAAGATATATACGTAGCAGGCTATCCTTGGCTTCTGTCCGTCGCACATCTGCGTGTGCGGACGGTAACAGCCAGCATAAGGCAATGAGCAATGTAAATATCTGTTTCATTTCTTATTCTCCTTTCTGCCTGTCTGGCTTATGGGGTGGGTGAAGCAGAAGCGTGAGCCTTCGGCATACTCTGAATCAATCCATATTTGTCCGCCGATATGCTCTATGATAAGTTGGCATATGGAGAGCCCCAACCCACTGCCTTGAGCATTCTCATTCAGCTTTTCAAAACGTTGGAAAATGTTGGCTTGCTTGTCTTTGGGAATGCCGCAACCGGTATCTGTTACGGTGAATAGTACGGTGTCGTCCGTTTCTTTTTCCAGCTTTAGGACAATGCTGCCTTGTGGGGTAAATTTGGTAGCATTTATCAGTAGGTTAATCAGGACTTGCTGCAGGCGTGAGTCGTCAGTCTCGATGGGCATTTCTTCCAGCTCGGTGGTGAATGTAAGTTCAGCTTGTGTCTGTTTCACTTTGTTCACGGTATCTATCACGTTTCTGCAGATGCTTACGGCATCATGTTGTGCAATACAGAATTGCAGTTTGCCGAATTCAAGACTCGATAGATCTATCACGTCGTTAATAAGCTTCAGCAATAGTTCTGAGTTCTGTTGGATAACTTCATTGCACTGACGGCGTGTCTCATCGTCCAGTCCCTCTTCCGTCAATAGGGATGAAAAGCCCGATAATGCATTGAGTGGGGTACGGATTTCATGGCTCATGTTCGAGAGGAACACGCTTTTTGCACGCATGGCATTTTCGGCATTTATCCGTGATGTTGCCAGTTTTTGGGTGGAGAGTTTCACCTTTTCCCGTTGCCTTTTGAGTAGGATGGCAAGTAGAACAAATAACGTTACTAATGCCATCGTTCCTACCAATATGCTGGTTATGATTTTATTGTATTCGTTATTGCTGGCCGTCTCTGCCTTATCTACCTGGTATTTTGCCTTTATCGTATTGATTTGCCGGATATAGCTTTGTGAAGCGAGTGTATCTATAGGAGGATACAATTCCTGGTAGATTCGGCAGGCTTCCATGGCCATGCCTTGTATTTTACAGAGATAGATTTTTTCCAGCGAAGTCCAGCGGTAATACGTGGAGCGCTTATTACCGGAGTATTCTGCTTGCAATTTGGAGTAGATGTCCAGAGCTTGTTTCCAGTATTGTTTGTCCCAATTTCCCATGGCTCTATAGTAGGCGGCAGTGGTATAATCCAAGTGAAACCGATAGAACTTCTCTGGGTGCAGTTGGTAAATGGAGTCCATTTTGTGGAGCCAGATGTTTGCTTCATCAAGATAGTCTTGTGAGAGGTGTCCATGGGAAATGGCAAAATTCGTCTTTTCGATGCAGAAAAAGAAGTCTGTCGGGTAGTCAGGCTCCTGATATAATATTTTCTCCAGCTCTTCCAGGATTTTTTCCGCTTCTTCCAGACGTCCTTTCCGTTGCAGAACGTTGGACATTTTTAAAAGAAGCTGTGCCCTATATGGATGCTGGTCTGAAATGTTGGATAGTTCAGTCAAAGCATCCTGGTATGATTCCAGGGCTTTATCCCCCATGTTGGCTATTGTATTATAGGCGTCTCCGATGGCTTGGTTGGCCACTACCATACCAAATTGGTAGTCTGTTGCTTTAGCTTCTTCGTACATAAGTTGTGCCCGGTTCGTCGCTAAGCTGATATCGCCGCGCAATGTATAGGCATTGGCCAATTGAAGTTGTAATAGAAAATACGTTGTTCTATCTTCATTTGATTGTTGGGTGGGAAGAAGTTGCTCGCTCCACGCAATGACACTGTCTATGGATATGGAGTCATCATAGAGAACTTGTCTTTTGACCAATGATTGCAGAATACTCTGCTTTTCTTGATTGGCTATTGTATGTGCTGATAAGCCAGAAGTATACAGTATCTGCCCCAATAGCATCCATATAATCATTTTTGTTCTCAAATGTTTGTTTGCCTCTTTTGTTTATTATTGGCAAAAATAAATATAAATGAATAAATAAAAAATTAAATAGATGCTTTTTTTATCCTTTATACTCAATTTGTTAGCAACTTTATGCAGGCGATTGGAAGGGATTAATACAGTTCCAAACCAAACTCTTCTTTTAGTTGTAATAGGGCACTGTTCTTTTGTGCCATCATCTGGAATTTTTCAACGCGTCCGTAGGCACGTACCTTTTCAGTAGGAGCACTAATCCGGACAGTCATGGTGACTTTGCGGTTCTTTAGCCGAGTACGTAGGTAATTTTGCAGAGTGGGTATCATGCCGGTAAATTCCTTGGCAACGATTTCATTGTCTACCACAGCCTCAAAAGTTGTGTCATTTATTAAAGTGATGCGCATGTTCTGCATGCGCTTGGCTATGGCTACTTGCTCCTTGGGCATACGTCCGGCATACTCCTGCCAGTAATAGTTCAAATCCCTTTCATTGAAGATGTAGTCTTCTTCCGGTTGTGCTGCTTGGTGGGCGGCAGTAGGGTTAGATGAAGGGTTTCTTTGTTCCTCTTCTATATGGGGGCGTTTGATGGAGACCCCTAATCCGGACATTTTCATGACCGGAATTTTTTTCTCTTCTCTCCCTTGCGCCATTAATACGGCAGCAGGTGTGGCATGTGGAGTTGTTGCATTACTATGCTGCGTGGCAGCAGGTTGGGGAGTGCTGTTTGTCTGTACTGCCGGCTGTACGGTTTGTTGGGGCATGGCAGCAGTGGCCTGTGGCTGCTGAGCGGCGGCAGGCTGCGTGAATATGGGTTTTATAGCTTGTTTAGGGCTGCGCCCATTGGCACCGTCGTCCTCCTCGGCGGTCAGTTGTGCCACTTGTATCAGAGTGAGCTCTACCAGTAGCCGTTTGTTTTTACTGGCACGGTAGTTCAGGTCACAATCGTTGCAGAGCTTCATGGCACGGTAAAGAAAAGGGAGGGGGCATTGCTGTGCTTGTGCTTGGTAACGTTCGCGGATGCTTGCGCCCACTTCAAGCAACGGCAGTGTCGCCGGGTCTTTGCTGACAAGCAAGTCGCGCAGGTGGGATGAAAGTCCGGTGATGAAGTGGCTGCCGTCGAAGCCTTTGTTGAGCACATCATTCAGTAATAGCAACGCGTCACTGATTTTGTTCTCAAGAAAGAATCCGGTTAGTTTGAAGTAGTATTCATAGTCCAGCACATTGAGGTTTTCAATCACGCTCTTATAGGTGATGTGTCCTCCGGTGAAGCTTACCACCTGGTCGAAGATGGATAGTGCGTCGCGCATACCGCCGTCTGCTTTGAGGGCAATGACATTCAACGCTTCCGGTTCAGCAGTGATACCTTCTTTGGAGGCGACATATGCGAGGTGTGCTACGGTATCTTCCACACCAATCCGGCTGAAATCATATATTTGGCAGCGTGAAAGGATGGTGGGCAATATCTTGTGCTTCTCGGTAGTGGCAAGGATGAATATGGCATGGCGTGGAGGCTCTTCCAGTGTTTTCAGGAAAGCATTGAAAGCCGAGGCGGACAGCATATGTACCTCGTCAATGATATATACTTTGTATTTGCCTATCTGAGGTGGAATGCGTACCTGCTCCACCAATTGGCGGATGTCATCCACAGAGTTGTTTGAGGCGGCATCCAGCTCATGGATATTGTAGGAGCGCTGCTCATTGAAGGCAGTGCAGGATTCACATTGGTTGCATGCCTCGCCGTCTGCTGTGGGGCTCATGCAGTTGATTGTTTTAGCAAAGATACGGGCACAAGTTGTTTTTCCCACGCCTCTTGGACCGCAAAAAAGATAGGCATGCGCCAATTTTCCGGTGGCAATGGCGTTCTTCAAGGTAGTGGTCAGTGCACGTTGGCCTACCACAGACTCAAAGGTCGAGGGACGATATTTCCGTGCAGATACGATATAGTTTTCCATATTCGGGATATTCTTTGCTTTTTGTGCAAATGTACACAAAAAAAAGAAATCTTTCGGTTATTCCTCTTATCTTTGTGACGTGAAGTTATATGATGGACAAGCTCCATCATGAATGATAAATTGCTAAATAGTAGATAACGAGATGGATAAACTTGCTTCTCTTTGGTCTTTTGTCCGCAAGCATAAATATTTGATTACGCTTGCGTTGTTTGCTGTAATTATCGGGTTCCTGGATGAGAACAGTGTTGTACGCCGTTTGGGTTACGCCCGGGAAGAAAGCCGTCTGCGCGATGAAATAGAAAAGTACCGCAAGGAATACGAGGAGAATACCGAACGGCTCAATGAGCTTGCCGTCGACTCCGGTGCCATCGAACGGATTGCCCGTGAGAAGTATCTGATGAAAAAGCCCAATGAGGATATTTATGTATTTGAAGAAGATATAGAAGAATGAAACAACTGATACCTGCCCTTTTCGCAGTAGGGGCCGTGATGCTCTTGGCAGGAGCTGCCGTTTATATCACGGGCTGGCCTCTTTCACCTTATATATATACTATCGGCGCTACGATGGTTGCTTTGGCCCAAATTAATTCTCCGTCCAAATGTAAAAGTCCCACTGTCAAACGCCTGCGCCGACAGCAAATATTCGGTGCGCTTTTGCTGGTGCTTACGGGGGCATTCATGCTCTTTACAAGGGGCAATGAATGGATTGTGTCTCTGACGATAGCCGCCATTCTTGAGCTTTACACTTCGATACGTATTCCACAAGAAGAGGCGAAAGAAGGTTTAAGCTAAATCCGGAACATATATTCTGCATAAACAAGAGGGGCTGAACTCTTTTATAGAGCCAGCCCCTTTCTCATTTAGTTAATCTTCTGCGTTATCCGTCTATCTTTCTACCTTTTCTACTGTCAGAACTGCCGAAGAGACACCTGCCGTTACGTCAACTGTGAACCGGTAAGCGACACCGTTTTCCAGGCTTTTGCCTTCTACGAGGCCCAAGTTGCCGGCATCACGTCCGTTGGTACCGTCACCTATAAATACTAAGTCACTGGTGGTAGACAAGGCATCGTTTTTATATTCACCTCCCCAACCTTGCTGGTGGAAGAACTTGAAGTTGATGTCATCAGATTTGATTTGCTCTCCCGCTACTACTGTTACCTGATACTTCTTCGCTTCAATCTGTGACATACAGAGTCCTTTCTCTGTGGTCCAACCTACGGCATTGGTCGCTACGGAAGGTTTACCGATACCGTCACCGATAATCCAAAGGGCGCCGGTTCCGTCATCGTTCAGAGTGGCGGTGCTTGTTCCGTTCATTTTCAATACTTCCAGATAATTCAGGGCCAGGTTGGCAATGACGCGATAAGTTCCATCGATGGGCAGGAACTTCAGCGAACCGTCTTCATTCTTTTCGAAGAAGTCGGGGTCTATCCAATATTGGTCGAAGTTGGGAATGTCTGCAGTGATGTTGTCCCCTTGCTTCAGATTGAGGTCGATGCTGTAATGGTCATCATCCACCATCTCCATTTCAGAACCGTTCAGCAGTAGTTTCACGAAAGGAGCGGCTGCATAAGTCAACGTATTGAAGGAGATGGAATATTCTCCAGCTGACAGATTGGAGAAGGTAATTTCACTGGAGGTACCTTGTGTAATGGCACCGTTGCTCCATCCGAAGTTGATTTCATTCCCGTTGGCGCCTACTTTAGGAGCTTTGATGTAACCTTTCACTTTTTGTGCAAATTCACCGGTCACGCTATACTGATTGGCTGCGACTTTTTCCATGCGGTATTCTTGGTCTCCGGAAATCAGAGTTAGGTAGGGGAAGTCCGGACGACTCAGCGCCACGTCATAGCTTTTTTCTGTAATTGTGAAATTGATGTTCTGCAGAATGAACTTCAATGTAGCTGTTCCGTTGGGAATATTTGCCAGATAGGGAACATATATTTTCCCGGTATAGTCTTGACCGTTTACTTTTGTACGGATTATAGTCTCTGACACCATTTCGTCGCTGAAGTATAACCGCGCTTTTAACGTGGAAAGGGGTACATCTGCGTCCGATGCCTTGATTGTAAAAGGCAGACTGTCTCCGAACAAGGCTGAAGAAGGTTCTGCCTGAAAGTCCATTGTCGGGTTGCCGGGAACCGGATCGTCATCGCTGCAAGCATTCAGCATGGCTATGCCTGCCAATGCCATTAGATAGTATTTTAAGCTTTTCATTATAATCTTCTGTTTAAATTATTAGTTTTATTTTTTCCAACGGTAAGAAACGACTGCTTTGGCCGGAACTTCGTAGGAAAAGTAGTGTGTGCCGTCGCTTACGGTGATTCGCTTGGCATCTGCATTGTTGTTTGCCAATACGAATGCATAGGTACCGTCCGTATTCTCGAAGGCGGAGTAGGTGATTCCGTTGGCTGTGTAACCGGTCGTTCCGATACGTACAGCTCCCGGTTTCACGACTGAAGACATGTGCCCGATAAGGTAATAATGGGAATTACGGACAATTTTAGAATAGTTTGTATTGTCAATATCCACTGCACCGTAGCAGGTCTTGCAAGAACCATCTGAGGGGCTTACCGGTCCCAGGTCACTGTCTAACATCAGATTCCACACAATGGTGCCGCGGCACCAGTTGTTGGCTGTTCCCAATGCTATTTCTTCCATATCGTTAAGCAGGCGTGCTTCCAAATCGCGACCGGAGTTCCAAGTACCGATGGAGGTTTCCGTAAAAAGCAGTTCCTTGTTGGGATAGAGTTTGTGGATATTCAGCAACTCAGAACGGTTACCGCCATAATTATGGTAGGCAGCGCCCGCAATGTATTGTGAGGCTTCCGCATCATCATAAATCTTGGTAGGGTAACTTTTTTGGTCGGCCAGATTGTCGTAGTTGTAGTTATGGTCGAAAACATAAATCTTTGTAGTAACTCCGGCTTCTTTGAAGGCAGGGCCCAGGCCGGTCTTGATGAAGTCACGGGCTTCTTCCCATCCCATGAACAAGGATGCTGAGTTACCGTGGTTCAGCGGTTCGTTCTGCGGAGTCACAGCGTGGATTTTGATGCCTTCCTTTTCGAAAGCTTGTATCCATTTTACGAAATAGTCGCCATACGTTCTGTAATATTCGGGGTTCAAGTGTCCGCTGGTCCATGAGTCAAAGGGTACACGTTCCTCCAGGCTTTTCACTTTCATCCACTTCGGACATGTCCAGGGAGCGGCAATTATTTTGACGGCAGGATTGATTGCCAGAATTTCCTTCAATATAGGAATCACATATTTGGTGTCTTCCATCGGAAGGGCAAAGTGCTCAAGCCCCTTTTCGTCACAGCAAGTGAATTCACTGAATGAGAAGTCGGAACAACCGATGGCAATACGTACATAGCTGAAGCCATAGCCTTCTTTGTCCGAGAATGTTTCAGTCAGAAACTTCGTGCGGTTCTCTTGTGTCATCTGCATCAGGTTGTAACCGGTAGAGCCGGTGATGGCTGCACCGAAACCGTCCATTTCCTGATAGCGGGTGGCAGGGTCAAGTGTCACGGTAGAAGGTGACATGTTGCTTCCGGTGCCGAAGGCCAGCCCGGACTTTGTCAAATCATAAGTACGACTGGTGTTCGTTACATAGAGGGTAACATCCTTTGCCTCTTCCGTGGGTTGGTCTGGCTTGGGTTCCGGTGTAGGGGTGATGTTACTGTCATTGTCATTGCCGCAGGCTGCCAGTATGGTGAAGCAGCCTAATGCGGTAGTGAATATATTTCTTAAATTCATATTCAATTGATTTTTATATTACTCATTAGTATTAATAGCCCGGGTTCTGTATCAGATTTTCGTTCTGGTCGATGGCTCCTTGGGGAATAGCCAGCAGATAGGAGTTCTCATTGAACAGATTTTCTTGTGCATGGCGGCCGCTGTCTTTGGCGTAAACGGCGTTCATCACTTCTTCTACCTTATTGAGGCGGCAAAGGTCGTACCAGCGCTGTCCTTCAAAGGCAAGCTCCATGCGGCGTTCGTCCATATAAGCTTGGAGCAATGCTTCTTTACTGCTGCGGGTGCTTTGTGGAAGTTTGCCCAGTCCGGCGCGGTTGCGGATGCGGTCGATGATGTCGGCTGCACCGTTCAGGTCGGGAGCCTCTCCCATAATTTTTGCTTCGGCTTTGAGGAGCAGGATATCGGCATATCGCAGATAGATAATGCTGTTGAACGCAGAGCGGCATTTGTACATGAAGGCATAATGGTCTGCCGGATAATAGTTGCTCCATCCGCAGTCATACCATACAACAGATTCATTGTAACGTTTCGTGTCTCCTTGCTCTTCATAGAGGCGGATAAGGTCACGGGAAGGGGTAATCCATTTGGCCCAGGTGAAACTTTCATCCCAGTTGCTCAAGTTACGGCCGAACATCCAAGTACACCAGTTGCCGGAGCCGGGAGGAAAGTGGGCTTCGAGAATTGCCTCCTTGGTATTGCGTACCCGGCAGTCTTTTTTTTCCGTATCATACGCCCAAAGGTCGCTGAAGTCTTCCACGAGGTCGAAGCCGTCGGCAGCAAGTTCATCGGCATATTTGATAACCTTTGCATAATCGCGCAGAGGTTTTTCTGCATAGACCTTGGCAAGCATGGCACGTGCCACCGATTTGGTAAGTATGCTCTTGTCTGATGTGTCGTTTGTCGGTGTGTTGGGGTTTTCCACTGCTTCAGTCAGGTCTTTCTCTATTTGGGCGTAAGCCTCTTCAGCCGTATTCTGTGGAGGAAAATAGGTCGGGTACATTTCTTCTACGTTGTCTTCGGTAATGTCACCGCCCACGGTAGTGATGACCGGGAAGTTACCCCATAAGCGTACCATATCGAACATGACCATGGCACGGAATATCTTGGCTTGTGACTGATACTTGCCGCGTTCACTTTCACTGAGTGCCTTGAGCTGGTCACAGCCCACGATGATGCGGTTGGCAACGGCAATGTCGCCTAAGAAACGGTCCCAGTCACGTTTTAGTACAGAATTAGAGCCTTCAATGGAGTTGGTTTCGTAAGGCACCACTTCGGCCCCCGTTGTTCCGGCGTAGGCATTATCGGAATGAGCGTCACCGATAAGCAGTTTGTCGACATACCAGTGCTCCTGCCGGTCACGAAATTTTTTGTGAAGGGTTACCATTGAAGTTTCCACGTCTTGCACACTGTTGAAAATAGGCTTTTCATCAGTTTTGTTCACTCCTTCCGTTACATCCGAGTAGGTGTCTACCGGATTATAGTCCAAGTCACATGAGGTTGCGGTCATTGCCAACAATACACCGCAAGCTATACTTTTATATATATGGTTTAGTTTCATAAGTTATTTCTTCCTTTTTTAGAATTCAACATTGATACCGAAAACGAATGATTTGCTCTGCGGGTAAGTTCCATAGTCGATGCCCTGTACAGAACCGCTGTTGCCATATTGGTTCCCTTCGGGGTCCATACCTGAATAGCTGGTCCAGGTCAGCAAGTTGCTGGCGGTAAAGTAAGGCTGTACGCGGCTGATACCCCATTTCTTGAACTGGCGGCAACGGATGTTGTAAGAGAGTGAAATGTCTTTGACACGCAGGTAGCTGCCGTCTTCTACAAAATAAGTGGAGTTCTTGATGTTGAAGTTGGCTTTCGGGACATTCGTAATCTGTCCGGGGATTCTCCAGCGTTTCAATACTTCCGTTGACTGGTTTTTGCCGTCGTACATGCCTTCGGTTTCCATACGGGACACATTGAAGATGTCGTTTCCGTAGCTTCCCTGGATGAAGATGCTCAGGCTGAGGTCTTTCCATGTAAAGGTGTTTGTCAATCCGTAGATGAAGTCGGGGTTCGGGTCGCCGATATAGGTACGGTCGGAAGTGGAAATCTTGCCGTCTTCGTTAAGGTCGCGATAGATCAGGTTACCGGTTTCAGGGTCTACGCCGTCGCTGATGTAACCGTAGAAACCACCCAAAGGACGTCCGGGCTCATTGCGTACGATATTCTCTTTCACCACCTCGGCACTGCTTGCTGCGGTATAGATTTTCTGCAATGACAGCTTGGTCAGCTTGTTCTTATTGAAAGAAATGTTGAAGTCTGTATCCCAGGAAAACTCGCCGGTCAGGTTGTGGGAGTTGATGGCGAACTCGAATCCCTTGTTGGTCATCTCGCCTTCGTTACGGGTGATGCTGGTGGTTGCTGCCGCACCCGCAGGCAGACTTACGTTCATCAACATGTCTGTGGTTTTCTTGTAATAGTAGTCCATGCTGAAGGTCAGTCTGTTGTTCAGTACGGTCAGGTCAAGGCCGATGTTGGTCTGGCTGGTGGTTTCCCATTTCAGGTCACTTGTTCTCAGGTTGGCCTGGCTGATGCCGGGAACAGCATGGTCGTTGCCCTCTTCGAACCACGGTATGCGGTTGATGTTGTAGCGTTGCAGATACGAGTAATCGCCTATGCCGCTTTGGTTACCGGTCTGTCCCCAGCCGCCACGGAGTTTCAGGTCATCAATCCAAGTGATGTCTTTCATGAATTTTTCCGATGAAATGCGCCAGGCAGCCGAGAAGGACGGGAAAATGCCCCAACGATGGTCGGGATGCAGTTTGGACGAACCGTCGGCACGCATGTTCATGGTAAGCATGTACTTGCTGTCATAGTTGTAGGACACACGGGCGAAATAGGAAGAGATGGCCCACTGTGAAGCTCCTGTTCCGGTACCGTCCCATGAAATTTTATTGGCGGCATTCAGAGTCTGTATCTTATCGTCCCGGAAGTGTGAGCCGTTTATCCAGCTGTTGGTATAGTCCGATTTGGTATAGGAAGAACCTGCCATGACGTCGATACCATGTTTCTTGATGTTGGTGTTGTAAGTCAATATATTGTCGAAAACCAATACGGTATTCATGTTTCGGTTGTCGGAAGCTGTACCGAAGCTGTTGCGTCCGTCGGTGGTCGATATTGGATCGAGGAATGTGGTGCTTACACCGTTACGGCGGTCCAGGGCTACGGATGATTTCAACTTCAGGTTGGGCAGAAAGCTGATGGTAGCGGCTCCGGATGCGATGAGGCGGTTCTCCTTGTTCTTGTTGTTTTTCTGGCGGGCCAGGTTTTCCATCGGGTTCATGATATTTACCCCGTAGAAGTTCTTATTGTATTGATTCGGCTTTTCAGGGTCCCAAATAGGAGCATAGGTCGGTGTGTTGATAACCGAGAGGACTACACCGCCACGGTTGGCACCCGTACCGGAAATGATGCCGGTGTTTCCGATATTGTCGGAGTAGGAGATATTGGCACTTACGTTCAGCCAACTGCGTATCTGGTTGTCAATGTTGGCACGGAAGCTATATCGTTTGAAGTACGTGCCTTCCAAAATGCCTTTTTCATTCAGATAACCGGCAGAGAGGAAGTATTTCATCTTTTCGTTTCCGTTAGATACGGACACCTGGTAGTTTTGGGTCTGTCCGGTTTTGTAAACTTCATCAAACCAGTCTGTCTGGTCTGTTAGACCTTCAAGGGCAGCGGGGTTGACAGCCCCGATTTCTTCCTGTAACTCACGGTATTGTTCTGTATTCAGGGCATCCATGCTCTTGGCTACTTTCGTCATACCATATTGTACGTTCAGTGCCACTTTGGCATTGCCTTCTGCTCCGGCTTTGGTCGTAATCAGTACCACACCGTTGGCTGCACGCGAACCATAGATGGCTGCCGATGAGGCATCCTTTAGGATAGAGAGACTTTCAATGTCGTTGGGAGAGAGAAAGTTGATGTTGTCCACGGGCACACCGTCCACTACGTAGAGCGGGTCGTTGCTGCCGTTGAATGAGGTGGTACCACGTACGCGGATGCTCATGCCTCCGCCCGGTTCACCGCTGGGTTGCATAACCGACACGCCGGCTGCTTTGCCTTGCAGGGCTTGGGCTGCCGATACAATGGGGCGTTGGTCCAAATCCTTTGTAGAAACCGTGGATACGGCTGTGGTTACGTCTTTACGCTTCACACTTCCATAACCGATAACTACCACTTCGTCCAGCAGTTCGTTATCTTCCTGCAATGTGATATTCATGTTGGTGGTTGCTTTTACCTCTATCGTTTTGTAGCCGATGAAGGATATTACCAGTGTGGCATTCTGTCCTACACTCAGGGAAAACTCCCCGTCCAGATTGGTAACAACACCGTTGGCGGTACCCTTTTCCAATACGGATGCGCCAATGACCTCCAGGCCTGCAGCATCTGTTACTTTACCCGTAGCTGTCAATCGTTGGGCAAATGCATTTGTTGACATTAGCAGTACGAGTAATGTCAAAAGGAGCTTGTAACTCCGCGTAAGAAGATTTCTTGTAATCATTCTCATAGTACTTTAATTGAAAGATTTAATTTATTATTAGAAAAGTATGTCCTAATAGAGATTGGTGGTTTTCCATAGTACACTTTTCTTTCTGTGCTGCCAAGATAGCGGACAACCCTATTCGTCCGATAGGCAGGTAATATGGAGAAGTAAGTCTGTGTGAAATGTAAATATCAGATATATAATAAGTTGTATTCTTGCTGATTACTGTGTAAAGTAAAGGTCGGCCACTATGGAAGGAGGTCTGTATATACTGTTTTGTCGCTTTGAGCGGTCGAAATATCTCTTAAATTTCATGTACTTTTTAGGGTGGAGGTAGTTTATGTTTAGATAGATTAATTTATCTTTGTGCTCTCAGCCTTATATAGATAATAGAAATGAAAAGAAAAATCATAGCTTTACTATTTTTGCTGATGGGGTGTACCTTTCTGAATGCGGCACCTTACAGTGAAAAGATAAAAGAACTGCTGGTGCGTCTTGATTCTCTGATTGCGCAAAAAAACACGTTTGCTATGCTTAAAGAGGCGAAGATTGCCCAGTTGCACAAGTTGCGAAAGGATGTGCGTACTTTGGAGGAGAGATATTGGCTGAATAAAAATCTTTATGATGAGTATTGTGTCTATAATGCCGATTCTGCAATGAATTATGTGGCAGGCAATTTGGACATAGTTTATAAGCAGAATGATAAATACCGGCAGATGGAGTGGAAGATAAAAAAGTCTTTTCTGTTGGCTGCCACCGGTCTGTTGAAAGAAGCCCAGGATGAGTTGGACGGAGTCTCGGGCGGTTCGCTCCCCAAAGAATTGTTAGTGGACTATTACGGACAAATGTTGTATCTGTATTCGCATTTCAATCAGTATACCGGTAGTGAAATGGGTACTTTGCATGAACATTATGCACAGTTGGAGCGTGTTTACAAGGACTCTTTGAATATGGTTCTTACCCCTGAAGACCCCTTGTTCTTGTGGTATAAAGGGCAGGTAGTACAAGGTACGGACAGTATGTATGTTTTTAAAGAACGTTTGCAGAAGGGAATTCTTAATTCTGCATTCGACACTCGGCGCGATGCCATGAATGCTTACGTGCTGGCCTGCTTTTATCGCGAGTCCGATGAGCAGGAAAATTATCTGACTTACCTGATATATTCTGCTATGGCCGATGTACGTATCTCCAATAAAGATATTGCTTCGTTGGAAGAGCTGGCGGGGGTACTTTTTAGTTTGGGTGATATTGACCATGCTTATGTCTACATGAGTTACTGCTTGCAGAATGCCTTGGCATATCGGAACCGGGTGAGGGTAGTGGGCATCTCTGCGGTGCAGGACACCATTCATCAGATCTATCAGGAACGTAATCAGAGGCAAGAAGCGCGGTTACGTATGTATTTGGTACTGGTCAGTGTCTTGTCTTTGATATCCTTGTTTGCCTTCCTATATATATACAAGCAGATGAAGCGGTTGAAGCAGTCGCGCCAACAGCTGAATGAGGCAAACAACCGCTTGAATAAGCATGTGGAAGAGCTTTCGAAAATGCACGGACAAGTGGCAGAAACGAATGTACAGCTTACTTCTTTGAATGAACAGTTGAGGGATACCAATAATCAGCTTCGTGAATCCAACTATGTGAAGGAGGAATACATAGGTTATGTCTTTTCCATTTGTTCCAATTATATCAGTAAGCTGGATGAGTATCGGAAAAATATCAATCGTAAGCTTAAGGCAAACCAGTTGGAGGATGTGAAAGCATTAACCGATACTCATTCTATGGCACAGAATGAGTTGAAAGAGTTCTATCATAACTTTGATGCTATCTTCTTGCACATTTATCCGGATTTTGTAAGTGACTTCAATGCCTTGCTCCATCCTGACGAGCAGATTGTGCTAAAAGATGGTGAGTTACTGAATACGGAATTGCGCATTTATGCTTTGGTGCGTTTAGGTATCACTGATAGTGTGAAGATTGCCGAATTCTTGCATTATTCACCTCAGACCGTTTATAATAATCGTTTGAAAACACGTAATAAGGCTATCATTCCTCGGGAAGAGTTTGCTGCCGTTGTGCGTTCTTTGGGTAGGGCACAGAAGTGGATTTGATAAAGGCTTCTACTGATTGTCGCAGTATGGTGCGTAGATGACACCTAAGAGTTAGGAAAAAAACTGCGATGTACTACCTTGTTTTTCTCTAAAAACTAATCTTTCCACAGCAATGTTCTTTTCTTACCACAGCTGTGGAAAGAAAGAAACGCGGGTGTGGTAAGAAAGAAACATATCTGTAGTGAGAAAAGTTGTTCAGTAGTTCTCGTTTAGTATCCGGGCTTTCCGGATGTAGCCTTTCGCAGGTTTATTGTCAGTTCTCTTTGGGCTCCTCAAGCGTGGTGCCGGCCGTTCAGTGGTCTATGTCAAGGGGTGAACTTAGTATATTCCGATGCGCGCGCGTATATATATAATGTGTCCCCTTCCTTCCTGCCTTTCTTTCCCTTTAAAAAACATGCTTTAAAACATATCTATCAATCAGCTAGTTATGAAAAAGTTCACGTAAACCCTCAAAAAAAGCTTGTATATATTTTGCAGATGTCCGTAAAAGCGCTACTTTTGCATCCGCTTTCGGGAACGAAGGCGGCGATGTTTTGACATTCTGACAGTAAAACGGAGCGGTAAGCTTCCATTTTTCTCTTCTTTGCCATAGGTTTCTTTCGGAACTTCGGCCTTGGAAAAGAAAAGTGAAAAAAAAACTTCCGAAACATTTGGAAGTTATGCTTTAAAGTTCTTACCTTTGCACCCGCTTTTGAAAACGAAAGCAGCGCGAGTTGACATTCTTCTTTCAAGAAACGGTGACCGGTTTTTTTCTTCCTTTTTCTTTTTGCCTCCCTTTCGACAAGAGAGACGACGAGGAAAGAGAAAAAAGAAAAAATAAAAAAAACTTCCGAAAATATTTGGAAGATATGCCTTAAAGTTCTTACCTTTGCATCCGCTTTCTGAAAAGAACAGCAATCGTGAAACGAGCGATCTTTGAACAGATTTACATAAACAATACAAGTAGTACAAGAGCAGGTGCTTCGCAAATTAATAATTGGAAACTAATGATTAAGGCGCGTCGTACCTGGGTAAAACAAAAGAACCGTCAATACTTATTCTATATAGATTAGGTAAAGATAAACTTTTTGAATTCGAGCGTCCTGAACAGATAATTAAGCTGTCGCACTTTAATTTTTAATATGCGCAGTCAAGATACTTTTACAATGAAGAGTTTGATCCTGGCTCAGGATGAACGCTAGCTACAGGCTTAA
>ENA-OUQP01001319-OUQP01001319.1-human-gut-metagenome-genome-assembly--contig:-NODE-1319-length-17200-cov-52.377661_pt1 | contig 17200 bp, 21 predicted proteins | sample MGYA00237951_ERZ548836 | MGnify/ENA primary metagenome ERZ548836 (study PRJEB26490, sample SAMN05194702) | human gut metagenome | biome: terrestrial biome; feature: human-associated habitat...
TCTCGATAGCCCCATCCACCTGATTCTGAAGGTCGGCTATCACCTGCGAGTTCTTGATGAGATTGTTCACCTGCTCCTCAGTTAAGCCCTTTGCTGAGTTCTCCCTGATATACTGAGACAATTCCTTGCCATCTACGGTAGATTTCGCCGAAAGCTTACCCTTAATAGATACTTGCTTGGCTGCGCTGTCATACTTGATGTAGCTGCTACCCTCGTAATTGTTCTCCTTGGTAGGTCGGTCGCCTACATACATATCACCATAGACATTAAAAAATGCCTTGTTGGTCTGCTTGTTCACACCATATTCCACATACTCCTTATTTGCAAAGGAATAGCTGTTGATGCCGTGATAGAGGCTGATGGATGGCGAATAGGTATCTACCGCAGAGAAGATAAGACAGTTCTGACGTTCTACATCGGTTCTATTACCGCACTGCGACAACACATCACCTTTAGCAGGAACATCGCTTGCCGTAGCGCAATCGGTATCGGAGAGGTCGATATAATGATACTTCTTTCCTTCCAACTCCACAGGTTCCTCATCACGACCGATTACCAATCGCCAGTAAAAGTGATTGCCAACTTTGTGGTAAGTGCCCTTGCGTACATTGAATGATTCCGAGCGCACCTGGTCGCCAATAGCGAAATCATTATCCACGGCATCGCCTTCCTGCTCTGCTAAGAAATAGCAACGATAAGCCTTATGTGACACATTATTATATGTCACAGTAACCTCTTCTACCTTATGAACAACCACGTCACCCGCAGGAGAGATAATCTCCTTACCACCGATGGTGGAGGTTTTCTTGATAACCAGTTCCTCAAAGATAGCTTTCATTCTCACCTCCAGGTAATCGGTGATAAGATGAGAACGACCGTCTGCGTCCGTATTCCAGGAACCGCCGTTCTCATTGTTGAAGTTACCGACAAGCAGACCACTTACAAGCTTCTGAATCTTCTCCCAAGTGATTGTGCCCTTTGCTGTGTTATCCTGCAGCCTAGATACAAACTCCATCCTAGAACGTCTAGCAGAATAAACGTTGCTATCAGATGCAGGAGTAGAATCATTCAGCCCAATTACATAGACACCACCATTACCGCTTCCTGTGCCGCCTATCTGCATTCCATTCACCTTGATGGAATCAACCTTGTCTTCCAACTTACCCAACCGGCTTGTTGCAGCCTTTTCTCCTACAGTGTACTGAGGGTGGTCGTAAGGGATATCCAAAGGTATCTCCATTCCGATGATACGAGAGTTTCGGTAGTGCTTGCCATCCGCGTCCACCTGCGCAAACATATCATTAATCAGCTTTACCTGCTCACCGAGAGGATGGTAATCGTATGTTCCATCATTGTAGAACTTATCGCCATCCATCGTGCAGGTGAAGTTTGAGTTGCTGATCATGGTTTTCTGATAGTACTGCTTCGCTCTATCGAACAGAGATAACTGAGCAGTAGGGATGAGGTCCGTATCAGTAATCTTGGTTGCGTCCCAGTTGAACAGGAAGTACTTATCACCAACCTTTGGGCACATAACGCCATCGGGAAGAGTTCTTCCGTAGGTGTCGTTTGCCACAATCTCGAAGTAGTTAACCTTGTCGATAACCTTGAAGCTGACATCGAACTCCATACCCATGAGAGCACCGCTAGTGAACTTGATGCCTAAAGTGAGGTTACTCTTTATCCAACTCTCCTTGAAGTTATTAGTGAAAGAGTCTGTAGATGTGACCTGCCAAAACGTCTGTGTAGTCTTCGTTCCGTCTTCGTTATCAACTGTGCTATCATAGGTCTTGATACTGCTGACTACACTTTCCACCTTTGGATATTCCTCCTCAAACATCACGACACCTTCGATAGCCTGCTTGTCGTTCTTCACGACATTCACGTTCTCCAGGTAGCCATCCTTGGCGTAGAAACCATCACTATCTACTTCCTTGTTAGGGAGCATGAGGTAATCGGTAGCTACACCATCGGTGGTGACGTCCGCATCGGCACCAGTGAAATACCCTTTCGGAATATTTCTGTCTGAGCCGAATGCGTACAGTCTTGTGATATAAGTTGACTTGGATTCCGAATAGGACATAGACAGGACATTAACATTCTGTTCAAATGTTGTCTGCCCTTCCATTTCGCAATATCCAAGGTATATGATAGAGCCATCTATCCACCACTCGCAGTTGAGTGCGTCTTCGGAACAGATGGCGTTGAGAGCATCAAGAATACTGATGGAGCCGTACTCGATCAAGAATCTCTTCTGAACATCGAAAGCCTTGTTGTTGTATGTAGTGTAGTCAACGGAGAAATCCTTGCCATTGTACGTAAGACCTAGCGCCTTTAGGTTGCCGAGTATAACGTTCATGTGTACGCCTACCGTTGTGGTGAGTTTGAAGGAGGTCTCGTTGGCTCCGTGCTGAGGGCGATACTTGCAAATCTTATTCTTCCAAGACATATAGTAGGCATCCATCTGCATTTCGTAGTCGTAGCCATCGCTATCATTGTGCTTAGGGAAGTATGACGATGTAAGCTCAAAGTAGCCGAAGTCGGGAATCTCCACGGAGTCCCCAATCTCGAAATAGATAGGAGTAGCCGTAGTGAACTTCAAGATGATGTAGTGGTGGTCCATAAGCTGATATGACAGCTTAGAGCCCTCACCGAAGTCCTCTAGTGTGAAGAATACCTTGTTATTTCTCTTTATCTGAATCATAGCTTGTGTATTTACTTGTTTCACCTCTGTCACTAGGGTCTGGCTCGTTGAGCTTTAGGCTGAACTTTGCCATTTCCCGAATGAACTGACTGAATTGAGTGCAGGAGAGATAGATGCACCGATACCACACATTAGGCTGAAATCGGGTGCGGATAACCAACTCTCCCTTGGCAAGAACCTCCTCGCAGAACCTAGCATAGTTCGTCATGAACGTATCTGAGTCCTTGGCGGTCATATTGAACGGCAGCGTTATCTCCCTCTCATCCAATCTAGGATTGTGCTTGATAACTGACTTTCCGTCCTTTGAGCGATACTTGTTGCTGATGAACTCCTTGTTTGGTGCAGGGGTCATGAGCGTGCTGAGGGCGGTTTCGTCTAAGAAGATGCCCCACGTAAGGTAAGCATCCTTGCCATTGATGTAAAGTTGTCCATTAAGCATAACTATTTAATCATTAAATAACCTCATAGGCTTCGCTGTAAGCCGCTTTTGCTATTGTTGAGTATAGTTGTAAGGGTTGACAAGCGAAAAGCCTATAGAGGTCAAATATCCTTTAATCTTCTGTTCATATCATCCAGCTTTGTTCCGAAGTCATTATAGGTGAGCTTTGAATACTTCACGATGTCTTCGAGATAGCTGTTTGTCATAATCATCATATTTCTAATCTCCAATACCGCACCATTGGTTGAGATTCCGAGTGTAACGATGCTCTCCATCTGAGATATGGTGGTAGTCATGTTCTGAGCTATGGACTCTCCTGCAATCTGCAGGGCTGTGAAGCGACCATTCAACTCGTCTGCGGTATCTTGCCCCATAGAAGACCATCCTCCGCTTGTAGCGGTCTGTGATGAGGATGATGAGCCAGTGTAGCCTGTCACCTTCGCCCAATCATCACGTCTCTTCAAGCCCTCCTGGACTATATCATCGTAACGCTTGTTGAATGCTTCTATGTCTGTTTCGGTAAGCTTGCCATCGTTGTCCTTGATAGCCTTCGCCCAATCATCATAGAGCTTCTTCAAGTCTCCGTTGATGAGGTCTTCCATAGAGTAGGAGAGAAGAGCCTTTTGCATCATTTCAGCGAAATCGTCTGCAAAGTCCTGCGCTGACTTGCTCATATCCATAAGGTCTGACACGAAGCTATCCTTCATGCTGTCAAAGGAAATCTGCGTAAGGCTTTCCTTCAGCTTGTCTGACAACTCTTCCAGCTTGCCCGCTTGGTCTATGTAGCCATTCAGCTTCTCTGTCAGACGCCCACCATAGTTACCCTTTCCAGTGTTCTCGATATGCTCCCAGATGGCAACGTTGCCACGGAGAAGCTTCATTTCCTCTGGGCTGAGGGAGAAGAGGTCGCCATTGAAATCTGATTTGACGTTCTTCTTGATCCAATCCATCTCGTCACTACCGAAGCCGCCCCAATAAGCGTTCCATGAGTGGTGCGAACCGTGATAGCTTGCCTGCGCCTTTGCGATGTCGAGGTAGTTCTGATTGGTCTCCTGCTGATTCTTATAGGCTTGCTCGTAGTATGAGGTTGCCTTGGAGCCAAAGGAGTTTTCCATTGCGTCAGTCAAATCCTCGATGGATTGCTGCAAGAGGGTATTTCTGTCAGTCAGCCTTTCGATGGTATCATTGACCTTCTTGGCATTTCCATCTCCACCGAACAGACTATTGAAGCCACCGAATGAAAGCGTGTTGAGGATATGTGAAACGTTGTTCCCGATACTCTTCAATGGCTTCATTACTATGTCACCCGATAAAGCATCATCGAGGATGCCCGTTACTGCGCCAAAGACCGTGTCCATGAGGTTGCTGATGAGTGTTCCGAAGCCATCTTTCAGAATATCGAGGATGCCGAGTATTGCGGAGATTATTTCACCTGCCATACCGCTATCCCCTAAAGCTTCCGTCAGAACCTTGGCTGCGTTGCTGTCTTTACCGAGCAACCCTTGGATGCCCTTTGCAAGCGTGTTGGCAACGTCCTTCTGCATAGTACCCCCGAAAAGCTTGTCAAGCCCTAGGATAGAGTTTCCTATGCCTTTGAGTGACCCCGATGTAAGACCCTGCAAGCCATTTTCAAGTTGCTGGAACTGAGAAACTGCCTTCTGTGCAGATGTCTGTAAGTCTGATGATGCCTTCTGAACTGATGAACCGAACTCCAAAACGTTGTTAGATGCGGTAGCAAGTACGCCCTGCGCTCTAGAAAGGTTGGCTTCAGCCTTGCTGATACTTGTCTTGTCACCGCTCTTCTTAGCCTTGGCGAGGTCTTCCTGTGCCTTGGTAACAGCTTTCGTGGCTTCAATCTCTCGCTCTTGTGCGTCAATATAGCCCTGCATGGCTGACTGATAGGAGTTGATATCGTCCGAAACCTTCTTGAAGATGTCGCTATCCCAGATGGTGGCAGAGCCTTGTAACTTAGAGATAAGCTCCTGTATGGTCTTCTGCTCATTAACATCTGTTGTGCCCTTGGAGAGCTCCTGCAACTTCTTTATTGTTGGTTCCAGTTGGTCCTTGAACATAGCTCCGAAGTCTCCGAAGATGCTTCCCCAATCGATGTTCTGTCTGATAGCGTTTATCTCGATGGTTTGGAGGTCCTTCTTCTTCTGCTGCTGTAGAGAGAGCTTTTCGCCTTCCGTCTGAGCCTTGGCAATCTTCTCTTCGTACTCCTCGGCAATGGCTTGCTTCTGCTGATAGAGTGAACCATACTCCTTCAAGTAGTCGCGCATAGAGGTGAGGGCTTCCCTGTTGACCTCATCAAGCTTCTTGTTGTACTCTTGGGTAGCGAGGTCTCTAGCCTTATTGAGGGCATTGGACTGAGCAGAGGTAAGGGATGCCTTCTTGCCAGCTTCCTTGTTTTTCTTCTTGAACTCTGCTTCCTGCTTGTCAATCTCGGCTTTGCGCTTGGCATAGTCGTTCTTGATTTCAGCAAGCTTCTTCTCCGTGCCTTCCTGCATCTGAGATATATCAGTATCGATGTTTCCCTGCTGCAGCTGCTTCAAGTCCTCATTCAGTTCCTCCTGGGCCTTCTTCCGGTCTTCTGCTAGCTTCTTGGCATCGGCGGATGCTTTCTTAGCTTTGGCAGCGTTCTTCTTGGCGTTGGCTTCTGCCTCTTCCTTCTCACGCCGCTTCTTCTTAGCATCGTCATCTGCCTTGGTCTGCTTGGTGTTCGCTGCATTGGTATAATCCCATCCTCGCTGGGCAATATCGTTGGTTGACATCCATTTACCATTGACTAGCGCACCAGACTTCTTGTTGTTTGCAAGGTCGCGTGCCAAAGCAGAGAAGTATTTACCTAAGCGCCCTAGCTCCGGAATATTCATATTCTGCATCCACGATGGTACCTTGGCATCGAAGTTGACGTGGAAGTTGATGTTGTTCTCGGAATAGTTCTGCATGAACTCCTTGACACGGTTGTAGAGAACGTGTACATCCTCGCCGGCACCCTGGAGTTGTTTCTGCAAAGCGTTTATCCTATCCTTGGTAGAAGTTGCCTTGTTGCCGAAATTCTCAGTTGCATCTGCTCCCTTGTTAACATTGTCGGTTTCCTCGGCATGTATCTTCTTGGCTGCACGTAACTCGTATAGGTAGCCCACCATAGCTTTCCTGGCATCGCTTGTCTTGTCACCCGTAAAACCAAAGGCATTAGCAAGCTTTTCAGATTCGGATATCAAAGAAGCCTCTAACTGATTGTATTGCTTCAGATAGGTCTGATACTCCTTGGAGTGCTCATTCAAGCCAGCCATCTTCTGAGTTAGGTCATCAAACTGCTTGATAACCGAGTCAGATACGATGTTCTGTATGCCGACGGCTATACCGCTGCTAGAGGTTCCATAATCCTTCAACTTACCCAAAAGGGCTTGCTGAGCGCTATCAACACGGTTGTTGTATTCTTCATTAGCCTTGGAGATTGCATTGGCTCTGTTGCGCTCTGTAGCCTCCAGCTTGATTTGCTCGACGAGTTCCTTGGATTTGTCTATCTCCTGCTGCTTAACATCCACAAGGTTGCTCTCGTCTTCCTTGATCTTGTCAATAGCAATCCCATAGTTGCCATAGATGTTCGACAACTCCTTGATGGTGTCCTTGTAAACCTTGGAGCCTTCCTTGGCAATCTTCAGAATGGAGATTAGCGACTCGACCTTGCTTGATGCTTCATTTGCACTCTCGGTAAACTTGGAAGTCTTGGTAGCGGCATCCTCAGCGCTATTGCCGAATAGATTGAACATCGTGACTCCAGCTGCTACTGCACCAAGAACCAGACCGAGAACATTTGAAGAAGAGACCAAATTGAACAGAGCCATGGCATCCTTGGCGGTTGTGATAGACTTCGCTAAAGACAAGAATGCTTTCGCACTCTCCCAAGCTACCTGTGCCTTAGATATTGCTATCATCGCTATCACCGCAGCCTTGTATGCTCCATATGCTGCAACGACGGTCATAAGCACCTTGCCTACCGTCTCCCAATTCTCAACGAGGGTGGAAACGACTCCCAATCCGGTATTGATAACACCCTCCTGGGATTTGCCGAGCTCATTGAACATCTGCTCGATGGCATCCTTAATGTTGCTTATCTGACCGGTAATAGTCTTGGACTGAGCTTCCATCAAGCCACCGAACTTACTACCCTCAGCAGTCATACTCTGCATTGCCTGGATGAAGACATCGCTGGTTACCTTGCCTGCCTTGATTTGCTTCTGTACCTCCTTGATGGCGTTGGTAACGTCAAGACCCATAACCTTGGCTATCTCATCTGCGATAGGAATACCTCGGTTAAGGAACTGGTACAAGTCCATCGTGTCCATCTTACCCTTGGCAATGGTGGTGCCGTAAAGCATCACGAGGTCTTTAAGGTTTAGCCCCATACCTGCCGCCACGTCTCCCAATCCGATAAGCGTCTTGTTGACATCTTCGGCCGCTACGTTGAACGCAAGGAGCTGCTTGGCTCCCTCTGTAACGTCTTCAACCCCGAAAGGTGTGATGGCTGCCGTGCGGATCATCTGCTTCATGAGAGCATCTGCTTTCTCCTCAGACTGCAACATCGTCTTGAATGCCATTTCTGTCTGCTGGAACTGACCGCGGACCTGCATCATCTGATTGACGAACTTGCCAATGCTCCAACCGCCAATGGCAATGTTCATACTGTTCTGTATATTCGAGATTACATCGTCAATAGACTTTCCGTCCTTCTCAACCCTCTCGGCAGTCTGATGAACTGCGTTCTGAATGTCCCGAAAACCGGAAACGACCTTGGCTGTCTCGACTATTGTATCGAATTTAATGCTTGGCATAATGTTCTATTTTTCCTTGAATTTATACTCTGCTATAAAGAATCTCCGGGGAAATACCAAATGTGAGTGTTCGATATGGGAACTTTACGTGCGTGCGCAGGAAGACTTCGGTTAAATCTCGGTCTCTGACTCTATCACCGCCTTCATGACCGCCTCTTTGTTGTTGCCATCGATGACCTCTTCCCCTGCTGCCGGTATATGGGCTTTCTTCCTCTCGTCGTCTGACAGATAGATTGAAGTAATCTTGTCTTTGAGCATGAGAGTCAGGTTGTTATACGATATTCCCCATACCACGTAATCGAAAGTCCATCCGTATCTTTCGCAAGCAGCGTCTATGAGTGTTCCCCATATTGTCTTGCCTCCGAAGATAAAGCTATTCTCCGACTTCTTTGCTGCGTTGACCTTTGCCATACGCTTCGCTTCTTCTTCCATTCCTGTCTCTTTGGCTATTGTCTGGTATGAGTTAGCCTTAAGGATGATGATGAGGAGAGTGGCTATATCCTCGTTGGAGCATTCTTTGAAGATTAACTCCGTCTGCTTGCTTACGCATTTGGAGTCTAGTATTTCGTTCTTTGTATTGAGTGAGTGATATGCAATCAATCTGCAGCATGTCTCCCTTTTGGTGTTTGCAACTCGCAATGCTTCCAAGAATGGATCAGCTTGAAGTAACTCTTTGTCTAGCTCCAAGCTATCTACTAACTGCGACGTTAGGTACATCATGCCCAGTGTTGTAGGGTAGATGTTAACGTGAGCGTGCTCAGTATCAAAGCCTATCGGCATATCTGTGAGCGTATTCGATATAATGATTCCTAACTCTTCCATATCACTCGAATTTAAATTGTTGGCACCCAAGGCAGGACTCGAACCTGCGACTTTCAACCAGCTTTTGAAGACCCTGGATTTTCATGCGACGGACTATTTGGTCTCGCTCTGCCCCTGAGCTACTTGGGTTAGTTGCCGACTGATAACCCTCAATCGGCAGAAGGGATATTAGAATATGCCTATTTCTCTGTGTAGGTCTCCGTGATTTCAGTAGGAGGGGTCTCACCGTCCTGCGGCTTCTTGAAAGTCAAGGCATACTTTCCACCTGTTCCCTTTGCGGCGGTGATAACACGCCAGCGGTAAGCACAATAGACTTCCTCACTCTTTGAGTTGGTAGTCTTAGCCACCACGTCACCCTCTGGGATGAGAGCTGCGTGAGTGTACGTGATAAGAGCGCCGTCCTGGGTTGTATAGGCCTCCTCTGCGCCGATAGTAGTGTTACCCATATAAACGCCAGGAAGCTCGGCGTCTTCCGGCTGGATAGCCAAACGGTAGTTACCCTCTACAATGCCATCGATGGTCTTGAATGGCTGCGACTGGTTCTTCTTGATGAAGAGCTGATATACAGCCTCGTAGGTGGACTTCTTTGTCTTGCGGTCAACAATTCCGCCACCTTCCTCAACCTGGGTCATTGTATCGCCCTTCGTTGGAGTAACAGTAGTAGTGCCATCCTTTGGAGTTGGGAGCTTAGTCCACTCGTTCTTTTTGCTACCTACCTCTTGAACGTAGATAGTGCATTTGCCCCATGATGTTACTGACATAATTTAATCGTTTATGAGTTTATATTCAACTTGATTATTTATTACATGTTCTCCCGTGCTTGTTGCATATACCCTCTGCTCAATAGCGTGGGCTGCATACTCGCTTGTTCTGAACGTTTCCAAGAGATTCCAAGCCAGTTTGCAGATTTCGTCAACTCTGATAGTGTTCTCCTCGAACTGCCCATCTACGTCCTGGTCTTGTATATATATATTTACATTTATAATCGCCGTTTGAAGCTGCGTTCCCTCATTAGCCAAGATGGAGATAACGACATCTTCCTTATGAGAATTATGCGGTCTCATCGTCTTTGACAGCTTGCCATTGACGTTGTTCATAAAACCGCTTTCATTGATGTACCGGTAAACATCAGTCTTAATTGCTCCGTCTGATTTCATATCTTCCACTTGTTTATTTCATTAACTGCTGAGTCTATTGCTGTCTTCACACGCTGCTCTACAATGGATGTGGCCCATATCTTCGTTGATGCGAGGACATCCTTGCTTTCCAAGGCTTCCACCTCTCCTGCGTATTCCATTCCGGCAACGACAACCAAAGCATAAACCCTGGAATATTCCTTTGCAAGGTCATTGATCATCTTCTTGCCCTTTGCAGAGCCGTCTGTGCCACTGAGAACCTGCGAAAAGGCTGATTCCATATATTTACTTCCCTGCTCGTACACGGCGAAGCCTATAGAACTTCTTAGGTTGCCCGTATGGTCTATCCAGCTTTCCTTGGCAGACCTGTTACGGATTCTAACCACAGATTCGTCTCCTAGCTTGCTCAATGCCTTAAGCACATTCTCCTGTATCTTCCTTGCGGCTCTTTGTAGGAAGGCATCAAGAGCGGAAGCGCTGGTTGTCATTCTTATGCCCATATCTTACACTGGAGTTGATAACGATGAAATCCCTTGACCTTGATAATTACCTCCTCAGCCCCTAAAATATCTAGCTTGATAAAATCCCCATAAGAGAACTTTTCAATTCCTACGGGCAAGTTATGCACTTCGTAGGAGTAGTAATCAATAGAACCGTCAGATGTAACTAACTTGTTGGCCTCGCCAGCAGGAACTACATCACAAGTGCAGCAGAACTTCCACTCGGTCTTGCCCTGGTGATAATTTCCATCATCATCTGTATAGCCAGCTACCTTCTGCTGCCGGTATAGCTTTGAGGCATGAAAACTCAATAGACTCATCAGCAATTAATGTAAACTGTCGGCTTCGGAGTAAGTGAAACCTCCTCCTCGCCGATAGAGTTATATAAACGATTGACTTGAACTAATATAGCCTTTCGCTGGTCTTCCGATAGGGAACCGATAGATTTGTCCGCTTCGGAGAAGCTAACGGCTTGTATGAGAGAAAGCAGACAGTCGGCAAGCGTTCCTTTGTATACGTCACTTCTGGCAACGTCACCAGTGAACTCTGATTCGATATCGAGGTCACGCTTTATGCAGGCGTTTTCCACGAAACCATAGGGGATAGGTATGTGCACCTCATCCACCAAAGCTTGTCCGACCGTCTTCATGATTACTCCTCAGCTTTAGCTGCGTTATCCTTGAACTCCTTCTTCTTTGTAGGATGCAGCTCATTGTAGGCATCAATAATCTCCTTATCACTGGCATCACTAGCGAGGGTGGCACCAAGAGCATTAAGGGTTGTGATAGCCTCCGGCTTCTTGTAGGTCACATCAGAGATTGTTACCTTAACATCCTCTGTATCTGCTTTCTCCTTTTCGGTATCAACCGAAACGTCTGGGTCTGCCAGCTTAGTATTAATCTGATAGATTGTGTCAACGTCCTCGATGACAGGCAAGCAGTATGCCTGCACCGCAGTAGTCTCACGCAATGGATCAGTTGTTGAATACTGAGAGATAAGCTTGTAATCAATCTGCTGATAGGTTACACCTGCCACTCTGTTGGTTGCCTCTGCTACCTGACCGTAAACGAGGGCACCAATCATCTGTGAGCAGACACCGATAATCATATTGTTGTTCCAAGGCTTAACACTCTTCTTCGCGCCATCATGCTCTAAGCGGACGGTACGATTGATAATGCGGAATGATACACCGGTCTCGTCCAAGAATGCTTCCTGGAATACGCTGGAAGTAGGAACCGGCAGCTTTGTGTTGGAGTCATAAGTCTGACCCTTATAGTTGGCAACAAGCTCGCGAGCGTCCTGTGCCTTCTTCAATTCGTCAAACTTAGCCTTTCCAATCCAGAAGATCAAGATGGTGTTGCCATCATTCGAAGCTCTCGCGATACATTCCTTCAAGTCTGCAACGGTAATACCAGTATCAACATTGTTGATGCCGAGCTGATTTTTCGGCAAGTACTGATACTTGATACGGAGCAACTCCTTTGGATTATCGTCGTCACGAACAGCTACGTAGCCGTTAGAAAGACCATACAGAAGGGCGTACTCATTACGCTCATCAACACCGACATTACAAGCTACCGGGTCCTGCGCCAACTTACGGCGAATCTCTGCTGTCTGACCGCCCTGTGCTTCCATGAGTCTGAGAGCGAGGATATCTGACTCCTTCAAGAATTTCTTCATACCAACCTTTGGCAGTTTGCCGTTGGCGGTTGAAATCTTGTCACGAGACTTCAAAGGAACCGGAGAATCCACTGCTACGTAGTCAGCAGCTACGTAAGAGGTATCAACTGTATCGGCTTCCCATTTGTTGTCGGTAGAATAAACGCGGCGGAGAATGGATGTATCTTTGTGGAGATACGTCATCTCGTTCTTGCGCTTACCATTAATCTTCTCAATCAATGTCTTCAGGATTGGGAAGAAACTCAAGATATACTTAAGAAATAAAGAACTCTGTTGCATAAATCACCTCCTTAACCGATTGCATCGTGTCCCCACTGAAGAGTAGGAACGGCTGTTTTCAAAGCTGCCTTGATCGTATCGACAGGATAAGGGACAGCCTTATCATTAGCCTCACCTGCCGTCATAACACCTACATGAGGGGTATCTGCAGGAGCAGTTGTCATGCAGACACCTACATACTCGTGATTTTCCGGCAATGAAGCATAAGCCTCACCTGTTACCGGCATAGGCTTGTACTCGCCAGACTTGGTATCACGAATGATAATGTGTCCACACTGGATGAACTCTCCAGAGAAACCTGTCATGTCAAGAATGACACCACCCATGATGCCATTCACGTAATTTCTGATGATTACAGACTCCTTGCCTGAATCATACGTTTCTGTCTTGCTTACGCCATACATAACTTTTAAAATTTAAAGATTACATTGTTTCGGCAAGCTCATCAATCTCATTGTCCTTGATAACCTCAACCTCATCCTTCTTAGGCTTTCTCTGAGCCGCAGGAGCACCAAGTTTTCCGAGACCTTCGTTAGCACGCTCTTGATCGATAGCTGCCAAGTCCTCCACAACACTGTCGTAGAAATCATCGAACTCAGATTCGTTCTCGAACTTCATCTTGTCGAAATTCTTCAAGACAGTCTTTCCGAACGTACCTTTGTCCTTAAGGAGTGCCTTCAGCTTAGAACGGCGGCCATCATTCTCTCGCTCTGATTTCAAACCGAGGATTTCGGTCTGCAAGGCTTTGTTCTGAGTAATGAGTGCCTGCGCCCATGCTGGGACCTGCTCTTCTTTCTCTTTCTTCTGTTTGCGGATTGGTTTCTTGTTGCCGGCAGGGTCATCATCATCGTCATCGACCTCGTCGTCATCCAAGTCTTGACTATCCTTAAAACTCTGGATAGTACGCTGCGCGGTCTTTTGCGCAATCTTAAGATAAGGAAGAACCGCATTAACCTGCTTTTCAATCTCTGCGTTTACATCCTCGTCTGAGGCTTCTTCATCGAGTTCTAAGTTATTGGCAACATCGGCAGCAATACCCTCTAACTCCTCTCTACTGAACCCCAACGCCTTTGATTTGGGTTTCAGAATAACTAAAACTTGCTTCGTTCTTTTTTTCATTCTAACTAAATATTTAATTGAACAATAAAATTCAAGAAATATCCCAGTACGAAGCGATAGCAATAAGTAATGCTGCAAAATTATAAAAAAAGTATTTAATCACCAAATATATTGCAAGGAAATATACTTAATGATTAAATACTTTATGGTTACATATAAATATTAATCTGGATAATTGAGCTTATCCGGTCCAGCTGTGGATAAATATACGGAGAACATATCACATAGCTCTTTTGCTCCTTTTAAGTCGTTGAGCCTATAATTACCACATTCCACTTCCGATGCACCTGGAATTGTCTTTGATAGCGAACAAGCCTTGAAGGCTTCTACTATCATTTCCTTTATGAGCTTTGAAGTCCATGTACCTTTAAGGATAAGATAGAAACCTGTAAGACAACCCATCGGTCCAAAATACAGAACGGAATTGCTAAGAGGGCTATCATTGCGTAGGTAGTCCGCCATCAAATGCTCTATTGTGTGCGCTACAGCAGGTGACATCATATCTTTGTTTGGCTTGCACACGCGAATATCGAATGTGGTAGCAGTCTCCATGCCCCATTTATCTACTCTCGAAACATAAAGACCTGGCTCCAGTTTCGTATGATCAACTTTAAAACTTGGTATCATTCTCTAATAATTTACAAACAACATCAAATGCCTTCTCTGCAAGGCTATCCCAAAATCCGGCATACTGCTCGGTCTGATTTGGCTCCAGAGGATTATCGCTTATAACTCGGATAGAAGTGAAACCTATCCCTTTCTTGTAGCATACCTGTGCAAGGGCGGCAGACTCCATATCGATGGCGCATACGTTATACGAATTAGGAAGGAAATCCTTAATCGCCAATACCTGCTCTCTCGTAGTGACAAACTTATCTCCCGTAGCTATGGTTCCTAATCGGAATCTTTCATCCATATCAATCCACGAGAAATCAGAAGGAAAGACTGCCGGCATACCTTGAACTTGTCCATTGGCATTCGGTTCGCCGCAATATACATCGTGGTAACAGTACGAATTGCCAATCACGACATTACCAGGTTTCAATCCTGCAACAGCAGCACCGGCGCATCCTACCGAGATAACTCTTGTAACTTTGCTGGACGTATTCGACGAAAGAAATTCTGTCAAGCAAGATGCCGCATTAACCTTGCCAATACCAGACTTGATTAAAGCTATGTTTTGAACATTTTTGTAGTCAAGCCAATTCTTTGCAATCCATTCGCTGATAAGATCATATTCCTTATCCATAGCGGTAACTATGACAATCATTGCGCACCTCCTTTCGTTAGCTTAAGCTTCTTACAACGATTGTAAATAGCATTTTCGTCCACTCCAATCTTGGTAGCAATGGCTTTTACCGGGTACTTGCCATACATTCTGCGAATGATGAAATCCTCATCAGCTGTAAACACGTGGCTCTTGCTGATACCCATTTCCTTCATCTTTCGATGGATGGCCCAATAATTACGATTGAGCTGCTTTGCAATCTCCGTTGTCGTCATCACCAAAGCATTAACCTTGATGAACTCAATCTCTTCTGCACTAAAATGTTTTCCTCTGCTCATTATTTAATATTTGGGTTCGTTAAGCCGCCCAAGGCTTTTGATAATCTATATTCACGTTGATACTTTAGAATCTTATCTCTGTTCTTGAGATAGTACTCACGATCATAAGCCTTCGACCGCAGGTGTGTTCTGTTGTAGATGCGGTTGGCTCTGATGCGCTCGGCATTCTTCTTGCGGTAGATAGCCATCCTTACAAGGAGTTCTGCTTTGTGCTCCTGGTAGTATTTCCTGTGGTACTCACGGATTTCCTCTTCTGTCTTTGCCATATCGTCCAAAACTACAAGTGAAACATAAGCTCCAAAACAACCATGAGAACGCAAAATGAAGAGAATATGCTCCAGATTTACGCTCCTCGAATTTAGAGTTGCCAATAATCAAATCACATCTTTGTATGCAGACAACAGGAGTGACATAGAAGCAGAATCCTTGCATTCTGCTTCGTTCTGATAATCCATTCTTAAAATATACTTCCATAACTCATCTGTATTTAACTAATTCTTTCAATCCTTTCGATAAATCTTCCAAGCTTAATACTGTAGAGTTAAAGTACTCTATTGCATTACGTAAAGATCGATACAATTTAGTTTTCTCTTTCAATTCTTTATCCATACGCTACTTAAATCTAATTACAAAAAACTCTGTATCAAGCCATTTGTCGGGGCATAAGCCTTTTTTAGGCTTACCGATGAAGATGTTCTCAATCTCCTTTTCGATCCACGGACGATTTTTTGCGTAACCATGGAAGAATCGGACGTAAGTGTAGGGGATGAACCTGGCGGTTTTCTTTTCAAGCAACTCTTTGAGCTTGGAATTGCTTATAAGCATATCAAACTCCGGGTGCATTGTAACCTTGCGATATTCATCACTTCCTCCGTATTTTGCTTGGATTAAGCGGTTTATCCAATACGATTTGATAGCTCTGTATTCTTCCGTCTTCTCGCCAGCCACAATCATATCGAACCATTGCTTGCTAACGGTGAGGGTCAATACTTTCTTTTCCATAAGCTACTTCTTTTTAGTTAAACTTATCGCCTTGGTGATGCGGTGGTCTTTGAAAGGAATATGAGCAGGAGTGTCAAATGTTTCATCATACACTCCATTGATATGGTCGAACATTCGCTTTAACCAATATGATTCTTTCATACCATCGCACACTGAGCCATCGCCATTATTGTACTCATCAACTATAGACTTGTACTTCATTATCTTCTTTGCTAGTCTAATCTTCATATTCTTTCTCCTTCTTTAAAGTTGCAAGAATCATTATAGTTCCAAAGCAAGGCGTTGTCAATGATGTCATCAGCATAGTTGTAGGAATCAAGTCCCATTGTACCAACTGCCAACCACAACCACTTTCCTCATTGAGGACTTCTGTTAGCTTAGATGCCATATTCTCATCAGGATTGATAGTGATAGCTCTTACTCTGTATTCGCACTTCTTCATAATTCTTCTTTTTTTTTAGTCTTCATACTCTACTTCTTTTTATGACAAGGGCAGCTCTCTGCGTGAATAACACAAACACCATGTTTCGTGTCCACAAGCAAATAGTCGTGCCCTTTCTTGGTGAATACTGTTGTACTGAACTCTTTTGCAGGTTCACTGCTATTAGCCAGTGAGCGAATACCCTCAAATATCAATGCGCCTACAGTTAAACACAAGACGAACCAAACGGCTGACTTGGCTAAGTCTAAAATCATTTTCTTCATACGCTATTTCTTTTTATCGAATTTATTTCCAATAACATAAACTTCAAATAAATTAACAAATGGCTCGTAATTGTCAACTTTATCTAAACTCTTAAAGGCAAACGTTCCTTCTTCTTCAATATAAACTACCTCATAGAGATTATCTATACACAATAGGTCATAGCTGTCATGAACTATATCACCTTCCCAGATTTCATTACCCTTTTCGTCCTTCATTCCTGTGAACTGACAGATGGTAGAGGGGTCAATGTCTGGACTTTCCTTTTCTCCAATCATTATACCATAAGGCTTTCCATTTATGCAGATAGGAGTACCTTCTATCCATCCTTTACCATCAAGACGTTTTGCCTTGAACTTTATTTGTCTCATAACTATTTAATTCTAAATCCAACAAAGCTATGAAGCCATGC
>ENA-OUQP01001333-OUQP01001333.1-human-gut-metagenome-genome-assembly--contig:-NODE-1333-length-17112-cov-5.922495_pt1 | contig 17112 bp, 14 predicted proteins | sample MGYA00237951_ERZ548836 | MGnify/ENA primary metagenome ERZ548836 (study PRJEB26490, sample SAMN05194702) | human gut metagenome | biome: terrestrial biome; feature: human-associated habitat; material...
TCTTGGGATTTGCCTTCAGCTGTGCTACCAGCGGTGCAAACATATCAGCCATTGTGATTACCTCCGAATTTACTTTCCAAAATTCACACCCCGCGTCTGTTGGACACAAGGATGCCTTTCTTCTTTATTCTAGCACACCCGGCAAAAAGTTCAAGACAAAATTGGCTTTCTGTGCTATTATTTTAGGAGAAAACCATTTTTTATTTGTGAATAAATTATCATTCAGCTGCAAGGAGATCAAACTGCTATGGATTGGGATACATTAAAGGCCGAGTGCCTTGCCTGCCGCAGATGTGAGCTGTGCACTGACCGCACCCATGTGGTGTTCGGGCAGGGTGTCCAGACTGCTGAGGTGCTGTTCGTGGGCGAAGGCCCGGGCCAGAGCGAGGACGAGCAGGGCCTGCCCTTTGTGGGCCGCAGCGGCCAGCTGCTGGACAAATACCTGTTTGCCATCGATCTGGACCGGAGCAAAAACTGCTACATTGCCAACATCGTCAAGTGCCGCCCGCCCCAGAACCGCGACCCGCTGCCCACCGAGAGCGAGGCCTGTATGCCCTGGCTCCGGGAGCAGTTCAAACTGCTGCAGCCAAAGATCGTGGTCTGCCTGGGCCGCATCGCCTCTCAGCGGATGATCCGCACCGATTTCTCCGTGACCAAGGAGCACGGCACCTTTGTGCAAAAGAACGGCGTGTGGTTCATGGGCACCTTCCACCCCGCTGCCCTGCTCCGGCAGGCGCAGAACAAACCCGCCGCCTTTGCGGATTTTGTGGCTCTGCGGGAGAAGATCCACGAGGTGTGCGGGCACACATATTAACAAGCTCACCCTCTCCGTCATTGCTGTCGCAATGCCACCTCTCCCGAAGGGAGAGGCCTTGGCAGAAAGATGAAGCTCACAAAAACTGCCAAGGACTCCCACTTTGGGGGAGCTGGCGAGCGGAGCGAGACTGAGAGGGCAAGGCCGTTTCCAAGTATCATCTTCCTTCATTTTTGCATACCCTAAAGCAAAAGTGAGGTGTTCTGATATGAAAACGATCCAAAGCCGTTCCCCCGATTTCTTTCTGGGGGCCACCACACCGGCGGGCTTCAAGGGTTATTTTGAGCCGCTGCGCCGGGAGCCCGGGATGCAGATGCTTCTCATCAAAAGCGGGCCGGGATGCGGCAAATCCACCCTGATGAAGCATCTGGCCCAGGCCGCCGAGCAGCAGGGCCAGCGCATCGAAAAGATCCACTGTGCCAGCGACCCGGACAGTCTGGACGGGGTCATCTTCCTCGACCAGAAACGCGCCATCATCGATGCCACCGCGCCCCATGTGGTGGAGCCGGACGCACCCGGGGCTGATGAGCTGGTGGTGAGCCTGTACCACACCATCGATGCCGGAAAGCTGGCTCCCCACCGGGACGAGGTCAAGGCCCTGTTTGCCCGGAATGCCGCTCTGCGGGGCCGGGCGGCCCGGTATATCGCATCGGCGGGCAGCCTGATGCTGGACAGCCGCCGGGCCGAGGCCTGCAGCGCCAACTTTGAAAAGGTGCGCCGCTACGTCAAGCGGCTCTGCACCCGGCTGCTTCCCCGCACCGAGGGCACCGCCAGTGAGGAGCTGCGGCTGCTTTCAGCCATCACCCCCAAGGGGATGGTATTCTACCGGGGCACGGTGGAAGCGCTGGCCGACCGGTACGTTGTATTCCGGGATGATTACGGGGCGATTTCCCGCCTGCTGCTGGAGCTTATCCGGGCCGAAGCACTGGCCCGGGGCTACCATATCATCACCTGCCCCTGCGCCATGCACCCTGAAGATCAGATCGACCACATCTTCATTCCGGCCCTGCGGCTGGCTTTTTTGACCGACAACCTCTGGCATCCCATCCAGCTGCCCGGCGTGCAGGCCGTGCGCTGCACCCGCTTTGTGGACCGGGAGAATCTGTCCGGCTTCCGCGCCCGCCTGCGCTTCAACGACCGTGCAGCCTCCGAGCTCATCGACCAGGCTGTCGCCCTGATGGCTCAGGCCAAGAACTGCCATGATGAGCTGGAGACTTATTACCGGGCCGCCGTGGATTTTGACCAGGTGAATGCTGTTGCAGCAAATTGTCAAAAGATCCTGGGTCTCGGGTAGGCCCTGCTCTGTACAACCTGACCGAAGCGCAGAATTTCAAGAGAAAGGAAGTGAACCCCATGCCAACCATCCGTCTCTCTGTCCGGGAGCTGGTGGAGTTCCTGCTCCGCACCGGCAGTATCGACAGCCGCTTTACCGGCTTTGACCGGGCCAACGAGGGCGCACGCATCCACCGCAGGCTCCAGAAGGCGGCGGGTGAAGGCTACGCCGCCGAGGTGTTCCTCACGGCAGAGCGGACGATGGAGGGAATCGGGTTCACCATCGAGGGCCGGGCCGACGGCATCTTTACTGACGAGGACGGCACAGTGGTCATCGACGAGATCAAGACCACCGCCGCGCCCACCGATGCCATCACGGAGAACATGAACCCCTGCCACTGGGCGCAGGGCATGGTCTACGGGGCCATCTGCGCCGAGCAGCGGGAGCTGGAAACACTGGATGTCCGGCTGACCTATTACCAGATCGACACCGATGAGATCATCCGCTATACCCGGCACTTCTCCGCCGCTGAGCTGGATGCGTTTCTCAACGACCTGCTGCGGCAGTATCTTCCCTGGGCACGGCGGCAGCTGGACTGGGTGGAAGCCCGAGACCGAAGCCTTGGGGCCCTGCAATTTCCGTTTCCAGCTTACCGTCCCGGGCAGCGCGCCCTTGCCGGGGAGGTCTATCGCGCCTGTGCTGCGGTCAAGGCAGAGCAGAAGGGCGGTACCCGGCTGTTCTGCCAGGCCCCCACCGGCATCGGCAAAACGATGAGCGCCCTCTTCCCTGCCCTGAAAGCCATGGGCGAGGGCAAGGGGGAAAAGATCTTCTACCTGACCGCCCGCAACACGACACAGGCCGCTGCTGAGGATGCACTGGCCCGTCTGCGGGCGGCAGACCCGGCGCTTTCCCTGCGCAGCGTGACCCTGACCGCCAAGGAGAAGGCCTGCCTGTGCAAGGATGCTGAGGGCCGTCCCGCCTGCCTGCCGGAAGCCTGCCCCTACGCCAACGGCTACTACGAGCGGCTGAAGGATGCGCTGGCCGACCTGCTGGACAGCGCCGTCCCCTATGACCGGGCCGCCCTGACCGAGACTGCCCGGCGGCACAGGGTCTGCCCCTTTGAACTGGGGCTGGACCTGAGCGAGTGGTGTGACGTGGTCATCGGAGACTACAACTATCTGTTCGACCCCACCGTGCACCTGCGGCGCTTTTTCGATGCGGCGGGCGACTACATTTTTCTCATCGACGAGGCTCATAACCTGCCGGACCGGGCCAGAGCCATGTACTCGGCGCGGTTCTGCAAGAGCAGCCTGACCGATGCCAGACGGGCCATCGGCAAAGGAAAAAGCGCACTGAAAACTGCGTTGACAAAGGCAGACAAAGGCTTTCTGGAAGCGCGCCGGACGGTAACGAAGCTGGCCCCCCGCCGGGGTCCATCGCCCACCGAATCGCCGACGGAGGATCCCACCCAACAGACCAGCCTTCTGGACACCGAACCGGCAGAAGCCGTCTTCTCGCTGCCGGAGCCTTTGCTGGCGCGGGATGGCACAGTCTTTTTGCAAGAGCTGCCGAAGGAGCTGCTTCGACTGCTGTTTAGCCTGCAGCCTCCCCTGCAGGACTGGCTGGAGGCCAACCCGGAGGCTGATGCCCACGCCCAGCTGCTGGAGCTCTACTTTGCGGTGCAGGATATCACCCGGGCAGCAGAGCGGTATGACGCGCATTTTGTCACCCAGCTGACAGCCCGGGGCAGCGAGCTGGAATGGGAGCTGCTCTGCCTTGACCCTGCCCCCTTTGTGGATGCCAGCCTTGCCGCCGGGCGGGCTGCGGCACTGTTCAGCGCAACGCTCACCCCGCCGGGCTACTACCGCTCCGTGCTGGGCTGTCCCGATGCCCGGGCTGTGGCACTGGAAAGCCCATTTCCGCCCGAACATCTGGGGCTCTACTGCCTGCCCGGCATCTCCACCCGCTACCGGGATCGGGAGGCCAGTGTGCAGGCCGTCTCAGATGCGCTAGCCGCACTGGCCCGGGCCAAGGTGGGCAACTATCTGGCCTTTTTCCCCAGCTATGCCTATCTGCGGCAGGTATATGAGGACTTCACCGCCCGTTACCCGGACATCGGGACGCTGGCCCAGGAGAGTGGACTGGACGACGCGGCCCGGGCGGCCTTTCTGGAACAGTTCGGCCCAAGCCCAGCAAAAACACTGCTGGGCTTCGGGGTCATGGGTGGCATCTTCGGCGAGGGCGTGGATCTGGTAGGCGACCGGCTCATCGGGTGTGCCATCGTGGGGGTGGGCCTGCCTCAGGTGAACCCCCGGCAGGAGATCCTGCGCCGCTACTATGACGAAGCAGGCGGCACCGGTTTCGACTACGCCTACCGTTTTCCGGGCATGAACAAGGTGCTGCAGGCGGCGGGCCGGGTCATCCGCACGCAGGAAGACAGGGGCGTGGTGCTTCTGCTGGATGACCGCTTTGCCCGCGCCGAATACACCCGCCTGTTCCCCCGCCACTGGCACCAGCTCCAATACCTGCGCAGCACCACAGAGCTGGAGCAGCAGCTTGCCGCCTTCTGGGCGCTGAACCAATAGAAAAAGCCTGTCAGCGCAAAAACCGACAGGCTTTTTCTCATGCTCCGGACATTTTCCGGCTCTTACTTCTTTCTGGGCAGGGATCTGCGCAGTTCATCCCAGGCAGTCATCTCCACCAATGTGGTGGCGCGCAGGGCGGCAAACGCTTCATCCAGATACTGCATCTCGCTCACCGCACGCATGGCGTGATCCGAAATGCACCACTTCCCAACGACCGTCTGCGCCATCCAGTAGACCATCCGCTCGGTCTTTTTCCGCTGTTTGGTGCCCTCGCGGTAGCGGTCGGTGTTCTCCGCATCGTTCACGGGTACACCTGCCGCTTTCAGCATCTCACAGCACTCCCAGGCGGCATCCACGATCATCCTGCGCTGTTCCACTGTGGTGCGGGAAAGTTCCCCATCCACCGCATAGCAGGCATAGGCGCAGGGCAGGATAAAGGCGATGTGGCTCTTGAGCCACTCATCCATATCACTGTAATAGGTCAGCTTGTAGTGGGTGCCTTCAAAAGCAGCCTGCAGCCGCAGGCGGAACGCGCCGGACAGGGGTGCGGTTGCGCCGCCGACGGTCATTCCCATCCCCATGTGCACACTGACCAGCCGGTCATGCTCCCGGCGGCCCGCATTGTTCTGGAAGCCAAAGGCGATCTTATCCACCGGGCGCTGCATGGCCTGCAGCATCTCCTGCGCATAGGGCTCATTGCCCACAAAGATGAAGTACTGGCTCCGGTTTGCCTTGAGGATGGGCAACACATCGGCCAGCTGCCCGGCCTGCACCGTGACAAACACAAGGTCATACACATCCTCGGGGGCCAGCACATCTGTTGTCTGCATCCGATCCACCGTTGTTTTCCGCTGGAGCATGTGGCGGATGGTCAGGCCCTTCTGGTCAATGACCTCCTTCCACTCGCCCCGGGCCAGCAGGGTGACCACATTTTTCTTGTTCTGTGCCAGACTGTGGGCCAGCTGACAGCCCTGAACGCCTGCGCCGTACACCAAGATCCTCATAACGAGATACCTCCTGTTTTGCATGATCAGCCCGGCCAGAAACACCGGGCTGTTACTTTTTCAGGAACGAGAAGAAGCCCTTTTTCTCATAGGGTCGGGTCTGCACGCCGGTCACGGTGTAGCCCGTTTCGGCAATGGCAGCCTTCAGCGCCTCCACATCCACCGGCTGCTCCGAGACGATGACCGTTTCGCCCTTGGTGTGGGAAGAAGTCACCTTGTTCACCCGGGCGGTCTTGCGCACCACATCATTGATGTGGCTCTCGCACATACCGCACATCATACCATCGACCCTCAGGATCGTTTCTACCATTGTTGTTCCCTCCATACTGTATCTGCGGGCACCCCTGTCAAACTGCACAAGTCCAGCCCGCTGTTTTCGTCATTTTGTTAGCTTTGGCTAACTCATTGTGGAAACAAAAAGGCTCCTGCCCCGCACAGCACTGCTCTGCGGAACTTTGCCGATCTGTTTTCAGTTTTATCATACCATACCGGTGGGCAAATTTCAAGCTGCCCGCAAAACCGGCCGGGGGACTTTATCAAAGGGTCAGTTCATGGAAAACAGCGCTGCTTTCCAGCTCTTTCCATTGCATCGTGTTTCCTTCCAGGGTCATGTAGCTGTGGGGGCTGTCCTCTTTGGGGATGCTCACAGAACCCGGGTTCAGGTAAAGATTTCCCTGCCCGAACTCTGTCCAGGCCGGAACATGGGTATGCCCGTGCAGCAGCACATCTCCCGGGGCCAGCGGCGGCAGATTTTTCACATGATAGATATGCCCGTGGGTCGCATAAATGAGCCGCTGCCCCACCGGAAGCACCGCATAATCGGCCAGCACGGGGAATTCCAGCACCATCTGGTCCACCTCGGCATCACAGTTGCCCCGCACGCAGAGCAGCTTCTCCTTTTTCCCGTTCAGCAGGGGGATGACCTCCTTGGGGGCGTATTCCCGGGGCAGGTCGTTGCGGGGGCCGTGGTAGAGCAGGTCGCCCAGCAGGAACAGCCGGTCGGCTTCCTCCCGCTCAAAGGCCTCCAGCATTTTGCGGCAGTAGTAAGCCGACCCGTGCAGGTCCGACGCGATCATCCATTTCATGGCAGCTCCTCCTTTTATGCGTTCTGTTCTTATTTTACCGCCGCCGCGCCCCTTGTCAAGGGCAAGGGCCCGCTGTAAAAAGTCATACTTTTATTTTAAAAAGTCCTTGACAAGTATCCCTGTGATGTGGTATCTTTGAAACAATAAAATATCGTGTGGATTTTTACAGCATTCTGCAACTTTTCGCCACACAATGGCACAAAAGCCATTGTGTGGCTTTTGCTTTGCCTTCAAATCCAAATCTGACCCTCAGGAGCAATGAAAATGAACGATACTTTTATGAAAACCAGACCGGTGTTCCCGCTGCTGCTCTCCATGGCCCTGCCCAACGTCATCTCGATGCTGGTGAACAGCCTGTACAACATCGTGGACAGCCTCTTTGTGGCCCAGATCAGCGAGCAGGCCATGACGGCGCTTTCGCTGGTGTTTCCCATCCAGAACTTTGTCAATGCAGTGGCCATCGGCTTTGGCATCGGCATCAACGCCCAGATCGCGCTCTACCTCGGCGCAGGCGACCACGAAAACGCCAACCGGGCCGCCACCCACGGCATGATGTTTTCCCTGCTGCACGGTGTGCTGGGCATGGTCCTCTGCATTGCCATTATGCCCGGCTTCCTGCGCCGCTTCACTACCGATCCCGCTCTGGTGGACATGGGCGTGACCTACTCCACCATCGTGTTCCTTTTCTCGCTGGTCAACATGGCAGACCTCGCCTTTGAGAAGATCTTCCAGTCCGTGGGCCGGATGAACGTTGCCATGGTGGCACTGATCACCGGCTGCGTGACCAACATCGCCCTCGACCCTGTCCTCATCTTCGGCCTTGGGCCGGTGCCCGCCCTGGGCATTGCCGGTGCGGCCCTTGCCACCGGCATCGGGCAGGCCGTTTCCCTTGTGGTCTATCTCTATGTCTACTGCACCACCGAAGTCGCCGTCCGCTTCTCCCGCCGCTGCCTGCGGTTCGATGCCGCCCTTGACGGCAAGCTCTATGCCATCGGTGTACCGGCCATCCTGAATCTGGCCCTGCCCAGCCTGCTGGTCACCTTCCTGAACGGCCTGCTGGCGGTCTACTCCCAGAGCTATGTGACGGTGCTGGGCATCTACTACAAACTCCAGACCTTCCTTTACCTGCCGGCCAACGGCATCGTGCAGGGGATGCGCCCGCTGGTGGGCTACAACTACGGTGCCCGGGAGCATGGCCGTGTGTCCAGGCTCTACAACCTGACACTGGGCCTGAGCGCCGGGATCATGGCCATTGGCACCCTGCTCTGCCTGACCATTGCAGGCCCGCTGATGGGTCTGTTCACCTCTAACCCCGAGACCATCGCCATCGGCCAGACCGCCCTGCGGGTCATCTGCTTGGGGTTCATCGTCTCGGCAGTGTCTACCACCTCCTCCGGTGCGCTGGAGGGTCTGGGCAAGGGCGTGCCCTCGCTGGTCATCTCCCTCTGCCGCTATATCATCTTCATCATGCCCATTGCGTGGGTGCTGTGCGGCCGCATGGGCCCTACCGGTGTCTGGCACGCCTTCTGGATCACAGAGGCCCTCTCTGCCGTGATCGCCTACGCGGTATATCACAAGGCAGTCCATCAGAAATAACCCTCTCTAACAAAAATTCCCGCTCGATGGAGCGGGAATTTTTGTTATCATCTCTTCTTTTATAGAAGGCTGCTCTCAGATCAGGCCCAGAGTTTTGAGTTCCCTTGCCACGCCGTCCTCCGTCACAGCCGGGCAGATGCGGTCGCAGAGCTTTTTCAGGTTGTCAGAGCCGTTGGCCATGCAGACGCTGATGCCTACCACATCGGTCATCTGCAGGTCATTGTCGCTGTCGCCAAAGCCGATGGTATCGGCCAGCGAACACCCCAGCTCATCGCAGATGGCCTTGATGCCGGTGCCCTTGTTGAACTTGCGGTTGATGAGCTCCCCGTTGACGATGGCCGACGGGTTATCCCCCAGCCTGGACTCGCAGAAGATGAACTGATCCTCATACCGCTGCTTCGCCTCGGCAAGGCAGGCCTCGTTGGGGGCGATGAACACCACCTTGTAAACCGGCTCCCCGTGGTATTCCTCAATGGGCCGGATGGTCAAGCCATACTCCATCGTTTTGCGCCAGCGCTCGGCCTCGCTGTTCAGCTGCCCCGGCTTGCGGGGGAACAAATGGGCGAACCGCTCGATCATCCTGATGCCGCCGTAAGTATCATCCCGGGCTTCCAGTGTACACTCGGCACCGGCACGCCCCAGCACCTCCCGCAGGCCCTCGACCTGCGCAGGCTCCATGGGAAGATCCACGAGAATTTTCCCATCACAGCCTACATAGCCGCCTGCAGAGCAGACAAAGCCATCGAAACCGTAGGCAAGCAGCGGCTTCGTCATGCGCAGGTTGCGGCCGGTGCACAGAAAAACCTTGTGGCCGTTGGCCCGGGCCTGCCGGATGGCCTCCACGGCACTGGCCGGAACGGTCATCTCACCGGGCGGCAGCAAAGTACCGTCAATATCCAGAAAAATCAGTTTTTGCTTCATAGTTTCCTCACTCTTTCACTGCCAGTTCATGGTAAAGCCGCGAATCAGCAGACCCACGGCCAGAATCGCCAGCAGTACCAGCAGAACGGTGCGGTTGGCCTGTTTCTGCTTCTGCCTGGCCCGGGCACGGCTGTTCCGGCTGCCGCCCTGCTTCCGGTTCTGGGATCTGCCGCCGGAGCTGCGGCCGCTCGTGTTCTGCTTTGTGCTGCTGCGGCGGGAAGCGCTGCCGGAAGTCCCCTCTTTTTTCCTGCCCGCAGTGCTCTGGCCGGACTTTGCCGCGCGAGGGGCTTTCTCTTCCGGGGCCGCCGACGCAATGGGCTTTTTGGCCCCGCAGCGGCCCAGATAATCCTCAGCCAGCCGGTAATACTGGCCCAGCTCACTGGTGCGCAGGGGCGCGCCTGCATAGCCCTCTTCCAGTGCTTCCACGGCCTCGTTGAAGAGGATCGCCGCCTGCGCAGCCGCCGTGCGGTCGGAGGCATGGGCCGCTTCATTGCGGGCAGTGCGCACCGCGTTGCAGGCCCGGCGGGCAGCAGCGGGGTGCTCCGTATTGCCCAGCAGATCCAGCTGGTGCGCAGCATCCTTTTCAGGGTCCAGCAGCACCCGCATACACAGGGTGGTATCCAGCTGCTGCCAGCTGTTTCGGCCCGCCAGATCGGGCAGACGGTCATAATATTCGGGGCTCTCCTGCTGGCGGGTACGGATGTGATCCAGCAGGGCTCCCAGGCTGTGCTCCCCGGGTTTGTTCTCCCAGTGCCAGCGCAGTAGCTTGCGACTGATCTCATCGCAGGTAGTTTTGATCTCAAAAGCGGTTTGCAGTGCTTCGTCAGGCATAACGTTTCTCCTTCGTACAACCAAAAAACGGAGGAAGCGCAGCCTCCTCCGTCATTCATTTACATCATAAACTGATAATAGACGAAGCCCCACAGCGCAATGCCTGCGCAGACGATGGCGGTGATGGGCGGGACCCAGCGGACGAGGGTCTCGGCAATGCCGTCACGGCTCTCTTCCGCATCGTCCTCCTCATCGTACTGCTCCACCTCGGGTTCCGGCTGACGGGCCGGGGCGGCACGGCGGGCAGCAGCAGGCATCACACGGGTGCCCTCGTCATCCACAGCCACTGCACCGCTGCCGGGGAACGCCGCGCGGGTGGCGGCATCCAGCACCCGGGTAGGCTCTGCTTCCGGAGCAGGGGTGTGTTCCACCGGTGGTGCAAAGCTGGTCGGTGCGCCGACAGGCTCTGCCGGGCGGGCCGTCTGGACGACCCGGGTGGGTTCTGCCTGCACCGGCGCGCCGGCCACGATGCGGGTCGGCTCTTCCTGCGGGGCGGAACTCACCACGCGTGTGGCCTCCGCCGCCGGGGCCTGCTCTGCAGGGGCGGCCTTCTGGCCGGGCTGCAGCAGGGTGTTCAGGGCGTTCTGCAGCAGGATGCGGTCACAGCCGCACTCGGTGCAGTAGACCGTGTCCTCTTCCTTCGGGTGGAAGGAACCGCAGGCACAGTACCAGCCGTTCTCGAACACCTGCGGCATATACTTGAGGCCGCTGCGGTTCATCCGGCTTTCCAGTGCCTTTTCCAGCTCCGGACTCAGGCGGCGCGGGGCCGGCAGGCGGACGCGCTTGATGGCATCCAGATGCACGACCTTTTTGCCGCTGTATACGTTCTTCAGGACCACATCCACGCTGGTGATAGCCTTCTGGGTCACGAACACTGCATCGTCCATGCCAAAGCTCTCACCGGGCTTGACCTCGATCTCGCGGTATTCAAAGGCATCCTCACACAGGATGATACCATCTACACCCTTGCACTTGAAGTGGATCTCCAGTGCAGTCAGGGTGACCTTGGAGATGTTCTTGAAGGTCAGGCAGACTGCGTTCTCGCCGCTGAGTTCGCCCTTGAGCAGTTCCACACAGACGAACTGCACCGGGCTGCCCGGGGTATAATAGTTGGCCCGGGTGCGTGCGACCGGGTTAAAATTTTCCTCCACGACACTCGCTCCCTTCGATCATTCGTTATCCTGCGGGGCATCCTGCGCCGGGTCGGGCATTTCCTCGCCCAGCACGGCCTGCTCCGCCTGTTCAGCGGGCTCTGCGCTCTCGGCAGGCTCTGCGGTCTCCACCGGGGCTACCGGTGCGGCGGGTTCCTGTGCAGGCTCGTCACCGTCACGCGGGGGCAGCTTGCCGCCGGCCATCACAGTGTTGAACTCCTGCTCGTTCAGCTTTTCGCGTTCCATCAGAGCCTGTGCCAGCGCATGGAGCTGGTCGATGTGCTCCGTCAGGGTGCGGCGGCAGGTCTCGTAAGCCTCATCGATGATATCCCGCATCTCGCCGTCGATCTCGGCAGCGGTGCTCTCGCTGTAGCCCTTGCCCTGGGTGAAATCACGGCCCAGGAAGGTCTCCTCCTGCGAGGTGCCGTAGACCACAGGGCCCAGGCGCTCGGAGAAGCCGTACTTGGTGATCATCTGGCGGGCAATGTTGGTTGCCTGCTGCAGGTCGTTGGAGGCACCGGTGGAGATATCCTCCAGGATCAGCTGCTCGGCCACACGGCCGCCCAGGCTGGAAACGATATCCTCGAACATCTCGCCCTTTGTCACGTAGCTGCGATCCTTTTCAGGCAGATACATGGTGTAGCCGCCAGCCTGGCCGCGGGGAATGATGGTGATCTCGTGCACGCGGGGGTGGTGCTTGCAATAGAAGCCTGCCACGGCGTGGCCCGCCTCATGGTAGGCAGTCAGCTTCTTTTCCTCGGCAGTCACAACGCGGCTCTTCTTCTCAGGGCCTGCCATGACCTTCATGGAAGCTTCCTCGATGTCCTCCATGGTGATGGCCTTGCGGCTGCGGCGGGCCGCCAGCAGAGCGGCCTCATTGACCAGGTTCTCCAGGTCGGCACCCGCAAAACCTGCGGTGCGCTGTGCGATGACCCTGAGGGAGACATCGGGAGCCAGAGGCTTATTCTTGGTGTGGACCTTGAGGATCTCCTCGCGGCCCTTGACATCGGGCAGGCCCACATAGACCTGACGGTCAAAGCGGCCCGGACGGAGCAGTGCCTTATCCAGAATGTCGGCACGGTTGGTGGCTGCCATCACGATGACGCCATCGTTGGCCTCAAAGCCGTCCATCTCGACCAGCAGCTGGTTCAGGGTCTGCTCCCGCTCGTCGTGGCCGCCGCCCAGACCTGCGCCGCGCTGACGGCCCACGGCATCGATCTCATCGATGAAGATGATGCAGGGCATGGTCTTTTTGGCCTTATCAAACAGGTCACGCACACGGGATGCGCCGACACCGACATACATTTCCACGAAGTCGGAGCCGGAAATGGAGTAGAAGGGCACCCCTGCCTCACCGGCGCAGGCACGAGCCAGCAGGGTCTTACCGGTACCCGGAGGGCCCACCAGCAAAACGCCGTGGGGGATGCGGGCACCCAGCGTGTTGAACTTGTCGGGGCTCTTGAGGAACTCCACGACCTCCTTCAGCTCTTCCTTTTCCTCGTCCTCACCGGCAACGTCGGCAAAGGTCGCGGTCTTTTTGTTCTCGTGCTCGTCCTTCACCTTGGCCTTGCCCACGTTCATAATACCGCCGCCGCCAGCGCCGCCGCGCATCATGGAGAAGAGCAGGAAGCCGGTGCAGCCCAGCATTCCCAGATAGAACAGGATCTCCATCCAGGGGATGGACTCCTTCAGGGTGGTGTAATCGTACTCCATGGGCGCGGTCGGGTTGGCTGCGTCGTAGGAATCGATATACTGCTGGACGTTCTCGATGAACACATAGGCGTAGGGCAGCTTGTAGCGCACCGTCACCGTGCCGTCATCGTTTCTGGTCGCCCCCACGGAAGAGGTGGAGGAGGAGAACATGTTGCTCAGCAGACCGCCGGAGGCCTGTGTGGCAGCGGTGGCACCTGTGGTTTCGGGCAGCTCCTGCTTGCCCTCCTTCAGCGTTAGGGTGATGATGCTGGTGTTGCGGTCCAGCGTAAAGGCTGTGACCTGATTGTTCTCAAAGTAGTGCACCACAGTCGAGTAGCTCATGGTGGAGCCGCCGGTACTGCTGTCGCTGGTGCCCAGCACCGACCAGATCATCAGAACACCGGCCAGTGCCAGCGCCAGGATCAGGGGATTAAAGCGAGGTCGTTTCGGTTGCAAAAGGGATCAACTCCAGTTCTAATTCGTTTTTGTTATGCGTAGATTTCCGGTTTCAGCACACCCACATAGGGCAGGTTGCGGTATTTCTCATCGTAGTCCAGACCATAGCCCACCACAAACTCGTCCGGCACCTGGAAGCCCTCGTAATCGGGCTGGATGTCGGCCTTGCGGCGGCTGGGCTTGTCGAGAATGGTGCAGATCTTCACGGAATTCGGGTTGCGCATCTTGAGCATGGGCACCAGCTTGGAAAGGGTGACACCGGTATCCAGAATGTCCTCCACGATCAGCACGTCCTTGCCGGACAGGTCGCCGTCCAGATCCTTGATGATCTTGACCAGACCGCTGGTGGTGGTATTGCTGCCGCCGTAGCTGGACACGACCATAAAATCAATGTTGCAGGGGATGGTCACAGCCCGCATCAGGTCGGCCATAAAGACCACCGAACCCTTGAGGATGGAGACGAGGACAAGGTTTCTGCCCTCGTAATCCCTGCTGATCTGTGCACCCAGTTCGGCAACCTTGGCTTTCAGTGCTTCCTCACTGACCAGGATGTTCTTGATATCGTCATTCATGCTCATGGGTTGTTCCTCCATTTTCCAATTCCAACTGCAAAACCTGTTCTGTCTCCTCGTCCGGGGCCAGCCCCTCGGCAAAGCCCTCCCCACAGACCCACAGGATCTCGCTGCCCGCCGCCAGCAGCGGCAGGCCCTCTCGTATTCCGGCAGGAATGCCTGCCTCATTCATCCATTTGCGCAGGGGCTTGCTCAGCCCCCGCCCCGCAGGCCGGAACCGGTCTCCCGGTTGACGGGTGCGCAGCGTAAGGGCAGAATATAACAAGGTTATTCTAGCATAATCCGCCCGATTTTTTAAGTCTTTTTTATGAACACCCTGTGTTTTTTCTCGAAAACCGCTTACAAAAAGCCGTGTTTTCAGGGTTTGGCCCCCGGGCAAGGCAAATTCTGCCCCATCGGCAGGGGCAAACGGCAGCGAAAACGCAGGGGCCACAGCCGCTTCCGGCCGACTCTTTTCCTGCCAGAACATCCCGCTGCCTGCGCAGAAGCGGACCGTATCGGTCAATTGCACCGCCCCGCTCCCCTGCTCCACCAGCTCTGCCAGCAGGCGGATGTACTTTTCCTCGGCATCCCGCACCGGGGCAACAAGGCTGTGGAGCGCCGCTTCCAGAATGAGCGGGTCCGCGCCCTGCAGCGGCTCCAGCCGCCACGCAGCCTTGGCTTTCGGGGCCTTGCGGGCAGTCTGGGCTGCATCCAGACGCGCGATGGAAAGCAGCTGTTCTGCCTGCCTGGCAAAGTAGGCATCCGCGCGGGCCGCCTTTTCACAGAAGCGGGCCAGATTTTCCTCTGCCGCAGCGTTGACGCTGCGCAGGGCCGGAACGGCCCCATGGCGCAGGCGGTTGCGAGCATAAGCATCGGACTCGTTCGTCTCGTCCGTCACCCAGCCCTGCTCAAAGGCGGCGCAGAGCGCTTCGGTCTCGGCCCGGGTCAGGCCCAACAGCGGGCGGCTGTAACCGGGCCGCCTGGGCCGGATGCCCCCTGCCCCGTGCAGCCCGGTGCCCCGGGCCAGCCGGAACAGCAGGGTCTCGGCCTGGTCAGTAGCAGTATGGGCCGTTGCAATGCAGTCTATCCCGCCTGCCAGCAGTTGGGCGAAGCAGGCATAGCGGAGTTTGCGGGCCCAGTCCTCCCCGGCATGGGGCGGCACAGCCATTCCCACATCTGCCGGGCGGAAGACTGTCAGCGGCACCCCCAGCCGGGCACATTCGGCCCGGACAAAGGCTTCGTCCCGGTCTGCAGTCTCGCCCCGCAGGCCGTGGTTGACGTGGCAGGCAGAAAGGGTATACTCAAAAGCTTCCCGCAGTTCCAGCAGCGCCCGCAGCAGCGCCATGCTGTCGGCTCCGCCCGAAACGGCAGCGCACAGGTGCAGAGCCCGGCCCGGCTCCGCAGGCGCAAACAGCTGCTCCTGCCGGGCAAAGCGTTCTACTTTTGCGATCAATTTTGATGTTTCGTCGTTCATCAGCGTTTGAAGTCCACATCCATAAAGCGGGTGTGTGCGCCATCCCAGCCCAGCGGCACCGTGCTGGTCTCGCCGTGGCGGTTCTTTGCCACGATGCACTCCGCGGTATCCGCATCCACCTCTGCCCCATCGGGGTTCTGGCTGGCGTAGTAGGAATCACGGTAAAGGAAAAGGACGCAGTCAGCATCCTGCTCGATGGAACCGGAGTCACGCAGGTCCGACAGCTGGGGCCGGTGAGAAGAGTTGTTGCCCTGCTTCTCCACCGCACGGGACAGCTGAGAAAGTGCGATGATGGGCACATTCATTTCCTTTGCCATGATCTTCAGGTTTCGGGTGATGGAGCTGATCTCCTGCACACGGTTCTCGCTGCGCTGGCCGGTGGTCATCAGCTGCAGGTAGTCGATGACGATCAGGCCCACATTGGGGCGGGTGGGGTCCTGATTGACCCGGCGGATCTTCGCCTTCATCTCGGTGATGGTGATGCCTGAGGTGTCGTCCATATAGATGGGGGCATCGTGGAGCTTTTCCGTTGCCAGTGCCAGATACTCCCAGTCCTCACTGCGAAGGGCACCGGTACGGAAAGCCTGGCTGTCGATGCCCGCTTCCGCCGAAAGGATGCGGTTGGTCAGCTGCTCTTTGGTCATTTCCAGGCTGAAAATGGCCACCGGCACCTTTTGCTGCATGGCAACGCGGGTGGCAATGTTCAGCGCAAAACTGGTCTTGCCCATACCGGGGCGGGCGGCCAGAATGATAAGGTCGCCGCGGCCAAGGCCGGTCAGGACGGTATCCAGCAGACGGAAGCCGGTGGGGATGCCCTTGTACTTGTCGGCATCCGGGCCGCTGATCTTCTGCAGGTTGGTCAGCGTCTCCACCATGCTGGAGGAAAGCGGGGTCAACGCGCTGGAATCCCGCCCGGAGCGGATCTCGTAGATGCGCTGCTCGGCGTTTTCCAGCAGCAGGTCAGCGTCCGGCTCGTCGCCCGCGTCCTGCAGAATGTCCTTGGCAACGCCCATCAGCTGGCGCACCAGATACTTTTCCTGCACGATCTGGGCATAGGCCTTCACATTGGAGATGCTGGGCACCGTCTCGGCCAGACCGGTCAGGTAGACCTTTGCCTCGTCCGCACTGGGGAACACGCCATCGGAGATGACGGCATCCAGCAGGGTGACAAAGTCGATGGTCTGGTCTGCTGTGAACAGGCGCAGCATCTCAGAATAGATCTGGGCGTTCTGCCGGGTGTAGAACATCTCCGGCCGGATGATCTCCACCAGATCGGTCAGGGTCTCGGGCTTGAGCAGCACCGCGCCCAGCACGCTCTGCTCGGCCTGCATATTGTAGGGCAGATTGATGCCCACGCTCTCCAGATTCAGTTCATTGGAATAATGTCGTTGTTCGTTGGGCATGGTTCATCCCCCTCCATACTGGGCCAGTTTCCCAAAACGCCAAAAACGCCCCCTGCTTTCAGGGGGCGCAGATGGCGTTTCAATCAGGCCTGTTCTACTTCCACCATGATCTTGAAGGAAGCCACGACACCGACATGCAGGCGCACCTTTGCGTTGAACACACCGGCATCCTTGATGTCCTTGGTCTCCAGCTCGATCTTCTTTTTATCAATGGGAGAACCGGCCAGCTGGGCCAGAGCCTCGGCAACTTCCTTGCCGGTGACCTTGCCGTGC